>Ga0308166_1000222_pt1 | contig 99087 bp, 95 predicted proteins | sample PhyCR2_2_FD_202137 | JGI IMG/M metagenome (GOLD analysis project Ga0308166, IMG submission 202137) | Phyllosphere microbial communities from UC Gill Tract Community Farm, Albany, California, United States - DLSLCC.R2 | ecosystem: Host-associated > Plants > Phyllosphere > Unclassified | place...
AAACGTCATAATGAATTTCATTATGTGTTCACTCGTGAGGCTTTGATATTTTTTACGTCCGGAGACGCTGATATCAATCCTGCGAGTGCCCACACAGATTGTCTGATAAATTGTTAAAGAGCAGTGCCACACTTCTCTGTGGCGCGGGCTGCATATATTACGCTTTCCGCTTTATCAGTCAAGCACTTATTTTTGCTTAACTGACCGGTTCGAATCGTTCTGAACCTTACTTAACCCGGCGCTTCGTATTCCGTTGTGCCGTGTCAGTGGAGGCGCATTATAGGGAGTTCTTTTCGGCTGACAAGGGCTAATTTCAATAAATTTTCCGAGTGCTGTTTTTTTCAACGAAAACCTTCTAAAGCGCCAGTTTTTCAAGCAATGGGAAGCCATAACGCTGCAAAACCGGTGACAATTGCACCGCTTCGCCATCCAGCTCGGTACAAAACGCCACGTTTTGCAGTGACGATCGGACTTCAGGGGCTTCATTTTCCAGTAGCCAGGCCGTTCGTCTGGCTATGGCTGCCCCAGAATCAATTAAACGCGTCCCTTCCGGCAGGATCTGCTGCAGCTCATCGCGCAGCAAAGGAAAGTGCGTACATCCTAACACCACTGTGTCCGGCGGCTCCGCCATACGTAACCAGGGTTGCACAATGCGCCTGATTTCATCTATCGACACCTCTTCGCCATGGAGTTTGGCCTCAGCCAGCTCAACCAGTTCGGCTGAACCCAACATTTCAATCTTGCAGGTTTTGGCAAACTGCGACACCAGCTCATGCGTATACGAGCGACGAACCGTCGCGCGCGTTGCAAGCAGCCCGACCACACCGTTACGCGTTAGACGCGCAGCAGGTTTAATCGCAGGCACTACGCCGACGACAGGAAAGGCAAATCGCTCACGTAAGGCGGGCAGTGTCACGGTGCTGGCTGTATTGCAGGCGATGATGACCAGGGAAATGGGATGACGGCGGGTAATGGCATCAACAATCGCGACCACACGCTCGACAATAAAGGTCTCGGTTTTCTCTCCGTAGGGAAAGCCCGCGTTGTCGAACGCATAAAGATAGTGCAGGTCCGGCAGAAGTTGCCGAACCTCATCATAGACTGAAAGCCCGCCTACGCCGGAGTCAAACACCAGCACAGTCGGGCGCAGGTCAGAAGCTGTAGCTTCCGCTGAGGTAATACTCTCTTCCTGGAGTCTGATAGCCATACGCTGTCTCGTAATCTTTATCGAACAGGTTGGCGATTCTACCACGAACGGTCAGATGTGATGTGACCGGATACGATACGGCGAGATCCCACAGGCTGACACCGCCCAGCTTTACCGTTTCAAGCGTGTTGAAATTGGTGTCGTAACGCTGGCCAAGATACTGATAACTCACTGACCAGTCGAAATCATACAGCGTTAAATCCAGCTGATATTTAAACTGTTCTTTTGCCCGACGAGCCAGCCATTGATTTGTCGTCGCATCGCGAGCATCAAGATAGTCAAAAGATAATGAATGAGAGAGCACGCCAGTATCGAAGGATGCCGTTGTTTCAACGCCTTTTATCCGGGCCTGGTTGACATTGTAATAGCGATTATTGGTATAGGAGATCAAATCATCAATATCATTGCGGTATCCCGACACTCGCCAGTTAACCGGGCCTGTCAGGCCTTCAAAACCCCCTTCCCATTGTTTGCTTTTCTCTGGGTTGAGATCCGGGTTACCGCCAAAGCCACTGTATAACTGTCCAAAATTAGGGGCGTTAAATGCCGTGCCATAGTTGGCAAAGACACGATAACCTTCTACAAATTCCCAGGCTGCGGCTGTCTGCCATGTGGTATGCCAGCCAAACTGGCTATTGTCATCCCCACGAAGTGCGCCTTCCAGCGTCACATCGCCAAATTTTTGTTGGGTCGTCGCGTAAAGGCCGGTGTTGCGCTGTTGGTAGCCCTCACTCAGGAAGTTTGTACCGGGCTGAGTCGCCTCTTTTTGCCAGTCGACGCCGCCGCTGAAGGTGCCGTGCTCTGCTTGCAATGTGTTGCCCCATTGCACGTTATACTGCTCAATGTCATCAAAGGTCGCGGTACTGTCATATCGCCCCAGTTGAGGGCTGTAGTTAATGTCTTTGGTATGGCTGTAACTGGCCACCAACTGCGTTGAATAGATGCCCTGATTGAAGCGCAAGCCGCTATCCCAGCTTTGACTGTAGAGTTGGCGAGTATCAACAAACGCATTGGGATCGAAAGATACCTGCTGTCCATCGTAGGCAGTGCGGTTGTCAAAACCATAGCCACGGACAAAACCACTAAATTGATCGTTAAATCGGTGCTCCACCGTGCCAAAGAGGGTTTTACTCATAAAACCATCACGGTCGGGCTGGGCCGCGCTAAAGGCATCAGGCAGGTTAGCCACCACATCATACCCTTTGGTATAGGTATAATTCCCCGCCAGAGTGGCTGTGGTCGCCTCACCCAGCCGCTGCTGGGTGGACCCATCGTATGCCTGATAGCCGTTAGAACCCACACCTGCGGTCAGCGTGGTGCCGGGCTTATCGCGGCCCGTAATAATATTCACGACGCCGCCGATGGCATCTGAACCATAAACCGCCGAACGTGCACCCCGGATGTATTCGATTCGTTGCACCAGCGACAGCGGGATCTGGCTGAGATCGGAAGAACCCGAAATCCCAGCCTGGTTAAGACGAATACCGTCGATCAGTACAAGAACATGGCTGGAATTGGTTCCACGAATAAACATGGAGCTTAATTGACCCAGCCCACCGTTTTGAGCAATATCCACCCCCGGCAAACGCCGCATGACATCAATGAGGCTTTTGGACTGCCAGCGATCAATCTCTTCACGCGTAACCACGGTCGTCGGGGCCAGCACCGACGACACTGGCTGTTGAAAACGATTGGCGGTCACGATTTGCGTATCATCATTACCCTGCGCAAAGCCATTTTGCGCCCAGAGGGAAATCGCCGTTGCGCTGAAGGCAAACAGCGAGGCTTTTGTTTTACTCATTTTTTATCGCATCCAAAAGAAAAAGGATGCCGCAGGCATACAATCGATAGCACGCGATGACTGTAAGAGTGGCGACGTCACACCGGCAGGTCTTCGGGCTGGGAATCATAGCAGGTGATGACTTCCCATCCCGCAGGACAGTGTCTGCAATTGCAATCACCCTGACATTCCTTACCGCTGCGCGTCAGCTCCAGATTCACACTGGATTCCCTATTAACTCAAGGCTGAGGCCGGTGCAAGCAGTCTACGAAGAGCGCATGAGCAAGTCCAGACTTCCGCACGTCGTCTTTCTGCGCCAGCGTACAAGACTGGACATCGGCAGGTGAATGCCTACAATCGCCCGGCAAGTAAGCTCTTAACCAGGATTAAACATGACACCCGAACATCTCCCTGTTGAACAGTATGACGCGCAGCTGGCGGAAAAAGTCAGTCGGTTAGAAACGATGATGACGCCATTCGCTGCGCCCGCCGTGGAGGTGTTTCGTTCACCCGTCAGTCACTACCGCATGCGAGCAGAATTCCGCATCTGGCACGAGGGTGATGACCTCTACCATATTATCTTCGATCAGGAGACGAAACAGCGCATACGCGTCGATCAGTTTCCTGCGGCCAGTGAGTTAATCAATCAGGTCATGCCAAAAATGATGGCGGCCATTCGGGACAATCGTCTTCTGCGCCACAAGCTGTTTCAGATCGACTACCTGTCCACGATGAGTCATCAGATCGTGATTTCGCTGCTCTACCACCGCAAACTGGATGAGGAATGGCAGCAGGCCGCCAGCACGTTACGCGATCAATTGCGGGCCGAAGGTATTGATGTCCAGCTGATTGGCCGCGCGACCAAGACCAAAATCTGCCTTGATCGGGATTATGTCGATGAGCGTTTGCCGGTGGCCGGTAAAGAGATGATTTACCGTCAGGTAGAAAACAGCTTTACGCAGCCTAACGCCGCCATGAACATTCAAATGCTGGAATGGGCACTGGACGTCACCACGGGTTCTCGCGGCGATCTGCTGGAGCTCTACTGTGGTAATGGCAACTTCTCGCTGGCGCTGGCCCGAAATTTCCGCCGGGTACTGGCAACAGAAATCGCCAAACCTTCAGTAGCGTCAGCGCAGTACAATATTGCCGCCAACCAGGTTGATAACGTGCAGATTATTCGCATGGCGGCCGAAGAGTTTACGCAGGCGATGAATGGCGTGCGCAGCTTTAACCGGCTGGAAGGGATCGATCTGAAGAGTTATGACTGCGAGACGATCTTTGTCGATCCGCCGCGCAGCGGGCTGGATGAGGAAACCGTTAAGATGGTGCAGGCTTATCCTGCCATTCTCTATATTTCCTGCAATCCGCAAACCCTGTGCGACAATCTGCGGATACTGGCGCAAACGCACGACGTCACGCGGCTGGCGCTGTTTGACCAGTTCCCGTACACCCACCATATGGAATGCGGCGTGCTGCTAACGCGTAAAGCGTAAAAAAACGGGAACCTGAAGGTTCCCGTTTTTAATTACCGATTGCGGTTGCGCTTGTAACGCAGGGCAATCCAGAACACCAGCCCAACCATCAAAATGGTCGGGATGAAATTAGAGCCAATATCCGGGTACTCTGCCCTGACCAGCGCGCTGTAAACCAAAATGCCCAGCAGGAAAAAGGCGGCAGCAAGGCCGGGAACGCCATCCGGCATGTTTTTGTTCAGATAACGCTGATGCAGGCACCAGGCCGACAGCCCCAACGCAATCAGTGGAAAAATAGAAAAAGGAACAAAAGCACTAAACAGCACGGAGAACGAGCCGTTCATAGCAAGGCCGGTAATAAAAGCCAGCAACATCGTGCCTTTATCACGGGAGCTTGGGTGGGTCATGGCAGGGTCCTTATTCATATCTCTTCAGGTTTATCCAGGGTTACCGCCAGGCGTTCTTGTTCCCGGCGATACCAGTAATAAGCGCCTTTGGCGATCATGCGTAACTGTAATACCAGACGATCTTCCAGCTTACGTCGCTGCTCGATATCAATGTCCAGCGCTTCAGCACCCGCGCTAAAAACAATCGTCACCATCGCTTCAGCCTGCGCTTCGGTGAAGCTGCGCGGCATGCGATTTTCGACCTCAAGATAGTCAGCCAGTTCAGCAATGAAATGTTGAATTTCACGTGCAACAGCAGCGCGAAAGGCCGCAGAAGTTCCCGAACGTTCGCGCAATAACAAGCGAAACGCATTGGGGTTATTCTCGATGAACTCCATGAATGTGGCGATAGAGGTTTTAATAATGCTGCCACCTTTTGCGATACGCTGGCGTGCCTGGCGCATCAGCTGGCGCAACATCAGTCCACTTTCGTCAACCATCGTCAGACCTAACTCATCAACATCTTTGAAATGCCGATAAAAAGACGTGGGCGCAATGCCGGCTTCCCTGGCAACTTCACGTAGGCTCAGGCTGGCAAAACTGCGCTCGGCGCTGAGCTGACTGAATGCAGCTTCGATGAGTGTACGCCGTGTACGTTCTTTTTGTTGCGCTCTGACACCCATTCTCTCTGCCTTGTGAGGTTCTGAAACAGCACTATAACAAAATATTCAGCGTACAGTCGGGCAAACTTTGTGACGGCTTGTTAAACACCACTGAAAGGCAAAACGTGATGAAAATCGCTGTTAGAATTCAGAAGTGCGCGGTGAGATGTTAGAATCTCGTTGTAAAAATGTATAAATAATAGGACGTATCGGTATGCAAAAGTCTTACGATTACGATGTTATAGTGATTGGTTCAGGACCCGGCGGCGAAGGTGCGGCGATGGGACTGGTCAAGCAAGGCGCACGCATCGCGGTTATCGAACGCTATCACAACATCGGCGGCGGCTGTACTCACTGGGGAACCATCCCTTCAAAAGCCCTCCGTCACGCTGTTAGCCGCATCATCGAATTCAATCAAAATCCCCTTTACAGCGACCACACCCGACTGCTTCGTTCATCCTTTGCCGATATCCTTAATCACACGGAAAGCGTGATCAACCAGCAAACGGCGATGCGTCAGGGTTTTTACGAGCGTAACCGCTGCGAACTCTTTCAGGGCGATGCCCATTTTGTTGATGCCAACACGGTCGAGGTAGAACATCATGACGGTACGCGCGAAAAACTGACCGCCGAGAAGTTTATCATCGCCTGCGGTTCACGCCCTTATCATCCCCACGATGTCGACTTTACCCATCCACGCATTTACGACTCCGATTCTATTCTCAACCTGCACCATGAACCTGGCCACGTAATCATTTACGGCGCCGGTGTCATTGGCTGTGAATATGCTTCTATTTTCCGTGGACTTAACGTCAAAGTTGATTTGATTAACACCCGTGACCGGCTGCTGGCATTTCTTGACCAGGAGATGTCCGACTCGCTGTCCTATCACTTCTGGAACAGCGGCGTGGTGATTCGTCACAATGAAGAGTTCGAGAAAATTGAAGGCGTAGATGACGGCGTGATCATGCACCTTAAATCCGGCAAGAAAGTAAAAGCGGATTGCCTGCTGTATGCGAATGGTCGTACCGGTAACACTGATTCGCTGTCGCTGGAAAATGTCGGTCTGGAAGCAGACGGACGTGGCCTGCTGAAAGTGAACAGCATGTATCAGACAGCTCAGCCGCACATTTATGCGGTGGGCGACGTGATTGGTTATCCAAGTCTGGCATCCGCTGCTTACGATCAGGGCCGTATTGCCGCGCAGGCCATTATGAAAGGTGAAGCCTCAGCGCATCTGATAGAAGACATCCCAACCGGGATCTATACCATTCCGGAAATCAGTTCTGTGGGGAAAACCGAGCAGCAGCTGACGGCAATGAAAGTGCCATACGAAGTGGGTCGTGCTCAGTTCAAACATCTGGCGCGTGCGCAAATCGTTGGAATGAATGTGGGTAGCCTGAAGATCTTGTTCCATCGCGAAACCAAAGAAATTTTAGGCATTCATTGTTTTGGCGAGCGCGCGGCGGAGATCATCCATATCGGTCAGGCGATTATGGAGCAAAAAAATGGTGGCAACACAATCGAGTACTTTGTGAATACCACCTTTAACTATCCCACCATGGCCGAAGCCTATCGTGTTGCGGCGTTAAACGGCTTAAACCGCCTGTTTTAACGTCGTATCGAAATAGCCTTGCATGTGCGTTCGGATTGCCTCTGCCAGTTGTTCATAACGACTGCGCAGGGGTGAACCGGGACGGTATACCAGTGCGATAGTGCGTTGGGGGACCGGTTTGTAGCACGGGAGATAACAAACGCCGTCACGAATACGCTGATCCGGTACGGCCAGTGCAGGCAGTAACGTGATCCCGCTTCCCGCCGCAACCATATTGCGCAAGGTTTCCAGGCTGGTCGCGCGGAAATGCGTATCTTCGTCTGCACCTGCTTCAAAGCAAAAGCCCATCGCCTGATCGCGCAGACAATGACCGTCTTCCAGCATTAGCAGCTTTTCGCCCGCCAGATCGGACATCGGCACGCGGTCACGATCGCGCCATGGGTGATCTTCATAGACGGCCAGCTTCATCGGCTCATCAAACAGCGGGACCTCGATAAAGGCTTCGCTTTCTTTCACCAACGCCAGAATCGCACAGTCCAGTTTGCCGCTGTCGAGCTGCGCCAGCAGTTGCTGCGTCTGCGCTTCATGCAGATACATTTCCAGCTTTGGAAAGGTCTGATGCAGCATTGGAATGATCTGCGGCAGCAAATAAGGGCCGGTCGTGGGGATAAGCCCAATATGCAGTGGCCCTGACATCGCTTCGCCTTGCTGACTGGCCATCTCTTTCAGCACTTTGACTTCACGCAGAACGGTACGCGCCTGGTCGACCAGCAACAGGCCGGCCTGAGTAAACAGCACTTTGCGGCTGGTACGCTCCAGCAGCATGACACCTAATTCGTCTTCTAATTTACGGATCTGTCCGCTCAACGTGGGCTGACTGACATGGCAGGCATCCGCAGCACGTCGGAAATGACGATGTTCAGCAAGCGAAACCAGATATTCAAGATCACGGATATTCATTATTACCCTCCATTCCACGATAGCTCGTGGCGATAGATAGAATAGCAACCAACGATTGGCCCTATCAAGAGCGGATGGGAATAATGCCCACATCAATTCAGATTCATTGCCACCCAGGGAAATGTTTTCTGAACGTTGAAAACGGTGTTCTCCCTGTTTTCAACAGTCGTGAGCCCTTCGCCAAAAAAAAGACGAGAAGCGCTGTCAGGCTTCCCTAAAACGCGTAGAGGGTACACGCTACGAATCTGAGCATCGGCCGGGAGCGCCGCGGCTCTGATGATGTGCCTAAAATAAAAGTAGTTTCTGAAGCTAGAGGTTGGCGGGCATCTGATGCCCGCTTTTTTTTGCCTGCCGTTTACGCTAAGCGTGTTTTGGCATCCGCGATAGCACGGGCAACCTGACCGGGCGAAACCCCACCCTGCGCATTACGCTTATCCAGACAGGATTTTAGGGCCAGAACAGGATAGACATCGTCCTCTATCACGCTACTGAACTGCTTTAACTGCGCCAGCGTCAGCGCTTCCAGCGCCACGCCCTGTTTTATCGCTTCAACGACCGTTTCACCGACAATGTGGTGCGCCTCACGGAACGGCACGCCTTTGGCAACGAGGTAGTCAGCCAGCTCGGTTGAGTTAGCGTAGCCCTGCTCTGCCGCTTCCTGGCAGCGAGGACGTTTCACCTGCAGGCCATCCAGGACAAGAACCGACATATGCAGGCAGTCCAGCCAGGTATCCAGCGCGTCGAACAGCCCTTCTTTGTCTTCCTGCATGTCTTTGTTGTAGGCGAGCGGAAGACCTTTCAGCGTCATCATCATTCCGGTTAACGCGCCCTGTACACGGCCACACTTGCCGCGAATCAGCTCCAGCGCATCCGGGTTTTTCTTCTGTGGCATCAGGGATGAACCCGAGGTGACTTTATCTGAGAGTTCGATAAAGCCGGCTTCGCCTGTGTTAAAGAAAATCATGTCTTCAGCAAAGCGCGACAGATGTACCATACCGATTGACGCATCCGAGAGCAGTTCCAGAACATGGTCACGATCGGACACGGTGTCCAGGCTGTTACGCGTGGCAGAAGCAAAACCTAACCAGCCAGCCAGCTGCTCACGATCGATGTCATACGCCGTTCCTGCCAGCGCGCCACAACCCAGTGGGCTAACATCAAGACGCTTCAACGTATCCTGCAAACGGCTTTCATCGCGCGCCAGCATTTCAACATAGGCGAGGCACCAATGCGCAAAGGTCACCGGCTGCGCCCGCTGCAAATGCGTATAGCCCGGCATCACCGCGTCCTGGTTCACTTCGGCGGTGGCGACCAGCGCCTGCTGCAGCTCACGTGTGGCCCCCAGCAGTGCGGCGACCTGCTCCTTACACCACAGCTTCAGGTCGGTGGCTACCTGGTCATTACGGCTACGGCCGGTGTGCAGTTTTTTGCCCAGCGCGCCGACTTTCTCGATCAACTGGCCTTCAACCCAGCTGTGAATATCTTCGGCATCACTTTGCAGAATTTGCTCAGGATTGGCACGAACCTCTTCCAGCAATGCATTCAATGCGGCTTCCAGCTGCTGCTGCTCATCACCGGTCAGAACATTTACCGTCACCAGCGCTTTGGACCAGGCCACTGAGCCAATGATGTCCTGCTCAGCCAGGCGGTAATCAAAACGCAGCGAGTCGTTGAACTGTTTGAAACGTTGATCTGCTGCCTGGGTAAAGCGTCCACCCCAAAGTGCCATGTGAATCTCCTTCAAGTCGTTAAACCAGGGGCGGCCTGAAAGCCGCCCCTGAGGTCATACTGAGAGGCGAGGCGATCCTCGCCTGCGATTACTTCTTCTGCTCGTTCAATGCACGAATACGTGAAGAGAGTGAGAACAGACGGATAAAGCCGCCGGCATGACGATGATCGTAAACTTCGTCTTCGCCGAAGGTTGCAAACTCTTCGGAATACAGGCTGTTGGCTGAACGCTTCTGCGTCGCCGTGGCCTGGCCTTTGTAGAGTTGCAGGACCACTTCACCGTTGACTTCTTCTGCCAGCGACTCTGCCGCCGCCTGGATAGACTTACGCAGCGGTGCAAACCAGCGACCATCGTAAACCACATAGGACATTTCATGGCCCAGCTGCTCACGCCATTTGAAGCTGTCGCGATCCAGAACCAGTTGCTCAACCGCACGCAGTGCGTTAACCATGATGGTGCCGCCGGGAGTTTCGTAACAGCCGCGTGATTTAATGCCAACCAGACGGTTTTCAACGATATCGATACGACCTACGCCGTGTTTAGCACCCAGCACGTTCAACTTTTCCAGACACTGGAACGGGCTCAGTTTCTCGCCGTTCACCGCGACAACGCGCCCTTTTTCAACGGTTACCGTCACGTCTTCAGGCTGATCCGGGGCTTCCAGCGGATCAACGGTCCAGACCCAGCAATCTTTATTCGGCGCATTAGACGGGCTTTCCAGCACGCCGCCTTCGGTAGAAATATGCCAGGCGTTTTCATCACGGCTGTAGATTTTTTCCAGCGAAGCGGTGGTCGGGATATTGCGCTCTTTCAGATAATCCAGCAGCGCTTCACGTGAACGCAGGTTCCATTCGCGCCATGGCGCAACCACTTTCAGCTGGGGTGCCAGCGCGGTATAGGTGGTTTCAAAACGTACCTGGTCATTCCCTTTACCGGTCGCACCGTGGCACAGGGCATCAGCACCGACTTTCAGCGCCAGCTCAACCTGCGCTTTAGCGATGATAGGACGCGCCATGGAGGTGCCCAGTAGGTAAGTTCCTTCATACAGCGCACCGGTCTGCAGCACCGGATAAACGTAGTCGCTGATAAACTCTTCACGCAGATCAACCACGTGGCATTCTGATGCACCCGACTGCAGCGCTTTCTTCTCAACGCCTTCCAGATCGCTACGTTCCTGGCCGATATCAGCCACAAACGCGACCACTTCACAGCCGCCATAGTTTTCTTTCAGCCAGGGAATAATGGCGGAAGTATCCAGACCACCAGAGTAAGCCAGAACGATTTTTTTGATGTTTTGCGTTTGCATTTCGTAATCCTTGAATCTGAGTCGTTAAGCGAGAATCCGGGTGCCAATGGACACACCGTTAAAAAGGTCGGGCAGTTGCTCGGCATGACGCCAGCTGGCGATATCAACCGGGCGGCCCAGCGTGCGCGCAGCATCCAGCGCTGCGTTCACTTTAACAATCATGCCATCGGTGATGATGCCCTGCGCAATCAACTGTTCAGCTTTGTCAGCCGTCATCTCTGCAATGCGCTGGCCTTTGCCATCGAGAATGCCACTGACATCCGACAACAAGACTAAATCAGCACCCAGCGTTGATGCCAGCGCCGTGGCGGCCTGATCCGCATTGACGTTCATTAACTGGCCGTCATCGGTAATGCCAATTGAGCTGACAACAGGCATATAACCCGCCGCAAGCAATGTATTGACCAACGCGGGATTACCCGGCGTGGCGTGGCCCACATGACCGAGTGCTTCATCCAGCTGCGTGACATTAACCAGGCCTGCATCGCCCAGGCAAAGGCCTACCGCGTGAATGCCATATTTTTTCGCCCAGGCCAGCAGGGTTTTGTTCGCGGTACCCGCCAGTGCGCCGGTAATGATGTCGATCTGGTCGGCAGGCGTAACGCGTAAGCCGTTCTTTTTCTGCACCGGCAGCGCCAGTTTTTTCATCAGTTCATCGACCAGACAGCCGCCGCCGTGAACGACGATCAACGGGCGCTGATGCGCGGAGCGATAGGCCAGCAGCGCGTCAAATAAACGGGCCAGCGCTTCTTCGCTGTCTAACAGCACACCGCCCAGCTTGATAATCAATGGATTGGTCATGGTTTACTCGTCCGTTAAATCAGTGACTGCGTTTCAGGGAAACCGAAACGAATATTAAGGCACTGCACCGCCTGGGAGGCCGCGCCTTTGAGCAGGTTATCTTCTGCAGCCACCACAATCAGGTGTTCGCCCTGAACGGCGAACCCGATATCGCAGTAGGGTAGCCCGACAACCGCTTTCAGAGCCGGCACGCCCTGTTCGTACACGCGTACCAGCGGCTTATCGTGGTAGGCGTTATGAAAAGCTTCAGCAACATCATCACGGCTTACGCCGGCCTTCAGGCGGCAGGTAACGGTCGCCAGAATCCCACGCGGAAAACTGCCCAGGTGCGGGGTGAAAATCACCGGCGTTCCCAGGTGCGCCACAATCTCAGGATGATGACGATGATTAAAGATACCGTAAGGTTGCAGGCTGACTTCGCAGAAGCTGGTGCCGACATTCGCTTTGCGCCCCGCCCCACTCACGCCGCTGGTGGCGTTAATTACCGGCCACTGCGCGTCATTCAGCAAACCCGCATCTAACACGGGCTTCAACGCCAGCTGGGAGGCAGTGGGATAGCAGCCCGGTACGGCCACCAGCTGTGCTTCTTTAATTTTTTCCTGCTGGAACTCAGCAAGACCGTAAACGGCTTTATCCAGCCAGTCACCGTGCTGATGCGTAAAGCCATAAAACTGGGTGTAAAAATCGCCATCGTTGACGCGAAACGCGCCTGACAGATCGAACACCACACAACCGGCTTTAAGAAATTCAGGGGCCAGGTCATGGCTGACTTCGTGGGCGGTCGCCAGAAACACCACATCCACTTTGTCTGCCCATTCGGCGGCATCACTCAACGGCTGCAGCGGCAAATCCACCACGCCTTTAAGCTGTGGATGAAGATCGGACAGGCGCTTGCCCGCATCGGGACTTTGCGCAGATACCGCCAAAGCGGTTATGTTGATATGTGGATGGCGATTAAGGAAGGTGGCAAGCTCTACGCCAGCGTAACCACTGGCACCAACGATCAGCGTATTCAACATCAGGCTGTATACCTTTATTACAGTCACACGTTCCGGGTCGCGGCCTTGCCCCGTTGCCCACGATGTCGTTTGCAGCGATTTAAGGTTCACATGCACACGACGTTAATGTATTTTTATTCACTATTAATGCATGAATATTGATACATCCTAACTCAAGGACCGTCAACAGTGAAGACAAAATTACCGCCTTTTATCGAACTATACCGCCAGTTGATCGCTACGCCGTCAATCAGCGCAACCGATGCCGCACTCGATCAGAGCAATGAAACTTTAATCAATTTACTGGCTGGCTGGTTCCGCGACCTGGGTTTTGCTGTGGAAGTACAGCCCGTACCCGGAACGCGTCATAAATTTAATATGCTGGCGCGCACCGGAAACGGCGCGGGCGGCCTGCTGCTTGCCGGGCATACCGATACCGTTCCGTTTGATGATGGTCGCTGGACTCGCGATCCCTTTACCCTGACCGAACATGACAACAAGCTGTACGGTCTGGGTACCGCCGATATGAAAGGCTTCTTTGCGTTTATTCTGGACACGCTACGTGATGTGGATGTGACAACCCTGAGTAAGCCGCTGTACATTTTGGCGACCGCCGATGAAGAAACCACGATGGCAGGGGCGAAATATTTTGCAGAGTCCACCCAGCTTCGCCCCGACTGCGCCATTATTGGCGAACCGACCTCGCTAAAGCCGGTGCGGGCGCACAAAGGCCATATATCTAATGCGATTCGTATTCAGGGACAATCGGGCCACTCCAGCGATCCCGGACGCGGCGTCAATGCCATTGAGCTAATGCATGAGTCGATTACCGAACTCATGCAGTTGCGTAACACACTCAAATCACGTTACCACCACGATGGCTTTGCCATCCCCTATCCGACCATGAACTTTGGTCATATTCACGGCGGCGATGCGGCAAACCGTATCTGTGCCTGCTGCGAATTGCATATGGATATCCGGCCCCTGCCGGGCCTCACGCTGAGCGATCTCGACGGGCTGCTAAATGAAGCACTGGCACCGGTAAGCGAACGCTGGCCGGGACGGATCACCATTGAAGAACTGCATCCACCGATTCCCGGCTACGAGTGCCCCGCTGATCATGAACTGGTTAAAGTGGTAGAAACGCTGCTGGGGATTCAGACGGAAGTGGTGAATTACTGCACTGAAGCGCCTTTCATTCAGCAACTCTGCCCAACCCTGGTACTGGGCCCAGGATCGATCAATCAGGCGCACCAGCCAGACGAGTTTATCGATACCGCATTTATTAAGCCTACCCGTGCACTGATAAGCCAGGTTGTGCAGCATTTCTGTCACTAATTATCATTAATCGGGGCATTTCACTGAATTAACAGCAAAATGCCCCGCCATTCTGCGGGATTTGATAATAAGAATAACTTATCCCGCTTCTCCCCTATCAAATTCCATGAATTTCCAGCAGTTAGCTGCATGTTTCCTTCACTTTAAGTCAATTGACGAACGGATGATTACGTGGCTAGATAAAAGACGATGTTATACCTACGGGGCAATCATCCCACTTTATTCAGCTTGCGACAGGCAGCAACTGAAGAACCTCGGGCAGTACCGAGAGGACAACGTTGCTGGCTTTTGTGCTGCCTGAAAAGACCGGGTATAGAGGTTTATCAAGACGATAAGGGTGTCAGGGTCACATGAACGAACAATATTCCGCAATGCGAAGTAATGTCAGTATGCTCGGCAAACTGCTCGGGGATACGATTAAGGATGCGCTGGGAGAGAACATCCTGGACCAGGTGGAAACCATCCGTAAGCTGTCTAAATCATCCCGTGCTGGCAATGACACGCATCGTAAGGCGTTGCTGAATACGCTGCAGAACCTGTCAAATGACGAGTTGTTGCCCGTCGCACGTGCTTTCAGTCAGTTCCTGAACCTCACTAACGTGGCTGAACAGTATCAAACCATTTCCCGCAGCGGCGATGGCGCGAATCATCCCGAGTTGTTAAAAAAGACCTTCGAAACGCTCAAACAAAACAATCTTAGTGAAAGTGCTATTCACGCGGCGATTGAATCCCTGTCGCTGGAACTGGTGTTGACCGCCCATCCCACAGAAATTACGCGTCGTACGCTGATTCATAAACTGGGCGAAGTTAACAGCTGTCTTGAACAGCTCGATCACAGCGATATTTCTGACTACGAGCGTAACCAGATTATGCGCCGCCTGCGCCAACTGGTCGCTCAGGCCTGGCATACGGATGAGATCCGTAAATACCGTCCTACGCCCGTGGATGAAGCCAAATGGGGCTTTGCCGTCGTTGAAAACAGCCTGTGGGAAGGCGTACCTGCGTTTCTGCGTGAGCTGAATGAACAGGTAGAAGAGACGTTTGGCATTAAGCTGCCGGTCGATTTCGTTCCGGTGCAGTTTACCTCCTGGATGGGCGGTGACCGTGACGGCAACCCCAATGTCACGGCCTCCATCACCCGCCACGTCATGCAGCTCAGCCGCTGGAAAGCCACCGACCTGTTCCTGCGTGACATTGGCGTACTGATTTCAGAACTGTCGATGTCTGAATGCAGCCAGGAAGTGGCCGATCTCAGTGGCGATCCTGAAGCGCTCGAACCTTATCGCGTGATTTTGAAGCGTCTGCGCAGCCAGCTAATGAGCACGCAGGCTTATCTGGAACGTCGCCTCAAAGGCGAACGTTTACCACGTCCGGCTGACCTACTGGTCTCTAACGCTCAGCTTTGGGACCCGCTGTATGCGATCTATCAATCCCTGCAGCAGTGTGGCATGAGCATCATTGCCAACGGCCAACTGCTGGATACGCTGCGCCGCGTGAAATGCTTCGGCGTGCCGCTGGTCCGCATTGATGTTCGTCAGGAAAGCACCCGTCACACCGAAGCCATTGCAGAGATTACCCGCTACCTTGGGCTGGGCGATTATGAGAGCTGGTCAGAAGCCGACAAGCAAGCGTTCCTGATCCGCGAGCTGAACTCTAAGCGCCCTTTACTGCCTCGCAGCTGGGAACCGAGTGATGAAACCCGCGAAGTCCTGGAAACCTGCAAAGTGGTAGCGGAAGCGCCTCAGGGCTCTATCGCCGCCTATGTTATTTCGATGGCAAAAACGCCGTCGGATGTGCTGGCCGTCCACCTGTTACTAAAAGAAGCCGGTATACCTTTTGCGATGCCGGTTGCACCGCTGTTTGAAACGCTTGATGACCTCAACAATGCCAACGATGTGATGAGCAAGTTGCTCAACATTGACTGGTATCGCGGCTTTATTCAGGGCAAACAGATGGTCATGATTGGCTATTCCGACTCGGCGAAAGATGCCGGCGTCATGGCGGCCAGTTGGGCGCAGTATCAGGCGCAGGATGCGCTGATTAAAACCTGCGAAAAAGCCGGAGTGTCACTGACCTTGTTCCACGGACGTGGCGGTACTATCGGTCGCGGCGGCGCGCCGGCACATGCTGCGCTGCTGTCTCAGCCGCCAGGCAGCCTGAAGGGCGGCCTGCGCGTTACCGAGCAGGGCGAAATGATCCGCTTTAAATACGGTTTACCGGAAGTGACTATCGCCAGCCTGTCGCTCTATACCGGTGCGATACTGGAAGCTAACCTGATGCCACCGCCGGAACCTAAACCGGAATGGCGCAGTATTATGAATCAGCTTTCTGCGGATTCCTGTGCCATGTACCGGGGCTACGTGCGCGAAAACGCCGACTTTGTGCCCTACTTCCGTTCAGCCACCCCAGAGCAGGAACTGGGCAAGCTGCCACTGGGTTCACGCCCGGCCAAACGCCGTCCTACCGGCGGTGTGGAATCCCTGCGCGCCATTCCCTGGATCTTCGCCTGGACCCAAAACCGTCTGATGCTCCCGGCATGGCTGGGTGCAGGTGCGGCGCTGCAGCAGGCGATGCTGGCAGGCCATCAGGATCAGCTCGAAGCGATGTGTCGCGACTGGCCGTTTTTCTCAACCCGCCTCGGTATGTTGGAGATGGTGTTCTCTAAAGCAGACCTGTGGCTGGCGGAATATTACGACCAACGGCTAGTGGATAAATCCTTGTGGCCATTAGGTCAACAGCTGCGTGACCAGCTGGATGCCGATATCAAAGCCGTGCTGACCATCGCCAACGATTCACACCTGATGGCGGATCAGCCGTGGATTGCCGAATCCATTGCCCTGCGCAACGTGTATACCGATCCCCTGAACGTACTGCAGGCTGAACTGCTTCACCGTTCACGTGCTCAAGAAGCTCGCGGTGACGAACCGGATGCGCGCGTCGAACAGGCGCTGATGGTGACGATTGCCGGTGTCGCTGCTGGCATGCGTAACACGGGTTAAGTCCATTCTCGTCAGGACGGTCCGCTCAGCCTGTGCGGCCGTCCTTAACCCACCCTCGCTCGGGTGAGTTTGCCCGTCTCAAATACGCACCCTCTGATGATTGCCTGCTGTTTTATCTAATGTTTTACGCCTTCACCTACAGCGTCCTTGAGACCATTTCATCTGGTCAAGTGCATTACCTCAGAAATTATTACAGTTTGATTACAGTTAGCCTATAAACCTTATGCCTTTGTGGTCGTTACTCTTTATACGGGTCAAAAATCACCCGGATTGATCGTTAAAAAGCCACACACTGATTCACAAACCACACTGACAGAAGGCAGTGAGGCCTTCGTGCTTATCATTAATATCAGGGTAACAGTATGAATAACATCAGAATAGGAATACGGCTCGTGGCGGCTTTTGGCTTCATGGGCATGCTTGTCATTTTCATGGTCCTGATCGGTATTACCAAAACACGTTCTCTGGCCGACGCTAACAGTGAGATCGCCGGGGGCCTTTACGCCAAGGCATCCGAATCGGCCATGCTGTCATTTTATGCGCAAGATATGAGTCGTCTGGCGCGCATTGCCGTACTCCAGCCGGATCCGGCAAAAACAGAAAAAGCGCTTAACAGCTATCAGCAGGTCAGAAGCCAGGCCGACAGCCTGATGCAGGTGCTGGATAAAGAGGTTGCCTCCGTCACTGGCAGACAACTTTTTTCCAACATCCAGTCTCACGCGGCGCTTTTTCTGCCGCTAATGGATAAGGTCGTTGCACTTGCTCAGCAAGGTAAAAAAGAGGAGGCCGACCAGCTGTTACAGGCCTCGGGAGACAACATTCAAACGGGCTATATAGCCTCCCTTCAGGCATTAAAAGATCACCAGGAAGCGCGGATGCAGGTTGCAGAGCAAACTTCCCATAGCGATCGAACCAATGCGTTGCGTTTACTGGCGGGCGCCGGTGCCGTTGCGCTATTTCTGGCGGGATTGTCTGCCTGGCTTATTACGCGCAGCATCACCCGGCCCCTTAATCAGGCCCTGATTGCCGCACAGCGCGTGGCAAAAGGTGACCTCAGCGAGCCTGTGCAGGTCACTCACACCGATGAAACCGGCAAACTGCTGGTGGCAATCCGGGAGATGCAGGAGGCACTGGTTCAAACGGTCAGCCTGGTGAGATCCAATGCGGAAAGCGTCGCCTCTGCCAGTAGTCAGATAGCGCAGGGAAATGCCGACCTGTCACAGAGAACCGAAGAGCAGGCCAGCGCGCTGGAGCAGACGGCAGCCACCATGACGCAGCTTGGCATGACGGTGAAAAATAACGCCAGCAATGCGCAGCAGGCCAGTCAGCTTGCGGTCAATGTGCGTAATGTCGCCAACGAAGGCAATGATGCCACGGCAGCGATTACCAGCACGATGCGCACCATTAAAGACAGCTCAGGGAAAATCGCCGACATCACCGCCGTTATTGACAGTATTGCCTTCCAGACCAATATTCTCGCGCTGAACGCAGCAGTAGAAGCCGCGCGCGCGGGCGAACACGGTAAAGGTTTTGCGGTGGTTGCCAGCGAGGTCAGAACCCTGGCGCAACGTAGCAGCACGGCCGCAGGTGAAATTCGCCAGTTAATTGACGCCAACGCCCGCAGCGTGGGGCAAGGTGACGAACTGGTTGCACATGCCACCGCGACGATGCAGAGCATCGTCACGGCTGTAGGTCACCTGAGTGATACCGTTGAGGAAATTACCTCAGCCAGCGCCGAGCAGGCCAGAGGCGTAGAACAGGTGGGCATCGCGGTAACCGAGATGGACAGCGCCACACAGCAAAACGCCGCATTAGTGGAAGAATCCGCCTCGGCCGCGAACAGCCTCCGGGAACAGGCACGACAGCTGCTGCAGGCGGTCTCAGTCTTTCGCTTTAATAACACGACACAGCAGGTGCATAGCGTACCGACGCTCAAAAACCCCTCGCGAGTGAAACCGGCTCAACCCTTGACCCATGAAGGCTGGACACATTTTTAATGCGTGGCACATCAGGCTGCTGTCAGCCCTGTATATGCAATGGATGAGACATTCAGAACCGACGCGGACACGTCGGTTTTTTTATGGCCATCTTCAGGCGGCAATTCCCGGACGCACACCTAAGGTATGACAAATGGCATAGCTCATTTCTGCCCGGTTCAGAGTATAGAAATGAAAATCTTTTACGCCCTCACGCGACAGGATTTTCACCATGTCCATGGCGATGTTCGCCCCCACCATTTTGCGCGTTTCAGGATCCTCATCCAGCCCTGCAAACATGGCATTCATCCAGCCCGGAACGCGTACATTGGTCAGGGCGGCAAAACGCTGCAGCTGTTTGAAATTTGATACCGGCAAAATGCCCGGCACGATCTCAACATCAATGCCGGTGGAAACGCAGCGATCACGAAAACGCAGATAGCTTTCAACATCAAAGAAGAACTGGGTAATGGCACGGTTAGCGCCAGCATCAATTTTACGTTTCAGGTTAATCAGGTCAGCCTGGGCACTTTTTGCTTCGGGGTGGACTTCCGGATAGGCCGCGACGGAGATATCGAAGTCACCGACCTCTTTAAGCAGCGAAACGAGATCGCTGCCGTACATTTCCGGCTTACCGCTATTGGGTGGCAGATCGCCACGCAGCGCCACGATATGGCGAATACCGTTATTCCAGTAATCCTGTGCAATGGCTTGCAGCTCATCCCGGGTAGCGTCAATACAGGTCAGATGCGGCGCAGCTTCGAGCCCCGTACGTTCTTTAATGCCTTTAATGATGCTGTGTGTGCGGTCACGCTCACCCGAGTTCGCCCCGTAGGTTACAGAGACAAAACTGGGCTTCAGGCTGCTCAGACGATGGATGGAGTTCCACAGCGTTTCTTCCATTTCACTGGTGCGCGGCGGGAAAAACTCAAAAGAGACACTAATTCGCCCGTTTAGCTCTGCCAGGCTCTGATTGAGCGCCTCGCGCTGATTGGCATGAAAGAAACTCATCCTGCTACCTCCGCCCACATCGGTTATCTTTTAACCTGTAAACATCTATACGTTTAGACGTCCAGACACTCAAAGTGAACCATTTTCCCGCAAGCGTCAACTGATAAATCATCCCAGGAAGTGACAAATATTCAGTCGATGTGAAAGGGCTTTTTATATGAGGATGTTAGGGCAGGACAGGCGCCGAAGCGCCTGGAGAAAAGCAACGTCAGAGGAGTCGGGCAAGGCGATTAATATCAGACTGGATAGCGCCGGCGGTAACGTCCCGGCCTGCACCAGGTCCGCGGATCACCAGCGGATTATCGCGATACCAACGGCTGTCGATGGCAAACACGTTGTCACAAGGCAGTAAGGCGGCCAGAGGATGCTCCGGACGTACCGCTTCGACGCCAACACGTGCTTTGCCGTTAGCATCGAAGCGCGCAACATAGCGCAGCACCAGCCCCATCTCCTGCGCGGCTTCAAGCCGTTGCAGCATCTGCTCATTAAGCTCGTCGCCATTCTCGAAAAAGTGATCTATTGATTCATCTTCGCAGCTCTGCGGCACCAGCGACTCGACGCGCACCTGATCCGGCTCGATGTTATAGCCTGCTTCACGTGCCAGAATCACCAGTTTGCGCATCACGTCCTGACCCGACAGATCGACGCGAGGATCCGGTTCCGTCAATCCCTGCTGCCACGCCTGATCCACCAGCTCGGTAAAGGGCACCGTGCCATCAAATTGCAGAAACAGCCAGGACAGCGTTCCGGAGAAAATACCGCTGATCGACAAAATCGTGTCGCCGCTTTCCCGTAAATCGCGCACCGTATGGTTTATCGGCAGACCTGCGCCCACGGTGGCGTTATACAACCAGTGGCGGCCGGTTTTTTCAAAGGCATCCCGAATCTCGCGCCAGGTTTGCGTATCCGATGCTCCCGCCACTTTATTGGCGCTGATGACATGAAACCCATGGCTGGCAAAATCAAGATATTGCTGTGCCAGCGGCTTACTGGCCGTCACATCCAGCACAACCAGATCATCGTAAGGGTGCGCGCGCATCCACAGAAACAGCGACTCTTCATCGCGCGCTTCCGCTTCATCGTCAAAGAATGCCAGTGCGCGACTGGCGTCCAGACCTTCATAGCTCAGCAGGCTGCGTTGGCTGTCCACCACGCCCGCTAGCACAAACTCGAAACCGGTGCGCGCCGACAATGTTTCCTGCTCGCGGGCAAACAACTCCAGCCAGCGAGAACCGATGTTGCCCTTGCCAAACAACATCAGGCCAATGCGCTTTTCTGCCCGAAACAGGGAACTGTGCAACCCCTGAATGAGATGCTGAGTAGGGCCAACGCGCAGCACCGCAACCACGCTAATGTGCTCTGGCGACTGGCTGATAAATTCGACCGGCTGATCTTTTAGCTGCTGCCAGAAACGGTGCGTGTGCAACGGGTTGCGCGTGACGCCAGCGCCAACCAGCGCGACCAGCGCTAAACCTTCACGTAACTGCAAATGTCCAGGTAAGCCGGCGTCCTGCAATAAAGTAAAGGCACTGTTCACCACTTCAGAGGTGTAGCACAGTTGCAGCAGCTGACGATCGGGATGAATGCCCATCGCCAGCGGACGCATCTGCGCGCGCGTCAGCAGCTGGTCGATCTCTTTTTGAAACAGCGTAAAATCGTGCTGCTCAGGAAGTTGGATCTCTACCAGGCACACGTCGTCGTGGCTGGTGACGATGCGGGCGCCCGTACCGGACGCGAGGACGCGCTCGATACGGGTAGAGCCCTGTTCCGGCTGATAGCTGCAGCGTAACTGCAAATCAATATCGCTGCCCGAGACCGGCTGTAAGGTGCGGGTATGCAGTACCGGGGCTGCCAGACGCGCCAGCTCACTGGCCTCATCCAGGCGCAGCAAGGGCAGCAGACAGGCATCAGAGACTTTGCGGGGATCGGCACTGTAAACGCCCGCCACATCGCTCCAGATCGTCACACGTCCCACACCTGCCAGCGCACCAATCTGCGTGGCAGAGTAGTCAGAACCGTTACGCCCCAGCAGTACCGTTTCGCCCGCGTCATTGCCGCAGATAAAGCCGGTTACCACGATGCGTTTATGCGGATGCTGGGCCAGCAGCGTTTGTAACAACGGCCAGGATTTGCCTTCATCTACCTGCGGCTGGGCGGCCCGTTCCGCGCGCAGAAAATCGCGTGCATCCAGCCAGCAGGCATGAAGATCCTGCTGGTTCAGCACCGCTGACATTAAACGTGCAGACCAGATCTCACCATGGCCCACCACTTCCGCAGAGACCGCTTCTGTGACGTCACCATCCAGTAACGCCGCCAGTTTTTCGAGGTCGCGAATAAAGGCAGTAATTAAGGGTTCGGCTATTTCGGCAGGTAACAGTGCACTGATGAGCTCACTCTGATAGCGACGTAATGTCTGCTGCACCTGATGTGCGGACAGTCGGTCGCTCTGGCTCAGCTTCAGCCAGCTAATCAGCTGATTGGTCGTCGAGCCCGCGGCCGATACGACCATCATGTCACCTGGCTGGCTGTAATCCGCCATAATGCTGGCGACACGCTGGTAGCAGCGTGCATCTGCAAGGCTGCTGCCACCAAACTTGTGGAGCTGTCTGTTGTTTGGCGTTCCTGCGCCAGCTGAACTCGTCATCATCAATCCTCGGCTGCGATCCGGAATGCATTATCCAAATCGGCAATTAAATCTTCGTGGTCTTCAATACCTACTGAAATACGTAGCAATGTTTCAGAGATGCCTGCTGCGGCCCGGGCCTCTGCAGACATACCTGCATGGGTCATGGTCGCCGTGTGTGAAATCAAGCTTTCAACGCCGCCCAACGACTCCGCTAACGTGAACAACTCAAGCGCTTTAAGGAAACGGCGCAACCGGGCTTCATCGCCGTCCAGCTCAAAACTGAGCATGGCACCGAATCCACGCTGCTGGCGTGCAGCGAATTCATGTCCCGCGTTTTCCGGCAGTGAAGGATGATACAACGTTTTCACCAGCGGCTGTTGCTTGAGATAATCAACAATGGCTAACGCATTACGTTGCGCAGCGGCCATACGTGGGCCCAGCGTGCGCATTCCGCGCAGCAGCAGATAGCTGTCAAAAGCGGAGCCGGTGACCCCAATATTATTGGCCCACCAGGCTAAATCGGTCGCCGCCTGCGGATCTTTAGCAATCACGGCACCGGCTACCACGTCAGAGTGGCCATTCAGGTATTTGGTACAGGAGTGAATGACCAGATCCGCACCCAGTGCCAGAGGATTTTGCAGTGCCGGACTCATAAAGGTGTTGTCCACGACGCTCACGGCGCCCGCCGCACGCGCCGCTGCGCAAATGGCGGCGATATCCACCACGCGCAATAGCGGGTTACTGGGGCTTTCAACCAGCACCAGTTTAGGCTTCTCATCCAGTGCCGCCTGCAGCGCAGCTTTATCACCCTGATCGACAAACTTCACCCGGTAAGCGCCCCGCTTACTCAGACTGTCGAACAGCCGATAGCTGCCGCCATAACAGTCGTGCGGCGCAACCAGCAGATCGCCAGGCTTCAGGAACACGGTTGTCACCAGATGAATCGCGGACATGCCGGTATTGGTCAGCACCGCTCCCGCTCCGCCTTCCAGCTCTGCCAGGGCACGCTGCACCACATCACGCGTGGGGTTACCACGACGGGAATAGTCATGCGCACGGGGCTCATTGAAATCATGGAAGTTATAGGTGCTGGAAAGGTGGATGGGCGGGACAACGCAGCCGTATTGCTCGTCGTCATTCAAACCGCTGCGCACTGCGATGGTTGCCTGTTTACGCGTCATAGGGCTAACTGTTCCTGAAGTATGAAATAATTTGCCAACAGGATATCATCTTGCTTTTAGACGTCAATACATCTGGACATCCAAATGTCTTTGCGTATAGATTGAGCATCGTCGCAATAACCGCTAAAATTATGCGCCCATACCTGGCGTTCAACTCCATTAGCACTGTGCGTTGAACGAAGAAACCCGCCAGAGAAGGGGTCAGGTAGAAGAAAATCAGGCATAATCGGCTGATTTCGTAACTTTTAACTTTTATTGATTAAGGTATCCCATGGCTGAATGGAACGGCGAATATATCAGCCCGTACGCTGAGCACGGCAAAAAGAGCGAACAGGTTAAAAAAATCACGGTATCAATTCCGTTAAGCGTGCTGAAAATTCTGACAGACGAACGGACACGTCGTCAGGTTAACAACCTGCGCCACGCGACAAACAGTGAACTCCTGTGCGAAGCCTTCTTGCATGCTTTTACCGGACAACCGTTACCTAATGATGTCGACCTGCGTAAAGAACGTAACGACGAAATACCGGAAGCCGCGAAAAAAATTATGCGTGACATGGGCATCGACCCGGATACCTGGGAATACTGATTTTCAGACATAAAAAAACCCAGCCTGAGCTGGGTTTTTCTTGCCGCCGAACAGATGTTCGAATGCCGTTTCTTATTTTTTGGTGCCTGGCACGCTGAAACGCTTGTTGAAGCGGTCAACGCGGCCACCAGTTGCAACTTCACGCTGCTTACCGGTGTAGAACGGGTGGCACTTACCACAAACGTCCAGGTTCAGTTCGTGAGTCAGCGTAGAGCGAGTGTGAATCACGTTACCGCAAGTACAGTTGATGGTAACTGCTTCGTATTTTGGGTGAATACCTTGTTTCATGGGAAACCTCATATAAGGCCGTGTCGCTCTCCGCGCCAGGACGTGAACCTGCGCAGCACCACACGCGATTGAACATTAATGGTGAACTCCGGCAAGGTCTTTCTTACCGAAGGCGGCATATTATACAGGCTAATGTTTAATGCTGCAAATGTCGCCTGAGATACACGCCGTGTGCGTCAGCGTGTACACTAACCGCCCTGCTAGATGAACCGGAAAGAGACTGTTATGCCCGTTGTTCAGGTTGCCCTGCCCGTTCCCCTTCCTCGCCTGTTTGACTACCTGCCTCCTGTCGGCGTGCAGCCGGTCATTGGCGGTCGGGTGATCGTGCCTTTTGGTAACCGAAAAATGACCGGTATCGTGGTGGCATTACCTGACACCAGCGACCTGCCCGCGACCCAGCTCAAACAGGTGATATCGGTACTGGACAGCGAGTCGCTCTTTCCCCCGTCTCTGTGGCGCATTCTCCATTGGGCGGCGAACTACTATCATTCACCTCTCGGCGAGGTACTGAGCCATGCGCTACCTGTGCTGCTCAGACAAGGTAAACCTGCCCAGGATAATCCCTTATGGCGTTGGGAAATTACCGAGCAGGGCCGGGCTACTGCCCCCGAGAGCCTGAAGCGGGCCCCCAAACAGCAGCAAGGGCTTGCAACGCTGCGACAGCGGCCGCTTTATCGTCATGAAGTCACTGAGCACGATCTCACCGATGCCGCCATGCAGGCGCTGCGTGCCAAAGGGTTATGCGAATTACATGAGCATCAGCCACACAGGCATGACTGGCGCAGCAGCTTCGCGGTCAAAGGTGAACGCCTGCGCCTCAATACCGATCAGGCGACGGCAGTCGGGGCGATGCGCAGTGAAGATGAGCATTATGCGGCCTGGCTACTGGCGGGAATTACCGGATCAGGCAAGACTGAAGTTTATCTCAGCGTGCTGGAAAACGTCCTGGCCAGAGGAAAACAGGCCCTGGTGCTGGTGCCCGAAATCGGCCTGACGCCACAAACCATTGCCCGTTTCCGCGAACGTTTTGATGCGCCGGTTGATGTGCTGCACTCAGCGCTGAATGACAGCGAACGCCTTTCTGTCTGGCTACGGGCGCGCAGAGGAGAGAATGCCATCATCATCGGCACTCGCTCGGCCCTGTTTACCCCTATGGCGCGTCCGGGCGTCATTATTATCGACGAAGAGCACGACAGTTCTTATAAGCAGCAGGAAGGCTGGCGCTATCAGGCTCGCGATCTGGCCGTGTTTCGCGCCCATGAAGAGAATATTCCTGTCATCATGGGTTCCGCGACCCCGGCGCTGGAAAGCCTGCACAACGTGCGTAACGGCAAATACCGTCAGCTCGACCTGATGAAACGAGCGGGTAACGCTAAACCCGCTCTGCAGCAGCTAATCGATTTGAAAGGCGTACAGCTGACAGGCGGCCTGGCGCCTGCCCTGATCTTCAAAATGCGCCAGCATCTGAAAGCAGATAACCAGGTGTTGCTGTTCCTGAACCGCCGTGGTTTTTCACCTGCGCTGCTCTGCCACGACTGCGGCTGGATTGCCGAATGCCAGCGCTGCGATCGCTATTACACTCTGCATCAACATCATCGTCAGTTGCGCTGCCACCATTGTGACAGCCAGCGGCCGCTGCCCAACCAGTGTCCACAATGTGGTTCAACTCACCTGTTACCGGTGGGCGTAGGGACGGAACAGCTTGAGCAGCAGCTAGGCACGTTATTTCCCGGTGTGCCGGTCTCGCGCATCGACCGGGATACCACCAGCCGCAAAGGCGCGCTGGAGCAGCATCTGGCGGATGTCCATCGCGGCGGCGCGCGTATTCTTGTGGGAACCCAGATGCTGGCAAAAGGGCATCATTTTCCTGATGTGACGCTGGTGTCACTGCTGGACGTCGACGGTGCCTTGTTTTCCGCTGACTTCCGTGCCGCAGAACGCTTCGCTCAGCTTTATACTCAGGTTGCCGGCCGCGCCGGTCGGGCCGGTAAGCAAGGCGAAGTCTTGCTGCAAACACACCATCCTGAGCATCCGCTTCTGCAAACGCTGCTCCACCAGGGCTACTTCGCTTTTGCCCAGCAAACGCTGTTGGAGCGCCAGTCGGTTTTTCTCCCTCCGTGGACACATCATGCGCTGTTTCGTGCGGAGGACATGGACAACCATCAGGCTGCAGAATTTCTGCAACAGCTGCGTATTATGCTGGAAGCCAGCCCGCTTAACGACACGGCAATGTGGTTCATGGGGCCACTGCCTGCTCTGCAGCCAAAGCGGAGCGGTCGCTGGCGCTGGCAGTTGCTGGTGCAGCATCCGTCACGCAAACGTCTGCAACAGCTGCTGAGTAGTTCGTTACCGCTGACTGGCACTTTACCGGCCTCGCGCAAGGTAAAGTGGACGCTGGACGTGGATCCTACCGAAAGCTAGGCCCTGGCAGGTTGTGAGAGGGATCGAAAAACGTCGCATAAGTCACAATTTTTATGCAAATTAAGTAACGGCCCGGCATCGCAATCGATAACAATGGTGCCTGGCCTGTTTTTACCTCAGACAATACGAACGTTGAATGCGCGATTACGCATCAGGAGCATGTGTTGGATCAGAATCAACCGTCGGCTGCCGCCACGATGAAAGACGTCGCAGAAAAAGCCGGCGTCTCGACCGCTACCGTGTCGCGTGCACTCATGAATCCGGAAAAAGTCTCTTCGGCCACGCGTCAGAAAGTCGAACAGGCCGTGGCTGACGTCGGCTATGCCGCCCAGAGCATGTCCCGCCATGCCAGGCGCAATGACACGCAGACGCTGCTGCTGATCGTCCCCAATATCTGCGATCCCTTCTTCAGTGAAATTATCCGTGGCGTTGAAGTCGCCGCCTCAAAGGCTGGTTATCTGGTGCTTATCGGCGACTGCGCACACCAAAAACCGCAGGAGTGGACGTTTTTAAACCTGATGCTGACCCGGCAGATCGATGGCATCGTGCTGCTGGGCGCGCAGTTACCCTTTGATGTGAGTCCTGAAGAGCAGCGCAATCTTCCGCCGATGGTGATGGCGATTGAGTTCTCGCCAGAAATGTCGTTACCCACCGTCAATATCGATAACCTGACGGCCTCGTTTGTCGCGGTCAATCACCTGCTGCAGTTGGGTCATAAACGCATTGCCTGCCTGACCGGACCGGAAGACGTTGCGCTCTGCCAGTACCGCCTTCAGGGTTATGTGCAGGCCTTACGTCGCAGCGGCATCAGCGTGGATCCCACTTATATCGTTCGGGGTGACTTCACCTTTGAATCCGGCGTTGATGCCATAAATCAGCTATTGGCTTTACCACAGCCGCCACGAGCCCTGTTTTGTCATAGCGATATCATGGCCATCGGCGCTATTAGCCAGGCAAAACGATTGGGCCTGCGCATACCGGAAGACCTGTCGGTTGTGGGGTTCGACGATATTGAACTCTCGCGTTACTGCGAGCCGCCGCTCACCACGGTGAAACAGCCCTGTTTTGAAATAGGCTGCGAAGCCGTGCGGCTGTTACTGAATGAATTACAGGGTAATAGCATTCATAACGGTTCAACGCTGCTGGATGCCGAACTGGTGGTGCGTGGTAGCACAACTTTGGCAAAAAAGGATGAGAGATAAGCGAAAAGTTCCGCTATTTTCAGGGGATTCTTAGGGCTATCATTGCTGGTCAAAGTTCCGGCCCTTAAGTAACATGGCGGGCTCCTTGCCGGGCGTGTGGTAACAACGGATTCGCCTACGTGGCATCATATTTTCAAGGGTATCAGGACGAGAGTGGCACAAAAAGATTATGTAGGCCGCGGGCGTTCAACAGGGACGCGTCGCAAGAAAAGCCCAAGCCGTGGCAAAAAAACAAAAAGCGGTTCAGGCACCTCTAAATTAATGATTGTACTGGCGGTTGCTGTATTGGTGACCTTTGCCGGTGGTTTATGGTTCCTGGCGCACCACAAGAAAGAAGACGTGCCGGTTATTACGGATCATAAAGCCAACGGGAATGGCTTACCGCCAAAGCCTGAAGAACGCTGGAAATACATCAAAGAGCTGGAAAACCGTCAGGTCACTGTGCCGACCCCAATCGAGCCTACCTCCGGTGGCGAAGTGCAGTCACATACGCAACTGACCGATGAGCAACGCCAGCTGCTTGAGCAAATGCAGGCGGATATGCGTCAGCAACCCACCCAATTAAATGAAGTGCCGTGGAACGAGCAGACGCCAGCTCAACGCCAGCAAACGCTGCAGCATCAGCAGCAGGTACAGCAACTTCAGCGACAGCAACAGCTCCAGCAACAGCAATTGCAGTCGCAGCAACGTCAGCAGCAGGCACAACAGCAGCAGCAACGTCAGCAACAAATACAGCAGCAGCGTCAGGAGCAGCATACTCAGCAACAGCAGAGTGTGCAGCAGACACAACCCGCACCTGTTACGCGTGAACCTACTGCTCAGCCTAAAACACAGGACACCGCCAAAGCGAAACCGGCTGAAAAAGCAGCCTCGCAACGCTGGATGGTTCAGTGTGGCTCGTTTAAGGGAACAGAGCAGGCTGAATCGGTGCGCGCCGCGCTGGCGTTTGAAGGGTTTGAAAGCCGTCTGACCTCCGGCGGTGGATGGAATCGTGTCGTGGTAGGGCCCTTCAAAGACCGCGCCAGCGCAGACAGCACGCTGAAACGTCTGCGCGCTTCAGGACATTCCGGCTGCATTCCGCTCGCCGTTGGGGGTTGAAACCCGTCAAATCTGCCCCATATCTGTCTGCATGATCCTCCGCGCCCTGGGCGCGGAGCTTTTTTCCGACAGTAAAAGGGGTCTGCCCGTGACAACAATAGTAAGTGTTCGACGCAACGGCCAGGTAGTGATTGGCGGCGATGGCCAGGCTACGCTCGGTAATACCGTAATGAAAGGCAACGTCAAAAAAGTGCGTCGTCTTTACAACGATAAAGTGATTGCTGGCTTTGCTGGCGGCACTGCAGATGCCTTTACCCTGTTTGAACTCTTCGAACGCAAACTTGAAATGCATCAGGGCCATTTGGTGAAAGCGGCCGTTGAGCTGGCGAAAGACTGGCGCACCGACAGAATGTTACGCCGCCTGGAAGCGCTGCTGGCGGTGGCGGACGAATCGGCATCGCTGATCATTAGCGGTAATGGTGACGTCATCCAGCCTGAAAACGACCTTATTGCTATCGGTTCTGGCGGTCCCTATGCCCAGGCCGCTGCCCGTGCCCTGTTAGAAAATTCTGAATTGGGTGCGCGCGACATCGTTGAGAAATCGCTGAATATCGCTGGCGATATTTGCATCTACACCAACCACAACGTTAATTTCGAAGAATTAACGTCCAAGTCGTAAGGATCTAAACATGTCTGAGATGACTCCACGCGAAATCGTCAGCGAGCTGAACCGCTTTATTATTGGCCAGGACAGTGCCAAGCGCGCCGTGGCTATTGCCCTGCGTAACCGCTGGCGCCGTATGCAGCTTGACGAAGAGCTGCGTCACGAAGTGACACCTAAAAATATTCTCATGATCGGCCCAACCGGTGTGGGTAAAACAGAAATTGCTCGCCGTCTGGCAAAACTGGCCAACGCGCCGTTCATCAAAGTTGAAGCCACCAAGTTCACCGAAGTGGGCTATGTCGGCAAAGAAGTCGACTCCATTATTCGTGACCTGACGGACTCCGCGATCAAAATGGTGCGCAGCCAGGCCATTGAGAAGAACAAATATCGCGCAGAAGAAATGGCGGAAGAGCGCATTCTTGATGTGCTTATCCCACCGGCGAAAAATAACTGGGGACAGGCTGAACAAACCAGCGAGCCTTCATCTGCACGTCAGTCTTTCCGCAAGAAGCTGCGTGAAGGCCAGCTCGACGATAAAGAAATTGAGATCGATTTAGCCGCAACAGGCCCTGGCGTTGAAATCATGGCACCGCCGGGCATGGAAGAGATGACCAGCCAGCTGCAGTCCATGTTCCAGAACCTGGGCGGGCATAAACAGAAACCGCGCAAGCTGAAAATCAAAGAAGCCTTTAAGCTGTTGATTGAAGAAGAAGCCGCCAAGCTGGTGAATCCGGAAGAGCTGAAGCAGGATGCCATTGATGCGGTAGAACAGCACGGCATCGTGTTCATCGATGAGATAGACAAAATCTGTAAGCGCGGCGGACAAAACGCGGGCGGCCCGGACGTCTCACGCGAAGGCGTTCAGCGCGACCTGCTGCCACTGGTAGAAGGCTGCACCGTGTCGACCAAGCACGGCATGGTCAAGACTGACCATATTCTGTTTATCGCCTCAGGTGCGTTCCAGGTTGCCAGCCCGTCCGATTTGATTCCTGAGTTACAGGGTCGTTTACCGATCCGTGTTGAACTCCAGGCCCTGACGGTGAATGATTTCGAGCGCATCCTGACCGAACCTAATGCTTCAGTCACAGTGCAGTACAAAGCGCTGATGAATACCGAAGGCGTGAACATTCACTTTACTGACGATGGTATTCGTCGCATCGCGGAAGCCGCATGGCAGGTCAACGAAACCACTGAAAACATCGGTGCGCGTCGCTTGCATACCGTGCTGGAACGTCTGATGGAAGATATTTCTTATGATGCCAGCGATCGGAGCGGTGAATCCGTCACCATTGATGCCGAATATGTGGGTAAACATCTGGATGAGCTGGTTGCAGACGAAGACCTGAGCCGCTTCATCCTGTAACGTTCACCTGTCTATGTGCTGTATCAAAGCCCGGCCAGTTTGGCTGGGCTTTTTTCTGCATGCGCTTGATGCGGTACCGGTTTTTTACCGCTGATGATTTTGCCAACAATTGGCATAAAGCGATATACTTAGCGCTCCTGTGGCAAACAGACGAAACCCTTATGAAATACGATACTTCTGAACTCTGCGACATCTACCACGAAGAAGTGAACGTTGTTGAACCGCTTTTCTCAAATTTCGGTGGGCGGACCTCATTCGGCGGTCAGATAACCACAGTGAAATGTTTTGAAGACAACGGGCTGCTTTACGATCTGCTGGAAGAGAACGGTCGTGGCCGCGTGTTGCTGATTGATGGCGGTGGCTCAGTACGCCGCGCTTTGGTTGATGCGCAGCTTGCCCGACTGGCAGCGCAGAATGAGTGGGAAGGCATCGTGGTTTACGGTTCGGTACGTCAGGTAGACGAACTGGAAGAACTGGAAATCGGCATTCAGGCTATCGCCGCTATTCCGGCAGGCGCGGCCGGTGAAGGCATTGGCGAGAGCGATGTGCGCGTGAATTTCGGCGGCGTCACCTTCTTCTCTGGCGACCATCTCTATGCGGATAACACCGGTATGATTTTATCGGAAGATCCGCTCGACATTGAATAATGTCAGCAAACGAAAACGGGTGCCAGGCACCCGTTTTTCGCATTAGTTGAGGCTTATACCTCTTCCATTTTTCCCAACAGCGCACGCAGGCGTTCTTGCCAGACATGCTGCTCCTCTTTCAGATGCTGATTTTCGCGCATCAGTGCTTCATGGTTGCCAGCAGCATTCTGCGCGTCGTGACGCAGGTTGTTGTTCTGCTCTTTCAGCTCTTCAATTTCCATTTGCAGCAGGGTGATAGTATCAATCGCCTGCTGTACTTTTGCTTCCAGTTTCTCAAACACTTCAAATGACATCTTTCTGACCTCTCCTAAAATCTTGCAAGGCGTTGATGATGCCAGCTTTCGCACACAAGGCGTTTACCAGCAACGTTGCCCCGATTGTATGTAGCCTCATCACGCAAGTCCAGCAACGCGGGCCTGCAGACCGCCGTCAGTAACATTTTTCAGCCTATCCCTAAAATGTTCCTTTCCCACCTGTTTGCGTAGCGAAGCCGGTATCACGCGGAGGAAAACGGCCCGAATGGCGCTTAAGGAAAATCAAAACACGCGAAAACGCGCATTTTTTTGACACACTACACAAAAATCGATTTCGCTATTTCTCGTTTATGCTCGTTAACGATAAATTAACAACAGCCCTACATCAAAGATGGGTGACTCACGGAATGAGAACAAAAACTGATAAAATTTAACCTCGCTTCAGGAACAACTATCATGAGTCAGACTACAACCACACTCAAAGGTCAGTGTATTGCCGAATTTCTGGGTACCGGTTTGATCCTGTTTTTTGGCGCGGGTTGCGTTGCCGCGCTTAAGCTGGCTGGTGCCACTTTTGGCCAATGGGAAATCTGTATCGTCTGGGGGCTGGCCGTTTCTATGGCGGTCTACCTCAGCGCAGGTGTGTCAGGTGCCCATCTCAACCCGGCAGTGACTGTCGCACTCTGCCTGTTCGCCAATTTCGAAGGCCGTAAAGTCCTCCCTTATATTCTGTCTCAGGTGGCCGGTGCTTTCTGTGGCGCGGCGCTGGTCTACGGACTTTACTACAGCTTGTTTATCAATTTCGAACAAAGTCATAACATGGTACGGGGTTCAGTTGAAAGCCTGAGCCTGGCGGGCATTTTCTCTACCTACCCGAATCCGCAAATTAGCGTAGGTCAGGCCTTCCTGGTTGAAATGGTGATCACTGCAGTCCTGATGTCCGTGATTATGGCACTGACCGACGATGGCAATGGCGTCCCGCGTGGCCCGATGGCACCGCTGCTGATTGGCCTGCTGGTTGCCGTTATTGGTGGCTCTATGGGCCCATTGACCGGCTTTGCCCTGAACCCGGCACGTGACTTCGGACCGAAAGTCTTCGAGTGGCTGGCTGGCTGGGGCACCGTTGCCTTCACTGGCGGTCATCAGATTCCGTATTTCCTTGTGCCAATTTTTGGCCCACTGGTCGGTGCTTGCCTGGGAGCCTTTGGTTATCGCGCCCTGATTGGCCGCCATTTACCCGGTGCGGTGATTTCCCCACCGACCAGTGACAAACCGATTGCGTCCGCGCATGAACGTAAAGCGTAAGTTCCACTTTTTATCATCAGGAATGAATTTATGACTACCACCGATAAAAAATACATCGTCGCTCTCGATCAGGGCACAACCAGTTCACGTGCTGTGGTGCTGGATCACGACGCTAACATTGTGGCGGTATCGCAACGCGAATTTACCCAAATCTATCCGAAAGCGGGCTGGGTAGAGCATGACCCAATGGATATCTGGGCATCACAGAGTTCTACGCTGGTTGAAGTGCTGGCACATGCTGATATTCGCTCCGATGAAATCGCGGCGATTGGGATTACTAACCAGCGTGAAACCGCGATCGTCTGGGATAAAGAAACCGGTAAGCCAGTCTATAACGCCATCGTCTGGCAGGATCCCCGTACTGCTGACTACTGTAATAAGCTGAAGAAAGAGGGACTGGAAGAGTATATCCAGCACACCACCGGTCTGGTGATTAACCCTTACTTTTCTGGCACCAAAGTTAAGTGGATCCTGGATAACGTAGAAGGCGCGCGCGAGCGTGCAAAACGTGGCGAACTGCTGTTTGGTACAGTCGACACCTGGCTGGTGTGGAAAATGACCCAGGGGCGCGTGCACATCACCGATTACACCAACGCCTCACGTACCATGCTGTTCAACATCCACAAGCTTGAGTGGGATGAGCGCATGCTGGAAATCCTGGATATCCCGCGTGCGATGCTGCCAGAAGTGAAATCTTCGTCTGAAGTGTATGGTCAGACAAACATTGGTGGTAAAGGCGGTACGCGTATTCCTATCGCGGGTATCGCAGGCGACCAGCAGGCTGCGCTTTATGGTCAACTGTGCGTTCAGCCGGGTATGGCGAAAAACACCTACGGCACCGGCTGCTTTATGCTGATGAACACCGGTACCGAAGCCGTCACCTCAACGCACGGCCTGCTGACCACTATCGCCTGCGGGCCACGTGGTGAAGTCAACTATGCACTGGAAGGGGCGGTCTTTATCGGCGGCGCGGCCATTCAGTGGTTACGCGATGAGATGAAGCTGATCAGCGATTCGGCTGACTCAGAATACTTCGCGATGAAAGTGAAAGATTCAAACGGTGTATATATGGTTCCTGCCTTTACTGGCCTGGGTGCACCTTACTGGGATCCCTATGCACGTGGCGCGCTGTTCGGCCTGACACGTGGTGCGAATGCGAACCACATCATCCGTGCAACGCTGGAGTCCATCGCTTATCAAACACGTGATGTCCTGGAAGCCATGCAGAATGATGCCAACACGCGCCTGCAGGCTCTGCGTGTGGACGGAGGAGCAGTGGCTAACAACTTCCTGATGCAGTTCCAGTCAGACATTCTTGGCACACGCGTTGAGCGACCTGAAGTGCGTGAAGTCACTGCGCTGGGTGCCGCGTACCTGGCAGGTCTGGCGGTAGGTTTCTGGCAGGATCTGGAAGAAGTCCGTGCCAAAGCCGTGATTGAGCGCGAATTCCGTCCAACACTTGAAACCACCGAGCGTAACGTCCGTTATGCCGGCTGGAAGAAAGCTGTCGCGCGCGCACAAGCGTGGGAAGAACAAGAGTAATCCGCACTGCGCCCGTGACGTCCTCCGTCACGGGCCTTTTCCCCGCCTTCTCCCTCCGCTACACTGCCAGCCTGTTTTTTGTCAGGTACATGCAATGAAACGAGAACTTGCCATTGAATTTTCCCGCGTAACTGAGGCTGCCGCACTGGCTGGTTATAAGTGGTTAGGGCGCGGCGATAAAAACGCGGCGGACGGTGCCGCCGTTCATGCCATGCGTCATGTCTTAAATACCATTCAGATCGATGGACAGATAGTGATCGGCGAAGGGGAAATTGACGAAGCCCCTATGCTCTACATCGGCGAAAAAGTGGGCACGGGTCAGGGCGACGCGGTGGATATTGCCGTCGATCCTATTGAAGGTACCCGCATGACGGCCATGGGACAGGCCAATGCGCTTGCCGTGATGGCCGTCGGTGACAAAGGCAGTTTTCTTCATGCGCCTGACATGTATATGGAGAAGCTTATCGTCGGTCCGGCGGCGCGGGGCCATATCAATCTGGATCTCCCGCTTGAGATTAACCTGCGTAATATCGCCATCGCCATGAATAAGCCGTTGTCACAACTCACCGTGTCCATTCTGTCAAAGCCGCGACATGACGCCGTTATCGAGCAGCTTAAACAGCTGGGCGTAAGACTATTCGCATTCCCTGATGGCGATGTGGCGGCCTCCATTCTTACCTGTATGCCCGACAGCGAAGTTGACGTGATGTACGGTATCGGCGGCGCGCCTGAGGGCGTGGTATCGGCCGCTGTGATTCGTGCGCTGGACGGTGATATGCAGGGCAGATTACTGGCACGACATCACGTAAAAGGTGACAGCGAAGAGAACCGCCGGATTGGGGAATATGAGCTGAAACGCTGCGCTGGCATGGGGATTGAGGCAGGAAAAGTTCTGCCCCTGCAGGCGATGGCGCGAAACGATAACGTGATCTTTGCCGCCACCGGTATCACCAGTGGTGATCTGCTGAAAGGCATCACCCGTCAGGGCAATATGGCCACCAGTGAAACCCTGTTAATTCGCGGCAAATCACGCACGATTCGCCGCATCCAGTCTGTGCATTACCTGGACCGCAAAGATCCGGTTTTGCATCCCTTTATCCTGTAACAGCCTGATTCTCGCCTGCTGGCTGTCGCGAAAGCGGCAGCCAGCACAGCAACATCACCAGAGCCGTGATAACCATCAGCAGGCCAAGGCTGAACTGATCGCGCTGAGGCATTAACGCCGACAGGGACGCCACCAGCCCGGAACCCAAATTCTGTAACCCCCCAATCAGTGCACCCGCACTTCCTGCGAGCCAGGCATAGGGCTCCATCGCACCGGATGTGGCCAGGGGAAACAGCATTCCCGCGCCAAAGAAAAACAGCGACGCCGGTATCAATAACGTCCAGATTGTCATGATGCCAAACCAGGCAGGTATCCACATCAACACCGCCGCCAGCAGGCAACTGTTGACGCCAAACCACATCAGGCTATGCCAGGAGCGCTGCTCACGTCCGGCGAACCAGGCACCAAAGAAGGCCGCGGGAATAGGTAAGATAAACAAAATACTGACGGTGAAACTGTTCAGGCCCAGAACGCCACCGAGCAGCACGCCACAGCTGGCCTCAAAGACGGCAATGCCGGCCAGTGCGCCAATCAGCAGCACCAGATAACGGACGAAATTCGCATCACGTAACAGCCGGATATAGCGTTTTAAGAAGGGTGTGACTTCGGCACCGTTCGGGCGCGTCTCCGGTAGCCAGCGCGCCATGGCGACCGTCACCATCAGACACAGCAACAGCAAAAAAGCAAAGCAGGCATGCCAGCCAAACAGCTGCGTTAACAGTGCGCCAATCACCGGTGCCACTAAAGGGCTGGCGAGCACGCCCATATTAAGCCAGCTGTTCGCCTGACGTAGGGCATGACCGTTATAAAGATCGCGCGGCATGGTTCGCGCCATGACACCGGCCACGCCGGTGCCCGCGCCCTGAATCGCACTGCCCGTGACCAGCATATCCAGCGACGAGGCCATCATGGCGGCAATCGCGCCGATCATAAAGATCGCCATCCCCGCCAGGATCACCGGACGGCGCCCCACGCTGTCAGAGAGCGGACCGTAGATCAGCTGCGATCCGCCGTAGGTAATTAAATAGGCCGCCATGACATGCTGCATCATGCCATTTCGCACCTGAAGTGCATCCGCCATTGCCGCCATGGCGGGCACATAGATGGTCTGAGCCATCTGCCCGACTGCGACCAGTGCAATGAGCATGATCAGCAACGGACGATTTTCTATTTTCTTCATCATCTTTTAACGAAAGGTCTGTATGAACAGGGACGATTAAACAGCACAAATAACGGCTGAAACCCGTTGTGGCAGGAAAATATCAGGATTTCATGACAAAGCGAGTGATTCATAAAAAGTGGCGGGGCAATTCACGTCAATAATTGCAACCAGGATGTAAACTAAATATTACAGTTTGTCGATTAGAGCCTTTGCAGCCTGACGGACTGGTAATCTGCCAGTGCAGTAGAGAAGATGTTTATTCGCCAGACTATTCAACGCTGAAGGAGTAACCATGGCCGAGTGGATCAATGCTCAAGTAAAGGAAGTAAAAAACTGGACTGACGCGCTGTTTAGCTTGCGGGTTAAGGCCCCTATCGCCCCGTTTAGTGCCGGGCAGTACGCCAAGCTGGCACTGGAGATCGAAGGTGAACGAGTGCAACGTGCTTACTCTTACGTCAATGCGCCCAATGACGACCTGCTTGAGTTTTACTTAGTCACCGTACCCGACGGCAAATTGAGTCCACACTTACAGGCGCTGCGCCCCGGTGAGCAGGTCATGATTACCAAAGATGCTGCAGGCTTTTTTATTCTGGATGAAGTCCCGGAATGTCAGACCTTATGGATGCTGGCAACCGGTACGGCAGTGGGGCCTTATTTGTCCATTTTGCAGCAGGGTGAAGGCCTGGATCGCTTTAAACATATCGTACTGGTGCATGCCGCACGTTACGCAGCCGACCTCAGCTTTTTACCGCTAATGCAGCAGCTCCAGCAGATCTATAACGGCAAGCTGCAGGTGGTCACGGTCGTCAGTCGTGAAGAAAGTATGGGCTCATTAACCGGACGTGTTCCGGCATTAATCGAAAGTGGCGAGCTGGAGCGGGCGGCCGGATTGACTATTGATGCAGAAACCAGCCATGTGATGGTCTGCGGCAATCCACAGATGGTACGAGATACGCAGCAGCTGTTGAAAGAGACACGCGGCATGCGCAAGCACCTGAAGCGCAAGCCCGGTCATATCACCAGCGAGAATTACTGGTAAGTCGCCCGCTTCAGACGTAAAGGCACCGGTGCGGCACCAAAGCGGTTATCGCCAGCGGTGCCACGAAACAGGCCTAAGTCCAGGATCAGTCCTGCCAGAATGATAAATGGCAGCGCGCGGCCAATAACCCACTGCAGGACAGCGCCGGTCATGCTCCAGTTACCTGCCATCAGCAACCAGGCAGCGATGAGTAACAGCGCCCAGTAACCGCGGCGATCGCGATCGTGCAGGCGCTTAACCACGATGGCGCTGGCCGGCCACAATAAACACACGATGCCAAACGCAGCCATTTGCGTATCCACCAGATCGTTACCGGCTAAAAAGAACAGGACGCTGGTTAACAGCAACCAGATTGCCTGCCAGAGCCAGAAATCACGGCGCCCGACGCGACCACGAAACGAAAAAAACCATTGCTGTAATATCATGCATGCTCCCCAGACAAAATTTTACCTGCACGCTTTTGACCTTAGAGGTAAAAACCGTTCTAATTTGATTCCGAGTTTATTGGTCAGGGCCGACAAAATGAAGAATTTGCCAGGCGCACTGTTGCTGAGTCTTGCGCTGACGGTTCCGGTATTTGCTGCCGATCCGCCGCCACTCGACAAGGCCGAACATATGCCTACCGCGCCCTATCTGTTAACAGGCGCGCCCACGCTGGATATGACTATCGGCCAGTTTCGTGAAAAATATAATCTCGCGAACCCTCAACTGCCGCTACTGGAGTATCGCGCCATTGACTCCCGCGATGAGAAAACCGATCTGACGCGGGCAGCCACCAAGATCAACGAAACGCTTTACTCCTCGACCGCGCTTGAGCCTGGCACAGGTAAAATTAAAACGCTGCAGGTCACCTGGCTTCCGGTTCCGGGCCCGGATCAAAGTGCGTCCCAGGCCAGAGCCATGGATTATATGACCGCAATATTACGTTTTTTTGTGCCGGGACTCACGCCAGAAGAAGGGCGTAAAAAGCTGGAAACATTACTTAAAGCGGGCAAAGGCTCACGATACTACGAGCACGTTGAAGGCGCACTGCGTTTTGTGGTGTCTGATAACGGGGATAAAGGATTAACCTTTGCCATTGAGCCGGTAAAACTTGCGCTGGCTGCGCCCTGATGGACGGGGCAAAAATGACGAAAAGCAAAGCCACGACGTTATTTGATCTCTATACTGTCTGGCAGACAACGTTGCCCCGGGGCAGCGCCATTTCATGTATCGCGTTATGCGGAGGATAGAATGCGACATCCACTGGTTATGGGTAACTGGAAGTTGAATGGCAGCAAGCATATGACAGCCGAACTGATCGACGGTCTGCGCAAAGAACTGTCGGGCGTTGAGGGTTGTGGCGTCGCTATTGCACCGCCCGCGCTCTATCTTGATCAGGCTAAACACGCCATCTCCGGTAGCCACATCGCTCTGGGTGCTCAAAACGTTGATGTAAACCTCTCTGGCGCATTTACCGGCGAAGTGTCCGCTGAAATGCTGAAAGATATCGGCGCGAAATACATCATCATTGGTCACTCAGAACGTCGCACTTATCACAAAGAGAGTGACGAATTCATTGCGAAAAAATATGCCGTGTTGAAAACTGCTGGCCTGGTGCCGGTTCTGTGCATCGGTGAAACTGAAGCGGAAAACGAAGCGGGCAAAACCGAAGAAGTGTGTGCACGCCAGCTTGATGCGGTGCTGACCACGCAGGGTGCAGAAGCGTTTAAAGACGCGGTCATCGCTTACGAGCCGGTATGGGCGATCGGTACCGGGAAGTCAGCCACACCTGCTCAGGCGCAGGCCGTTCACAAATTTATTCGTGACCACATTGCCAAAAAAGATGCGGCTATCGCTGAGCAAGTGATTATTCAGTACGGCGGCTCAGTTAACGATAAAAACGCTGCCGAGCTGTTTACTCAGCCGGACATCGACGGTGCCCTGGTTGGCGGCGCGTCGCTGAAAGCCGATGCGTTTGCCGTGATCGTTAAAGCTGCTGCGGCGGCTAAACAACGCTAACCGGCGATTGAGCACAGCATAAGCGGCCTCATCAGGCCGCTTTTTTTATGGGTTGCAGCAGGGCGCAGTCGTGATCCTGCACCTCCTCTGCCGATCCCTTATTCAGCAAAAGCCAGTTGCGCGCTACCGCCATCACCACCAGACGGCCATCGGGTAAGCTTGCCAGTGCCATACCGTATTTCCCCATCGCATTCTTAGCATCAGGGACTTCAGACGCTAACCGGATAAAGACACTCTGTTGATCCAGTTCCGCCTGACTGAGCACCCGCACAATATAGTGATGGTTCAGAAAGGTAACATCCTTCCACTGCGCATTGAGAGTCGGTGCCAGTCCATCCAGTTGCTGACGGACATCGGGCCGTAAGCAGGAAATATGAATATGGAGCTGATTCTGAGTTCGGCCGTACTCGGAGTTGATCGCCAGCGACAGCACGGTGTCTTTAATGGGCGAGCCGAATTTCTGCGCCACTACGCCTCTGTCCTGCCAGGCAAAGCTGAAAAAATTGGGTGTGGCTGTGCTGAGCAACCGCGGGCTTTCGATGCCGGTTATCTTATCAACGGGAATTAACAGGTATTGCAAGGGGCCGTTACGGTCTTTGAGCAGTGTATAACGCTGCTGCAGATCAACTCGCAGGCAAGGCGCGGGTTGCCCGTTATTCTGCTGATTGGGTACGCACTTTTCGCTGACGATCTGCCAAAGCGCATCGGCATTGCCTTTAACATGAAGGGAAGCTATCCCCATTCCTGCCACGACAAGCACCAGCAGAAACGCAATGATGATGAAGGCCCGACGATTTGCCTGCATAGTTACCCTCTCCATACTGAATCAATCAGCATCCTCGCCTGACAGCGCCGGAATGTCACGCATAAAAAAACCAGCGTTTCCGCTGGTTTAGATTGTGTCAGGCGATCGTTACGGCTTCATGACCTGGTCATAGGTGCCGCCATCCGCGAAGTGGGTTTTTTGTGCCTTAGCCCAACCGCCGAATTTCTCGTCCACAGTAAACAATTTTACAGGGGCAAAGGTGCTGGCAAACTTCTTCGCAACCTCAGCATTGCGCGGACGATAGTAATTCTCGGCTGCAATCGTCTGTCCCTCGGTCGAATAGAGATACTTCAGATAGGCCTCAGCCACTGGGCGCGTTCCCTTCTCATCAACCACTTTATCCACCACGGAAACCGTCGGCTCTGCCAGAATAGACTCGCTTGGGGTAACGATCTCAAACTTGTCTTTGCCCAGCTTATTCACGGCCAGGTACGCCTCATTTTCCCAGGCGATCAGAACATCACCAATGCCGCGCTCAACGAAGGTGTTGGTCGCACCGCGCGCACCGGAATCCTGCACTTCAACATTTTTAAACAGGGCTTTGACATAGCTTAGCGCTTTTGCCTGATCGCCGTTGTTGTGATCCAACGCCCAGCCCCAGGCTGCCAGGTAATTCCAGCGTGCACCACCTGAGGTTTTTGGATTAGGCGTGATGACGGAAACGCCAGGTTTGATCAGATCGTTCCAGTCATGGATCCCTTTTGGATTACCCTTGCGGACCAGGAACACAATCGTGGAAGTATAAGGTGCCGAGTTATCCGGCAGACGCTTAATCCAGTTCTTATCGATGCGGCCACGTTCAGCAATCGCATCAATATCAGACTGCAGCGCCAGCGTCACGACGTCAGCACGAATGCCGTTTATCACTGATGTGGCCTGCTTGCCTGAGCCGCCATGCGACTGACGGATCACCACATTATCGCCCGTTTCCTGTTTATAGTGCGCACTGAAGGCCTTGTTGTACTGCTCATACAGCTCACGGGTGGGATCGTAAGAAACGTTTAACAGCTGAATATCCTTCGCCAGAACACTGCCTGATGCCAGTAACAAGCTAATACCGATGGCCCATTTATTCATTGCGCACTCTCCCAGTTCATTATGGGACAAGCGTGACATAAACTTTTTCAGAGCTAAAAGAATTAAAAATAAGCGGTTATAACTTTGGGGAATATACGGAAGGTATAAGGGCATGCCTGAAGAGCATGCCCGTTAATGCGGTGAAATCAGTAAAGCTGCTTCGCGGTATCCATCCAGTCACGCTTGAATGGACGCTTCATGTTCTCGATCGCATCAATGATGTCATGGTGCACCATTTTGTCGTTCTGAATACCCACACAGCGGCCACCGTAGCCCTGCATGAGCAGTTCAATGGAATACGCGCCCATGCGGGATGCAAGAATACGATCATATGCGCACGGCGCACCGCCACGCTGAATGTGGCCAAGTACCGTCGCGCGCGTTTCGCGCTTCGTTTCGGTCTCGATAAACCGCGCCAGATCGTCGATATCACAGATATGTTCAGTGATAGCAACAATCGCATGCTTTTTACCTTTCGCGATGCCAGCCTTAATTTCTGCCACCAGCTCTTCACGGGTATAGGGAATTTCTGGCAACACGATAAACTCGCATCCACCAGCGATAGCGGCAGCCAGGGTCAAATCGCCACAGTAACGGCCCATCACTTCAACGATGGAGATGCGCTGGTGTGATGAAGAAGTATCACGCAGGCGGTCAATCGCCTCCACCACCGTCTCCAGTGCGGTAAAGTAGCCAATGGTGTAATCGGTGCCGGCAACATCGTTATCGATCGTGCCTGGCAGGCCGATACAGGGGAACCCCATCTCGGTCAGTCGCTTGGCGCCCATATAGGAACCGTCCCCGCCAATCACGACTAACGCATCAATACCGCGCTTTTTCAGGTTTTCAATGGCCACCTGACGGACATCATCGTTACGAAACTCAGGAAAACGCGCTGAACCCAAAAAAGTACCGCCGCGATTGATCATGTCAGATACGCTGTAACGATCGAGATTGATCATGCGGTCTTCGTACAAACCCTGATAGCCGTCATAGATACCAAAAACTTCCAGCCCTTCACTTAACGCGGAGCGAACCACGCCGCGAATGGCTGCGTTCATGCCTGGGGCATCACCGCCGCTGGTCAGTACACCAATTTTTTTGATCATGACAACCTCTGGATTGTTCAAAACTAAGGGTTAATCCGGCCTGTTCAACGCTGATAAACACGATTGTGATGAGCGCAACATATAATGGCAGATAGTATATCAAAGGCCTGCGGCTGAATTGATTCAGGTCAGACAACTTTTCACTAATTTTTTGCAGCAATGTTAAAAACGTGCCGTTTCCATTTTATTAACTTAATTCATGTAAGTTAAAAGTTAAAAGAATCCTGCTTTTCAAACGGTACCACAGAACAGGGATCCTGATGAATAATGACGTCAGAACCGGGAAACGCTTTTCGCAGCGCTTTCTCTACCTGATCGGCAATACGATGAGCCTGGACGAGTGGTAACTGATCTTCGAGCTCAACGTGAAGCTGGATAAACTTTGTCGGGCCGGACTGACGCGTACGCACATCGTGTACGCCCTGCACACCCGGCCAGTTGAGGGAAATCGCAATAATTTGTTGCCGCTCTTCATCGGGTAATGCTCTGTCCAATAAAGACTGAACGGCTTCATGGCCCATCCGCAGCGCACTAAAAAGAATATAGACGCCAATCCCTAACGCAAACAGTGCATCAGCGCGCGTGAAACCGTAGCTGCTTAATATCAGCGCCACCAGGATAGCCCCGTTCATAAACACATCTGACTGATAGTGCAGCATATCTGCGCGAATGGCCTGACTCCGGGTTTTACGCACGACCCAGCGCTGGAAGGTGACCAGTACTAATGTCGAAACCAGCGCTACGACGGTGACAACAATTCCGATGCCCGGCGAGCGCAGTTCGTTAGGGGAAGCGAGATGTTGAATACCCGTAAGAAAGAGGAAAAGGGCTGAACCCGAAATGAACATGCTTTGGGCCAGCGCGGCCAGCGACTCCGCTTTACCATGCCCAAATGTATGATCGTCATCGGCGGGCTGTAAGGAATAACGCACCACCAGCAGGTTGGTCAGCGAGGCGGCAATATCCACCAGGGAATCGACCAGCGCGGCCAGCAGGCTAACCGATCCGGTGTACCACCAGGCAAAAATCTTCACAACCAACAAGACGGAAGCCAGCAGCGTCGCCGCGACTGCCGCAGACTGGATTAACTTTCCGTACGAAGCCTGCATGCCAAACTCCATAGACATATTACTGAAACGTAACGAAGTATGAGAGAAAGGCTAAGTTTAACACTACAGAAGGCGTCGCGCCTGACTGTCTGAACGGCGAAGAAACAGGATGAAATGGCATTTCTGAAGGGAAAAAAAGTACTTCGCCCCGTCCTCATAGAGAGACGGGGCGAATTGCCTACCTTGGGTAAGCGCCAAATCAACGTGCAGATTTGGTTCAGTGCTTAGCAGCCGTTACTTTTTGCCGCCTTTCTTGCCCGCTTCGGAGGCTTTTTCGGGGTTATTTTTAAAATTACCGCCGCCTGTGCCGCTGCTCTTACCGCCTTTTTTACCGGCTTCAGACGCTTTTTGCGGGTTGTCTGCGAAATTACCTGAACCACCACGATGCTCTGCCATAATTTACTCCGTTAATAGGTTAATTCGGACTACATGATGTGGTTGCTGCTCTCCGTTAATTTCGTAAGTACATCGGCTTCCATGCTGAGACAACTTAAGTGTAGAACTGCGCAATTAGCGTGCAAGCGGAGCGGGATATTTGCAGCTGATTGAAATATAAATAAAAACAAAGCAAGAAGTTAAATAAGTTTTACTTATCATGTATTTAAAAGATGAAAGAAAAGTGAAATATCTTCGATGGAAAAACGCGCAAGAAATACAGCACCCTGAAAAACAGGAATAAAACCAACGGTGTTTTCTATTTTTTTAACTATCCGATAAATTGTAAATTCATCGTAAATGATAAATCGCAGATAAAAAACATCATGAGATGAAAAGGGATCTTTGGTTCAAAGTGAGCCAGGAACAATTCTGCAAATTAATGAAACTGGCGAAGCCAGATATACCCAGGCATCAAGCTATGCATATCTTGCGGCATACGTTCAGTCGTTGGTCATGATAGACGGCAGAAATCTCATATCGGTACAGGCGATTTTAGGCCATGCGAGGATTGAGCAAACGGCAGCTTATGCCCATCTTGCACCTAACGATTTGATGGATGCGATTACGCGTAATCCGCTTGAAGGTGGCCTCAATGTGTAGCTAATGTTGTCTACATATTGTCTACACCAGCGGCGCTTATACCTGTCTGCAAATGCTTAGCGTGTTTTTAGGCACGCACTGATTTTAAAGGATTTTTGGATAAGTACCTGATAAAAAAAACCCCCTCATCATGAGGGGGAAGACAGGGATGTGTCTATGGCAAGGAAAACAGGGATACTATTTACTACTGGTTACTACTGGTACGACTCACGGGTTGCAGCGATGATGCTGGCTGCAGATTCGAAAGCTTGCGTAATGAATTTATACGCCGCTCATAATTCTTTTGTAACGCGGCCTGCTGCTCCGGCGTTAACAGGTGGTACATCTGATTACGAACGCGCGCCATCTCAACCTGCTGCTCTACCTGAACTCTGGCAATGGCTTCTGCCTTACTGCGGATGGCCGCTTCGTTAAAATTATCTGCAGTCACTAAATCATGCATGGCTGCGATATCATCAATATTCGTTGCCGGACGATCGTGTCGGGCTTGCTGCATAAGGTCACGCATCTGCTGCCGTTGATGTTCCGTCAACTCAATGCCGTCGAACATGTGACTTTGCGAATTTTGCGTCATACTGCCTGTCGTAAATTCGCCGTGATGCACATCATCAGGCGCCATCGGCTCTGCTGCTCTTGCGCTGGCGTTACAGAGAACCATCGCTGAGGCAATAACGACGGCGGTTAATTTGCGCATCGTTTACTCCAGTTCGTTCTGTTTTGCGATTCAACGATAGCCAGTGTACGGCGATAGCTGCAAACATCCGTCAGGGGGTGTAAAAGTACGTAAATCGATGGATTGGTATCATGGGAACACGCTATTTTGCCTGCGGAGGGCTACAAAAATGAATAAAATCCTGTTGGTAGATGATGACCGCGAATTAACTTCGCTTTTGAAAGAGCTGTTGGAAATGGAAGGGTTTGAAGTCGTGGTCGCCAGCGATGGTGAACAAGCGTTGAACCTGCTTGATAACTCAATTGATCTGCTTTTACTGGATGTCATGATGCCGAAGAAAAACGGTATCGACACCCTGAAAGAATTACGCCAGCAATATCAGACGCCCGTCATTATGCTTACCGCACGCGGAAGCGAACTGGATCGCGTGCTGGGCCTTGAACTGGGTGCCGATGACTATCTGCCTAAACCCTTTAACGATCGTGAGCTGGTCGCGCGTATTCGCGCTATCCTGCGCCGTTCAAACTGGAGTGAACAGCAGCAACAGCACGATAACAGTTCACCCACGCTGGAAGTTGACTGCCTGCGCCTGAATCCGGGCCGTCAGGAAGCCAGTTTCGACAGCGAGACGCTGGATCTCACCGGAACGGAATTCACCCTGCTTTATCTTCTGGCACAGCATCTTGGGCAGGTTGTCTCTCGCGAGCACCTTAGCCAGGAAGTGCTGGGCAAGCGCCTTACGCCTTTTGACCGCGCCATTGACATGCACATCTCTAACCTGCGCCGTAAGCTCCCTGACCGCCGTGACGGACATCCGTGGTTTAAGACCTTACGTGGCCGCGGCTATCTGATGGTTTCTGCATCATGATAGGAAGTTTGACTACCCGCATCTTTGCTATTTTCTGGCTGACGCTGGCACTGGTATTGATGCTGGTGCTCATGGTACCCAAGCTTGATTCACGTCAGATGACGTCGCTGATGGAGAGTGAGCAGCGTCAGGGGACGATGATAGAGCAGCACGTTGAAGCGGAGTTAATGCGCGATCCCCCTAACGATTTGATGTGGTGGCGGCGCTTATTTCGCGCGATTGAGAAATGGGCACCGCCCGGTCAGCGCTTGCTGTTAGTCACCAGCGAAGGCCGGGTTATTGGCGCGCAGCATAATGAAATGCAGGTTATCCGTAACTTCATCGGTCAGTCAGACAATGCCGATCATCCACAGAAGAAAAAGTATGGTCGCGTCGAAATGGTGGGCCCTTTCGCCGTTCGGGATGGGGAGGATAACTATCAGCTTTACCTGATTCGGCCTGCCAGCAGTTCTCAACTGGACTTTATCAACCTGCTGTTTGACCGGCCTTTGCTACTGCTTATCGTTACCATGCTGATTAGCTCACCGCTTCTGCTCTGGCTGGCGTGGAGCCTGGCGCGTCCTGCACGTAAACTCAAATACGCTGCGGATGAAGTGGCCAGCGGCAACCTGCGTCAACATCCTGAACTGGAATCGGGCCCGCAGGAGTTTCTGGCCGCCGGTTCCAGCTTCAATCAAATGGTGAGTGCGCTGGAGCGCATGATGAACGGTCAGCAACGTCTGCTTTCCGATATCAGCCACGAATTGCGTACGCCGCTGACGAGACTTCAGCTGGCTACCGCCCTGCTGCGTCGCCGTCAGGGTGAAGGCAAAGAGCTGGAGCGCATTGAGATGGAAGCTCAGCGGCTTGACGGCATGATTAATGACCTGTTGGTGCTGTCGAGAACCCAGCATAAGAACGCGCTGGTCAGCGAAGCCATGAAGGCAAACCAGCTCTGGAATGACGTGCTGGAAGACGCCAGGTTTGAAGCGGAACAAATGGGCAAGACGCTGGAGATTCCTTATCCTCCAGGCCCCTGGCCGCTATACGGCAACCCACATGCGCTGGAAAGCGCGCTGGAGAACATCGTCCGTAATGCGTTGCGCTACTCGCACACGCATATCAGCGTCAGTTTCTCCGTGGATATCTCGGGTATTACCGTGCACGTTGATGATGACGGTCCTGGCGTCAGCCCGGAGGATCGCGAGCAGATATTTCGTCCTTTCTACCGCACTGATGAAGCGCGGGACAGGGAATCCGGCGGTACCGGCCTGGGGCTGGCGATTGTGGAAACGGCAATACAGCAACATCGCGGGTGGGTCAAAGCGGATGACAGCCCGCTGGGTGGACTGCGCCTCACTATCTGGCTACCACTTTACTCCTCTGCAAGGCAATAATTTGCTATGCTTCGGCCCTCGTTATCGGGGGCCTTATGCTTAACATCGTATTATTTGAACCAGAAATCCCACCTAACACCGGCAATATTATTCGCCTGTGCGCCAATACCGGTTTTCAGCTCCACCTGATTGAGCCACTGGGCTTTGCCTGGGACGATAAGCGCCTGCGTCGCGCCGGGCTGGACTATCACGAATTTACCGCGATCAAATTTCATGCTGACTATCAGGCTTTCATCGCTACCGAGCAGCCTGAGCGCCTGTTTGCGCTGACCACCAAAGGCACGCCCGCACACAGTGCGGTCAACTATCAGTCTGGGGATTATTTGCTGTTTGGACCGGAAAGCCGCGGGTTACCCGCAGAGATATTACAGGCTCTGCCCGCAGCGCAAAAAATCCGCATTCCGATGATGGCGGAAAGCCGTAGCATGAACCTGTCCAACGCGGTATCGGTAGTGGTTTACGAAGCGTGGCGCCAACTCGACTATGCTGGCGCACTGATTAAATCTTAAATACCATCGCCAAACTGGAAGCCTGCACCGTTACCGTTAAAGTGTTGATCCATATCCATTGACGGCTTTTCACTGCCGGGCTTGCCGACGATGCGCGCAGGAACCCCGGCGGCGGTGGTATGTGGAGGGATAGATTGCAACACCACGGAGCCGGCACCAATCTTGGCACCACGGCCTACCTCGATATTACCGAGGATTTTCGCACCCGCGCCAATCATCACCCCTTCACGAATTTTCGGATGGCGGTCGCCGCTGGTTTTTCCGGTGCCGCCAAGCGTTACTGACTGCAGGATTGATACATCATTTTCCACAACGGCGGTTTCACCGATCACAATCCCGGTAGCATGATCCAGCATGATCCCATGACCAATTTTGGCAGCCGGATGAATATCAACCGCAAAGGAGACTGAGACTTCGTTTTGCAGATAAACGGCCAGAGCGCGTCGGCCTTCATTCCACAGCCAGTGCCCGATACGATGCGCCTGAAGCGCATGAAAGCCTTTCAGATAAAGCAGCGGCGTGGAGTATTTATCAACCGCAGGATCGCGCAGGCGAACCGCCTGAATATCACAAGCAGCAGACGCAATCATTGAGGGATCTTCACGGTATGCTTCTTCTACCACTTCACGAATAGCGATAGCAGGCATGATCGGATTCGCCAGCTTATTGGCCAGCATATAGCTAAGAGCACTGCCAAGATTCTCATGCTTAAGCAATGTCGCATGGTAAAAGCTGGCCAGCATCGGCTCGCAGTCTGCCAGCGCGCGTGCTTCCGCCTTGATATTGTCCCAGACCAGTTCTAACTCATCAGACGACATGCTGTTTTCTCCCGATAAAAAAGCGCCTTGATCGGCGCTGCAGGTGATGATGCCTGGCTTCCTGCTTTAGTTTGTACTGTTTTCGTCCTTCCTCGAACGCCCCAGCAGGCTTAATGCTGCATCTCGTGCCGGTTTTCCGCAATAGAGCACCTGATAAATCTGCTCCGTAATGGGCATTTCAACCCCGACACGTGCAGCCAGCGCTTTGACTTCTTTCGTATTTCTGTAACCTTCTACAACTTGTCCGATAATGCGTTGTGCGCCATCGACCTCTTCACCCTGCCCCAACATCATGCCAAAGCGGCGGTTACGCGACTGATTATCGGTACAGGTCAGCACCAGATCGCCCAGGCCTGCCATCCCCATAAACGTCGTGGGATCGGCACCCAACGCTGCGCCAAGACGGCTCATCTCTGCCAGTCCACGGGTGATTAATGCCGTTCGTGCATTCGCGCCAAATCCGATACCGTCCGATATCCCAGCACCAATCGCGATCACATTTTTAACCGCGCCACCCAGCTGAACCCCGATAAAATCGGGATTGTTATACACGCGGAAACTTTTGCCGCAGTGCAACCGCGTTTGCAAATCATCCGCAAACTGCGTATCGGTTGCCGCCAGCGCAATCGCCGTAGGTAAACCCGCGGCCAGTTCTTTCGCGAAGGTTGGGCCAGATATCACCGCCAGCGGAATGGCCTCACCCAGGATTTCCTGGGCGACGTCCTGCAGCAAACGACCGGTTTCTTTTTCCAGCCCTTTCGTCGCCCAGACGATACGCGAGTCCTCACGTAAGCCAGGTTTGATCTGCGTCAGCACTTCGCCAAAGACGTGGCTGGGTACGACCACCAGTAGATCGCGGCTGGCCGCAATGGCCCTGGCGAGATCGGGTTCAATCGTCAGATTATCGGGAAAGGGAACATCAGGCAGGAAAGCGAGATTGCAGCGGTCTGACTGCAGCTGTGCCATGTGGGCGGGATTATGGCCCCACAACAACACGGGATGGCCATTACGGGCCAGCGTAATCGCCAAAGCGGTGCCGTACGAACCGGCACCGATGACGCTAATCGAAGCGTGAGTAGTCATCAGGCATCCTGATGTTGCGCGGCACCTTCTTCGCCTTGCTGCTGCAGATAGTTCATAAACAGCGCATCAAAGTTCACCGGCGCGAGGTTAAGCTGCGGGAACGTACCACGAGAAACCAGACTGGTGATGCATTCACGGGCATAAGGGAACAGAATATTCGGGCAGTAAGCGCCCAGGCAATGCGCCATCTGAGTGCCGTCGATACCGCCGATGGTGAAAATGCCCGCCTGCTGCACTTCACACAGGAAAGCGGTATCTTCGCCAACGGTCGCGGTTACAGTCACACGCAGCACCACTTCATACACTTCATCAGCCAGCTGCGAAGAAGCCGTGTCCAGATCCAGCTTAACGTCTGGTTCCCACTCTTTCTGAAACACTTGTGGCGCGTTCGGCGCTTCAAAAGAAATGTCTTTCGTGTAAACGCGCTGAATCTGAAATTGCATTTCGTTGGTGTTATGTTCTGACATGTGACTAAGTCCTGTAAGTTAATATGTCTGGCGTAATTACGCCTGAAGTAACGGATCTAAACCTGCACGATCGTTGAGCGCCATCAGATCGTCGCAGCCGCCAATATGCTGACCGTCGATAAAGATCTGCGGCACGGTAGTCCGGCCACTGCGCTTAATCATCTCTTCGCGTTTTGCCATGTCCCCATCAATGGGAATCTCCTGAAACGCCACGCCTTTTTGACTCAGCAGCGCTTTTGCCCGGTGGCAATAAGGACAGGTTGCTTTGATGTAAATTTCAACATTTGCCATAGGGACCTCAGGATGATTATTTACCGCGAACCAACGGCAGATTTTCGCCGCTCCAACCACTGATACCGTCTTTCAGAACGGCAACCTGGGTAAATCCAGCCGCGCTCAGATGGGCAGCAGGATCTGCCGCGCTTTGTCCGGTTGCGCATACAACAATTATGGGCTGTGCTTTATGCTTTTCCAACTCGCCTAAACTGCCTTTCTTGATATCTGCTGCAGCCACATTTATCGCGCCCGAAATGTGCCCCTTGCGGTAATCATCACGCGAACGCACGTCTACCACTACCGCGTCCTCTTTGTTAATGAGTCGGGTTGCTTCGCCTCGACTGATAGTTTTTACTTTAGAGAACATTCCTTTAACGGTAGTCACAATCACCAGTACGAGTAAGACGACCCATGCCAGACTCAGGATGGGGTGATTGCTTGCAAACTGCATAATTTCTTGCATGAGGGGTAACGACTCCAGACCGGGCTAATAAGCTAAAACAAGGCTTCTGAGTATACCTGCGCCACTTCGCATGTACAGACGCTAAGCGGACAGAGTGACGATTTGTGCGTCATTTTCCAAAAAAATTGGCTGAATGGCAAAAATGTCGTGGCGCTTGTCCCTTGTCCTGATGAAAATGGATCGCACTGAGAAAGCAAAAGCCGGTCGGCAATGCTGGTAAGAAACTGTTCATCGTGGAATAATCATCGGCCTATGAAGGGAAAGACAACCGTTCTACCAACATGGACTCGTTACAACGGTCGTCCCCTGCCGTTGTTTACACGCTTGTCCGCCCTGTCTTTTAGCCTGCTTTATGCGGGCATATTGTTGTTTCCTCTACCCGGCTTATCGGCGGATGACAACAAAGCCCAGCTGAAATCTATCCAGCAAGAAATTGCCGAAAAAGAAAAAAGCGTAAAAGCCCAAAAGGTTCAGCGCAGCCAGTTACTTAATCAGCTACAAAGTCAGGAAAAGATCATTGCTCAGGCAAGTCGACAGCTACGGGAAACCCGTAACAGCCTGTCGGCCCTGAAGGGTGAGATTACCCAGGTCACCGCCTCGGTTTCCCGTCTTGAAAAGCAGCAGGCCCAGCAGGAAAAGCTGCTTGCTGAACAGCTGGACGCCGCCTTTCGCCAGGGGCAGCACAAAGGTTTGCAACTTCTGTTAGGCGGTGAAGAGAGTCAGCGTAGCGAACGTATCCTCGCTTACTTTGGCTATCTGAACACCGCACGTCAGGAAAATATCACCGCCCTGCAAACCACCCGTCAGGAATTAGCCCAACAGCGCGCCTCGCTGGAACAAAAGCAACAACAGCAGAAAACGCTGTTAACCCAGCAGCAAGAACAACAAGACAAACTCCAGCAAGCCAGCGCCGCGCGTAAAAAAACGCTCACGTCTCTGGAAAGCGCACTGCAGAAGGATCAGGCTGACCTGGTTGAGATGCGCCAGAACGAAAGCCGCCTGCAAGATAAAATCGCTCGTGCCGAGCGAGAAGCCCGTGAACGCGCCGCCCGTGAGGCACGTGAGGCAGAAAAAGTGCGTCAGCGTCAGGTGCAGGCGAAAGCGAAAGGCTCCAGTTATCAGCCAACACAAAGCGAGCGCGAGCTGATGGCGCGAACGGGCGGACTGGGACGGCCCAACGGTCAGGATATCTGGCCGGTACGCGGACGCGTCGAACATCGGTTCGGTGAGGAACTGCAAGGCGAATTACGCTGGAAAGGCCTGGTCATTGCGGCTCCGGAAGGCACAGAGGTCAAAGCCATTGCCGATGGTCGTGTATTGATGGCCGACTGGTTGCAGGGCTATGGTCTGGTCGTAGTTATCGAGCATGGTAAAGGGGATATGAGCCTGTATGGCTATAACCAAAGCGCCCTCGTCAGCGTAGGTGCCCAGGTGAAGGCCGGTCAGCCCATTGCGCTGGTGGGCACCAGCGGTGGTCGCGGCACGCCTTCGCTCTATTTTGAAATCCGACGTCAGGGTAAAGCGGTCAATCCAGTTCCTTGGTTGGGAAAATAAGTGTTAGTTCATCGTTACCAGATTACCGCCTTGCTGTGCGGACTGTTGCTCAGTTTCGCGTCCCAGGCCGCTAAGCTCGCCATCGTCATTGATGATTTCGGCTATCGACCCACGGAAGAAAATAAAGTGCTGCAAATGCCGCAGGCGATCTCTGTCGCGGTGCTTCCTGATGCGCCCTATGCACGTCAGATGGCCATCAAAGCGCATCAGGGCGGCCGTGAAGTTCTGATTCACCTGCCTATGGCGCCGTTAAGTAAGCAACCGCTTGAGAAAAACACCTTAACGCCTGAAATGAGCCGCGCGGAAATCGATCGCATCATCCGTAGTGCGGTCAACAATGTCCCCTATGCAGTGGGGCTGAATAACCATATGGGCAGCAAAATGACATCGAGCCTGCCGGGTATGCAAAAAGTCATGCAGGCGCTGAATCAGTACAATCTGTACTTTCTCGACAGCATGACGATTGGTAACAGTCAGTCACTGCAGGCCGCACAGGGAACGCACGTCAGGGTGCTTAAGCGTCGCGTATTTTTAGATGACAGTCAGGATATCAATGCGATTCGACAGCAGTTCAGCCGGGCAGTCAGTCTAGCCCAGCGTGATGGCTACGCGATTGCGATCGGTCATCCGCATCCCAATACCGTGCGGGTGCTGCAACAAATGTTGCCCTCGCTGCCCGCAGATATCACCCTGGTGACGCCGGGTCAGTTATTGAATGAACCGCTACGCAACGGCAACGCATCGCCAGCCAAAATCACACCACACAGCAAGCCACTTCAGGGCTTCCTGCCGCCTGGTGAATGTAAAGTGAAGCAGCCGCTGGCACCAGTTCCGGCTAGCCGTGCGCTGAGCGTTATTGGTGAAAGCATTACAGAAAGTCCGCTTTATCATCGTATTGATGAACTGTTCTAAAACACTCAGCACCAGGCATTAAACCTGGTGCTGAGCAATCACATTACGCAGACAAACGTTATCTTTCTTACTCGCTACTCGGGCGATCAAGGCGACGTCCAGTCCAGAATCACCTTTCCAGACTGCCCCGAGCGCATTTCATCAAAACCCTGCTGGAAGTCATCAATCGGGTAACGGTGAGTGATAATCGGGGTGAGATCCAAACCTGACTGAATCAGCGCGGCCATCTTATACCAGGTTTCGAACATCTCACGCCCGTATATGCCCTTGATAAACAGTCCTTTAAAGATCACCAGGTTCCAGTCAATAGCCATTTCTCCCGGAGGAATGCCCAGTAAGGCCAACCGCCCACCGTGATTCATCACCTCAAGCAAGGTTCGGAAAGCGGGCGGTGCACCTGACATTTCTAATCCCACGTCAAAGCCTTCTTTCATGTCCAGCGCATGCATGACTTCACGCAGATCTTGTCTGGCGACATTGACCGCGCAGGTCACGCCCATCTTGCGGGCCAGTTCAAGCCGGTAGTCATTAATGTCCGTGATCACGACATTCCGCGCACCGACATGGCGGCACACCGCAGCCGCCATAATACCAATAGGGCCGGCACCGGAAATGAGTACGTCTTCACCGACCAGGTCGAAGGATAAGGCGGTATGTACCGCGTTGCCGAAGGGATCAAAAATCGCTGCCAGCTCGTCGGAAATATTGTCGGGAATTTTGAATGCATTAAAGGCGGGAATAACCAGATACTCTGCAAAGCATCCCTGGCGGTTAACACCAACGCCTTGGGTATTTCGACAGAGATGGGTACGGCCTGCGCGGCAGTTTCGGCAGTGCCCACAGGTGATATGCCCCTCACCCGAAACCCGATCGCCTATGTTAAACCCTTTAACCTCCTGACCAATAGCCACCACTTCACCGACATATTCGTGGCCGACAATCATGGGGACCGGGATGGTTTTACGCGACCAGTCGTCCCAGTTGTAAATATGTACGTCTGTCCCACAGATGGCGGTTTTACGAATTTTTATCAGCAGATCGTTGTGACCCGGCTCGGGAACTGGCGCATCAGTCACCATCCAGATGCCCTGCTCTTTTTTCAACTTAGCCAGTGCTTTCATGGTTAATCCTCAGGCAATGACGCCAAGTTGTTTACCAATGCGCGTGAAAGCTGCCACCGCCGTTTCGAGTTGCTGCTGGCTGTGCGCTGCTGAAATTTGGGTTCGGATGCGTGCCTGACCTTTTGGTACAACCGGATAGAAAAACCCGGTGACATAGATGCCTTCCTGTTGTAACAACTGAGCAAATTCCTGCGCGACGCTGGCTTCTCCCAGCATGACCGGAATGATGGCATGATCGGCGCCGGCCAGCGTAAAACCTGCCGATGTCATTTTTTCGCGGAAGAAACGTGCGTTGTCCCACAAGCGCTGACGCAAACCGTCGCCTTCGCTTAATAAATCCAGCACGCGAAGAGAAGCCGCGACAATTGCCGGTGCCAGCGAGTTAGAGAACAGATAAGGCCGTGAGCGCTGACGCAGCCATTCCACCACCTCTGCTTTAGCAGCAGTGTAACCGCCTGATGCGCCGCCCAGCGCCTTGCCCAGCGTGCCGGTGATAATGTCGACCCGGCCCATTACGTCGCAATACTCATGCGTTCCGCGACCGGTACTTCCGACAAAGCCAACCGCATGGGAATCATCGACCATGACAAGTGCGGAATAGTCGTCTGCAAGATCGCAAATGGCGTTCAGATTGGCGATCACGCCGTCCATTGAGAACACGCCGTCCGTGGCAATCATAATGGTCTTCGCCCCGTTATCCCTGGCTTCCTTCAGGCGGTCGCGCAGTTGCGCCATATCATTGTTAGCGTAACGATAGCGCTGTGCTTTACACAGGCGTACACCATCAATAATCGATGCATGATTGAGTGCATCAGAGATGATGGCATCTTCCGCGCCCAGTAAGGTTTCAAACAGCCCGCCGTTGGCGTCAAAACAGGAGGAGTAAAGAATGGCGTCCTCCATTCCCAGAAAATCGGCGAGCTTTTTTTCCAGCTGTTTGTGTATATCCTGGGTACCGCAGATAAAACGCACGGATGCCATGCCAAAACCGTGCGAATCCATGCCCTCTTTGGCTGCCTGAATTAAGGCTGGGTGGTTGGCCAAACCCAGGTAGTTATTCGCGCAAAAGTTAATTACGGGACGATCAGGCCCGACCTCAATTTCTGCCTGTTGTGCGGAGGTAATAATACGTTCTTTTTTGAATAAACCTTCACGCTGGGCGGCGTCGAGTTGCTGCCGGATATGTTGGTAAAAATGCGCTGGCATTATCCTGCTCCTGATAAGGTGGAAATCTGGCAAATATTACTGAACATATCGCCTTTCTACGCTTAATCGACCAAAAGAATGTTAATTTTGCAGCATAGTTCACGCCATTCTGTTGGATGTGCAGGACCTTACAGAGTCATCTGGCTGTCTGGAGCGGGATGAAATGTTATGATGTAGGCATTACGTGTGAAATGTCCCGTTTCAACTCAAAACTTTAAAGGTAACAGTATGATTATCGTAACCGGCGGCGCAGGAATGATCGGCAGCAATATTGTCAAAACGCTGAACGATCGCGGTCACAACGACATTCTGGTCGTGGATAACCTTAAAGATGGCACCAAGTTCGTGAATCTGGCCGATCTGGATATCGCTGATTACATGGATAAAGAAGAATTCCTGACCTATATCATGTCAGGCGAAGATCTTGGTCCGATTGAAGCCGTTTTTCACGAAGGTGCCTGCTCAGCCACCACCGAGTGGGACGGTAAGTACATGATGGATAATAACTATCAGTACTCTAAAGATGTGCTGCACTTCTGTCTTGAGCGTGAAATTCCGTTCCTTTACGCTTCTTCTGCCGCCACCTATGGTGGACGCAATGAGAATTTCATTGAAGAGCGCCAGTACGAACAGCCACTGAATGTCTACGGCTATTCAAAAATGCTGTTTGACCACTACGTGCGTCAGATCCTGCCTGAAGCCTCCTCGCCGGTATGCGGCTTTCGCTACTTTAACGTTTACGGCCCGCGTGAAAGTCATAAAGGCAGCATGGCAAGCGTGGCGTTTCATTTAAACACGCAGATTAGCAATGATGAAAATCCAAAGCTGTTTGAAGGCAGCGACGGCTTTAAACGTGATTTTATTCATGTCGATGATGTGGTGTCGGTGAATCTGTGGTGCTGGGAGAATGGGATTTCCGGCATCTATAACTGCGGAACAGGCCGCGCCGAATCCTTCCAGGAAGTGGCAGATGCGGTGCTTAATTTTCACCAGAAAGGCCAGATTGAGTACATTCCTTTCCCTGACAAGCTGAAAGGCCGCTACCAGGCTTACACGCAGGCCGACCTGTCTAAATTACGCGCAGCGGGTTACGACAAACCGTTTAAGACCGTGGCACAGGGCGTTTCTGAATATATGGTTTGGTTAAATCGCAACGTCTAAAGGAATAGATACCGGTAATGAAAATTCTGGTGATCGGCCCGTCGTGGGTCGGCGATATGATGATGTCGCAAAGTCTCTATCGTACCCTCAAGGCCGAACATCCTGACGCAGTGATTGATGTGATGGCACCTGCGTGGTGCCGTCCTTTACTTTCACGGATGCCTGAAGTGAATCAGGCGCTGGCGATGCCGCTGGGTCATGGCGCGTTAGCGCTTGGCGAGCGCCGTCGACTGGGCAAATCGCTCCAGGCCAGCCATTATGACCGCGCTTATGTTTTACCCAACTCTTTTAAATCAGCGCTGGTTCCCTTTTTTGCCGGGATCAAGCGCCGTATTGGCTGGCGCGGAGAAATGCGTTACGGCCTGTTAAACGATTGTCGGGTACTGGATAAAGCCGCGTTTCCGCTAATGGTTGAGCGCTATGTGGCTCTGGCTTATGACTCGCCAGTCCGCTCAGCGCGGGAACTGCCGCAACCCCTGCTAACGCCTCAGCTACAGGTCAGTGAACAGGAAAAAAGTGAGACGTCCGCGCAGTTTCAGCTGACTCCCGAGCGGCCGACGATTGGTTTTTGTCCCGGTGCAGAGTTTGGGCCGGCAAAACGCTGGCCGCATTTTCACTATGCGACGCTTGCCCAGCAGTTAATCAGTGAGGGTTATCAGATTCTGCTGTTTGGCTCGGCAAAAGATCATTCCACCGGTGAAGAAATCCTGTCTTCGCTACCGGAAGCGAGCCGTGCGCATTGCCGCAATCTGGCTGGCGAAACGCAGCTGGAACAGGCTGTTATTCTGCTGGCTCAGTGCCACGCAGTGGTCAGTAATGATTCGGGCCTGATGCATATTGCCGCAGCGTTAAACCGACCGCTTGTCGCCTTATATGGTCCCAGCAGCCCTGACTTTACGCCGCCTCTGTCTAATCGGGCACGTATTCTCCGTTTAATTAGCGGCTATCATCGTGTACGCAAAGGCGATGCCGGGCAGGGCTATCACCAAAGTCTTATCGATATTCAGCCCGCACAGGTTCATGAAACATTGAGCACGTTGTTGCGCGAAGTCCAGGAGGGGACATGCACGTCCTGATCGTCAAAACCTCCTCCATGGGAGACGTACTGCATACGCTGCCAGCACTCACCGATGCCATGCATGCCCTGCCCGGAATACGCTTTGACTGGGTGGTGGAAGAAAATTTTGCACAAATCCCGACCTGGCATCCGGCAGTGGATAAGGTTCTGCCTGTCGCCATTCGACGCTGGCGCAAACACTGGTTTGGCAGCCTGCAGCGTGAAGAGCGCGTGCGTTTCAAGCGTGAGCTTCAGTCTCGTGACTACGACATCGTGATCGACGCTCAGGGGCTGATTAAGAGCGCCGCGCTTGTGACTCGTCTGGCTAAAGGCGTTAAGCACGGCCTGGACAATCGTAGTGCGAGAGAACCTTTCGCCAGTTGGTGGTATGACAAAAAGCACGAGATCAGCAAGCAACAACATGCAGTCGAGAGGACGCGTGAGCTGTTTGCTAAAAGTCTGGATTACGATAAACCCCCGTCTCAGGGGGATTATGCAATTGCTGGCCATTTTCTGAAGCCCTTATCACAGCATGAGAGCCCTTATCTGGTATTTCTTCATGCCACTACCCGTGATAACAAGCACTGGCCAGAAGCTCACTGGCGAGAGTTGATTGAACGTGTCCGGCCAGCGGGCTTGCGTGTAAAGCTGCCATGGGGCGCTGAACATGAACATCAGCGTGCGCTGCGTCTGGCTGAAGGTTTTGAGCACGTAGAAGTCTTGCCTAAGCTTTCTCTTGAAGCCGTAGCACAGCAGTTGGCAGGCGCAGATGCCGTAGTGTCGGTAGATACAGGGCTGAGCCATCTGACCGCCGCACTAGACAGGCCCAATATCACGTTATATGGCCCCACCGATCCGGGTTTGATTGGGGGTTATGGGCAAAATCAGTTCGTACTCAAATCCACTGATAACAATCTTAACAGTATTACTCCAGAGAAGGTGTCAAACGCGCTCGGTCCGTTACTCGACAAATAAAAAACGAGCAGAGTCAATCTGCTCGTTTTGTCTTCTATGCCTGTCTTTTAATTAACAGATAGACAGGTACCCCCAGCATAAGCACTATTGCACAGCGTAAATCAATAAATAAAGTGTCAGTCAGGCCATAAATAAAATTAGGCGTTAAGAGCAAAATGACGCCGGCAATACTTTCATTATTTTTTATGAAAATATAGGCCAGTGAAAAAAAGAATGATGCCAGTAGCAAAGCGCCCCAAATACCCCTTAAGCTAAGGCTATCAATGAATTCATTATGCATATGAAAATCTATTGCACGTAATGCTTCAGGATTTTTATGTTCATATTGATCAATATAATTTTTAATCTCAATATAACGCTGATCTGCACTTTGACCCATTGGGTGTTTTGCAAAAGCATACAGTCCTGCTTTCCATAAACTAAATCTCGCACCAAGAGAAGTATTTCCATTATTGGCATTATAATCTTTAATCTCACTTGATGTAGAGACAATTCTTTCGAAAGCATTGTAAAACGGCTTATGATTAATAAAAAAAGTGATCGCAATGATTGCAACCATCAGTAAGATAATGTTCCTGTTAATAAGTTTTGACTGAGCCAAAAAAACAAAAACCAATATTGGGTAGGTTAGTATAACAGACCGCGTCTCAGTAAGTAACAGCACATAAAACCCAAGAAGAATGACTAAGACATTCAATAAAAATGAAAACTTTGTTTTTAAAGTCGAAGTAACATATATAGCCGCAAAAGCCTGAATAGCATAGACATAGGCTACAGTAGTCGCAACAGTTTTGATTTCCAGTCGGACACCCGGGTTTTGGTAATGAATGAGAATCCCTTGCACGGAAACATATAAAAAACCTACAAGAATCAAAATCTTGGAAAACAAAAAACCATTCTTTGAGATATATTCTTTCTGTTGCGCAAGGTAGTAAATGATAACGCTCGCCATCAATATGCGAATCGCTACGTAATAATAGTTTTCATCAACTGAAAACATTACAATTGAATGGAAAAACTTAGCATGCAAGATAAGTCCTAAAGCGAGGAAGGCACTCGTCAGCGAAAAATAAAAGACGCTATCTGTCTTTAAATTCCGTCTGTTCAAAAAAATATCAAAAAATGATATTATGAATGCTATAAAAAGTGCATTGCGACAGACTGTTGACGCATTCAATGCAGTTGAAAAAGATACACAACTTAGTGCGAGTACTATTGCTGGCACTTTAAATTTTATCGTCATTTCATTTTTACCTGGGTAAGAAAATCTTCGATGTTCTTAATCATATCGTTTCTGTCAGACAGGATCATATTCCTTTGCTCAATCCCCTCCAGAAAACGCAAATAGTTTCCTTTTTGTAATATTCCTTCAATTGCATCTGCACCATCAAGATAAGAAACGATCATGGGTTTGTTAATTTTGTTATTTACAGGATCATATACAAACTTTCTTTCAACATCAGCAGGGTAGCCTGTCTGGCTAATATAGTCTTGTATGCTCAGCGTCGGTTTGATACCTATTCCGGTTACCTCATGTATATTCACTTCTGGTTGTCCGTCAACGACAGAATAAATACAGGGGACTTTATGCAACTGTGCATCAAGACAGGACAAACCAAAACTTTCTGCAACAGACAGACTCATATAGAGGTGAATAGAATCATAAAAATCACCTAAATCCTCCTGATAACCAAGGAAGCTGACATGTTTTTCTAGTCCTCTTTCTTTGACCAAAGCTCTCAAGTGCGTTTCTTCTGGCCCTTTTCCGGCAATCAAAAGACGGGCATTGATATCGCGTTTGAGTAGCTCAGCCACCATAAGCACAGAGACAGCAATCCCTTTTACACCAGCCAGTCGCGAAGCAGTCCCCAGAATTAACTCATGCTTTGACGGAGGTGTTTTGAGCCTCATATTGGCTTTAGGGACAGGTAATGTATTGGGAATAATTTTTACAGGCACACTTATCGATAATCGCATCTGCATCATCGCTTTCGATGCTTTGCTGGGAGCAATAGCGGCATCAATGTAATTTATAAATTCACGCGTGCGTTGATTATTATCGAATACCCATGACGAACCATGGTCATAATAAACGGTTTTAACGTCACGCGGCTTACCTGATAAGCGAGGTATAAGATCCCATACCACCAACACATCCGCTCCTTCTCTTTCAATTCGTTTTTTAAGGACAACTGGTCTTAAAAAAGGAGGGAATTTTATTTTAGCAAAAGGGAAAATCTTATTTACAAATTGAATGTCATGACCGACCAAAGATTGCTTGATGCTCGGGTCTACATTGTTACTTATGCAAAATATTTTATTTTGTAAATTGCTCTCGCTAATAAATTGCAAAAAGATTTTTTCAGCCCCACCCATTTTATCCAGGTTGATAATATGAATCACCTTCATAACATTATTCCCTACTATTTATTGCGTTCGATGTTGTCATAAAGGCTTTAAGACATCGAAATAATCTTCAAATGTATCTATAACCTGATCTACAGAAATGGATTTCATCGCACCATCACCTAATGTTTCGGCCTTCAGGGCAGACTGGACGCCCAGGATGGCATGGTGGATATTCAGATCTTGATAAGGCCCACTAAACACAGGCTGAGCCGTCGCAAACAGACTGAGCGTTGGTACTTTCAGTGCGATCGCGACGTGAAAAGGTCCAGTATCGCCTGTCAGTAAAGCATCAAACTGATTTATTGTTTCAACAAGTTGTGGCAGTGAAGTTTTACCAATCGTATTGACCACACGATGATGCAATTGAGGGCTCAGTTGTGCCATAAACTGCTGTCCTAAAACCACTTCTCCCGGACCACCGATTAAAACAATATCAAGATCTTCATTATGGGAGAGTGCGCGTTTAGCCACAGCGGCGAAAGAGTCGATGGGCCAGCAACGTTCAGGGGAAGATGCACCTAACTGAAAGCCTAATTTTTTTCTCTCTCGTGTCGTGAAACATTTTGGCGGCAAATGAGGCAACCGCATTTCAACGGCTGAAGTATCACACCCCAGTGGCGCAATAAGCTCCAGTTTGCGCTGTATAAGATGCCCTTTATAACCCACGGTATAGTTAGTCAACCAGCGATCAATTAGAGATTCATCATCATGATAGTTATCGCGGAAGATATAACTGGCACCAGCTAAAACAGCACTCGTATAGTCATAGGGCGCATGTGAATGAAGAATCACGGCCAATTCTGGACGGCCCTTTTTCTGAAGCGCTTTTACAAGGGCAGGCACCTGTTTAACTTTGCTATTCCAGTAGACGACGTCATCCCAGTCGTTTCCACCCGTTAAAAAATCACGAAATTTAGGATGTGCTACAAGTGTGATCCAGGCATCGGGAAAACGTTGCCGCAGGGCTCCTATCGCTGGTGTATTCATCATGAAATCTCCCAGCGCTGTCGTAGAATAAATGACAATATTTTTGAAGTCGTTTGGTTGATTATCTGATAAAAATTCAGCTCTGGAGCCTACCATGCCGTTACGTCGGGTAACTGTGCGTAAATAAAGATTTATTAATTCAAATTTCCAGCGCTTACGCATTATTCACCCTTAAACGTTGCATAATAATCCGCCAAGGTCATACCTGTCGTTTGATGCTGTAGCCAGCTAAATAATTGCTCTAAATCAGCATAAAGTTGTTCAATATCTTTTTCATTTTTGAACGTGGGGCTCCCCCCTGGCATGAACTCTGAAGAATGGAGCATAAACTCAACATAGTCTGCGCCTTCGGCGATAGACTGATTGACGACTTTTTTCATCTGTTCGAGATTGCCACCTACTGGCCTTAACCAGTTCACGGATGAAACAGGATGCTTGCCACGCAGCTTTTTCACGCCCATTTTGATGCTGTTGATAACAGGCGAATATTTATATTGAATGCTCATAGGAACCTCGAGCAATGTCGATTGGCCACTTTTAGCAATGTCATCAGGATCAATAAGATAAGCACGACGTGGAAAGTTAACGTAGTCACTTCCCCCCTTCCCGGCTGGGTTGCCCACCGAGCTGCTCCAGTTAACACGAGGTGTTACTGAGCAATCAACCTGATAACCGAATTCCGTCAACAAACTGGCATAATATTCGTTAAATGCCCAGCGCCCGGCGCGATGGCTGAGCATTTTAGTTTGAAAGGTATCCTCAAGAAGCTGAGTCATGTACTTAACTTTCTCCCTGATAACTGCATGAGGATATTCGATTAAGTATGGCTTATGCCGCCAGTCGTCGCCGGTGAGGTCATGCAGAGGTGGACTATTCCACGCATGGAGATGCATCCCAACTTCACCCTGGCCACGCGCAATAACATCCTTTGCAAATTCAACGTAGACAGGATCGACGGCCATTTCATAGTTAGTCAACCAGGTAGGTTTAAAGCCATATTTCTCGCATAAAGACTGAAATCGCGGCAGGAAAATCGCATTTCGTGTAGTGATGCTGTCATGATTCTCCCAAAGATTATCGCCTTCAGTATCGATAGTAATGAGAAATGCAAGTCTTGACATAATGGCTTTAATCCCAAAAAAATGAATAGCTATGTTACGCACCAGACCTCATCTGCGCAAATTCATTTAGTTACCATGAATTATAAAAACTTTAATCATAGCAATGACATAGATACTAGATTAAGATTTTGATAACAATTTTAGGACTCGGGCAGGCATTATCATGACAAGACATATTCTTTTTATCATTGATGGCTTACCGGGTGGTGGCGCTGAAAACGTGACGTTAACCCTGGCTGAGGGCATCGCGCATCGCGGTTATCCGGTCACACTGATATCGCTTAGTAAGAAACTAGACTACACCATTCCCGGCAATATTGACTACCGAGTGTGTCACGATAATGGTACAGGTCCGCTTCGCAAGTTAACTGAACTCTCACGCCGGGCACGCCAGCTTGATGACAGGCTTGAACTACTTTTTGCTGAAAAAGGGCCACCCGCGCTTGTCATTTCAAGCTTGCATAAAACCGATCGTATTGTTGTCAGGTCTCGCCTGTTACAGGAATGTAATGTCTGGCACTGTATCCATGGTATTTTTTCCCGTTCGTACCTTGGTAATAAAAATGCGTTTTCTCGTTATTTAAAAAAATACAAAATTCAACGCACCTATCACCAACGCAATATTGTGACGGTTTCTGAAGCGGTAGGGGAGGACATGATCAATAATGTGGGCGTCAGGCCTGCCAAGAGGTTGACCATTTATAACCCTTTTGATTTTGATAAAATCAAACAACGTTCGATGGGACACAATCCCTTTGCAGGTGAAAACTACATTCTGCATATTGGCCGTCTTCATCAGGTTAAGCGACAGGACCGTCTTCTTGAAGCATTTGCTATGGCTGACATTCCCACCAAACTCATTATCCTCGGTCAGGGAGAGAAGTCGGTTACGGAACAACTTAACGCGCTTATTGTCAGACTTAACCTGCAGGATAAGGTGGTGTTGGGCGGGTTTATGTCCAATCCTATACCCGTACTAAAAGATGCGCGTTTATTTGTGTTGAGTTCGGACAGTGAGGGCTTGCCTACAGTATTGATCGAATCACTGGTTTGTGAGACACCTGTTGTCAGCACCGCTTGTCCTGGAGGGGTGAAAGAAATCATGGTGGGTGAACTGGCCAGCTATCAGTCTGCACTTGATGCCTCTTCATTAGCCACTAAAATCCGCCATGGCTGGCAGTCTCCGCCTGACATTACGCCTGCAATGTATGCTAAATTTGACATCAATCTTATCATCGAACGTTATCTCAGCCTGATGGCCGATAAAAATAGCGACTCGAAATAACAAGGAACGATATGGCTATCCTGGTTACCGGCGGCGCCGGTTATATCGGTTCACATACTGTGCTGACCCTTCTGGAGGCAGGTCACGAAGTTGTCGTCATAGACAATCTTTGCAATGCATCTTCAGAGTCAATTAATCGTGTGGAAGCCCTTAGTGGTAAATCGCTGGCTTTTTATCAAGCCGATGTACGCGATGTAGATCAGGTCAGAGCCATTTTTTCTCGTCATGCTATCTCATCGGTTATTCACTTTGCCGCGCTAAAGTCCGTTGGTGAGTCGGTGTGTAAACCGCTGGAATACTACGACAATAATTTAAAAAGCACGATGGTTCTTGTGGCGGAAATGCGCCGGGCGGGCGTCAATAATTTAATATTCAGCTCATCTGCCACCGTTTACGGCCAACCAGAATGTATACCTTTGCGAGAGGATGCACGCATCGGTGGCACGACTAATCCGTATGGCACAACTAAATTAATGATTGAACAGATATTGCAGGATTACTCGCGAGCCTGTCCCGATTTCTCTGTGATTATTTTGCGTTATTTTAATCCGGTGGGGGCACATCCATCCGGTATGATCGGCGAAAATCCCAATGGTGTTCCGGCAAATCTCGTACCTTATCTTACGCAGGTCGCCGTCGGTAAGCTGGAAAAATTATTGATCTACGGCAATGATTACCCCACCAAAGACGGAACCGGAGTCCGGGACTATATTCACGTAATGGATGTTGCTGAAGGCCACCTCAAAGCACTCGATGCGGTTAACTGCCGACAAGGTGTAAGCATATACAATCTCGGCACCGGTATCGGCTATTCTGTTCAGGATATCCTGCGTGCGTTTGAAAAGGTTATCGGGCGACCAGTACCACATGAGATTGTTTCCAGACGAGACGGCGATATTGGTGAGTGTTGGTCAGATCCTTCGCTGGCAAAACAACAGCTTGGCTGGCAGGCAAGGCGCAATCTGGACGATATGGTAAAAGATGCCTGGCGCTGGCAATTAAGTCACCCTGAGGGGTTTAAATCCTGAGCTGGACAAAACATGTTATCCAGCCGTTTTTCGTTAGATGGACTCAAGTCGTTGCCAGGCCAGCCAGGCCTGGTCGACACTGATATCCGTGCTCTCCCCAGAGTCAGTCTGAAGAATTTCATGTTTTCCTGACCATGGGTGCCAAAGTGCAGCATCCGTATCGCCGAAAAACACCACCTGCTTTTTATGCAGTGCTGCTGCGATGTGCATTTGTCCACCATCACTGCACAGTATTTGTTTACAACAGTTAAAGCCTGCCATAAGTTCACGAATCGTTGCTGTTGGATATGCAGCAACGCGTTCTGAATTTACTTTAGTTAACAATGCCTCTACGCGAGCCTGATCGCCAGGATCGTTGGGATCCAGCGTTCCCTGAGGTGACCAAAAAATTAAAATGTGTGCATCCGATTCATCTAACAATTTTTCGATCAATTGCGCATAGCTTTCCAACGACCAGCGACGCTTGGCCGAACGACTACTAATGTGAATGCCATAAAAACTTTGTCCCCGAGGAAAAAAAACCTTGATACGTTGTTCTGCTTCTTTTTTTTCTGTATTCGTTAAATAAATTCGCACATCAGGAACGACAAGACGTAACGACGTCAATGCGGTGAGATAACTAAACGTTTGTTCAACCTGATGCTGGCCTGAAAAATCGCCCTTGTCGAAACATTTTGTCAGACCATCGCCTTTTTCACCTGCGCCAATGATATGTTGTGCGCCCGCCATACGCGCGAGGCGAAGGCTGTATTTACAGGGAACCGGATTAGCCAGTACAGCTGCATCGAAATGCGTCTTGCGTAAAGCCCAGAAGATTTTTAAACGGTGCCAGTAAACGCCCACTGCGCTTTCATTCTTACTGCGATGTTTGGCTTTTTTATAGACATGCAGCGCGTCAATATGCGGGTTATGCAGCACCACATCCTGCGCCACTTTATTTACCAACAGCGTCAGTTTAGCTTCAGGAAAGGCTGTCTTTATGCCTTCCAGTAACGGTGTGGTACAAACCATATCACCAATGTTGTCGCGCCTGATGACGAGGATATTTTTCATACAATACTCGGTTTAGGGATACCTGTCCTGGCTGTAAAGCACCCGGCATTGAGAGTGGCGAAAAAATAAATTTCTGCTACACAGACTATTTGACCCGTAATGCAAAAAAAGTTCTGAGCGCTTGAGTAATAATTTTGTTAAAAATTTGCTCCATTTTCATTTGAACTCATAATGCTGTGTCACAGAATTTGCCTTTATTATCAATAATCACACCAATGTTTAACGCTGGTGTGATGTTTGAGACATTTATTCAGTCTTTACTGGCTCAGACGCTGACATCTCTGGAAATCATCCTTGTCGATGATGGATCGACTGACGGCTCGGGTGAGAGAGCGGATGACTACGCACAACGTCATCCTCATATCCGGGTCATTCACCAACCTAATGGTGGTGTATCACGTGCACGCAATGCCGGGCTGGCTGTTGCATCCGGTAAGTACGTAACCTTTCCAGACGCTGATGACACCATGAAGCCAGAGATGTATCAGATACTGGTCGATATGGCAGAGGCAGACGTTCTCGATGTGGCGCAATGCAATGCCGAATGGTTTTTCCAGGCTAGCAATGAAACCCAGCCGTTGATACCGCCCGAACGACTTTCAAGCACATCCGTCCTTAGCGGCCCTGAGTGGCTTAACAAGGCGCTGAAGACTCATCGCTATAAACATGTTGTCTGGCTCGGTATTTACCGACGCGAACTGATTGAAAAACTGAAGCTAAATTTTGAACCCGGCCTGCACCATCAGGATATTCCGTGGACCACAGAGTTCATGCTGAATGTAAAACGCGCGCGTTATACCGATAAACAGCTGTATCGCTACTATCTGCACGATGCTTCAATCAGCAACCGCAAGCGGACCGGCCTGCGTAACGTTGAATATCAGCGTCACTATCTGAAAATTGCGCAAATGCTGGAGTCAATTAACAGCCGCTATCGCCATAAGGTAAAAATTTATCCGGCCTTTCACTATCAGATTACTTACGAAGCCCTGAGCGTCTGTCACAGTATCCGACGCGAACCGGACGAATCAGCACGACAGGCGATGATTGCCGATATCTTCGCGACCCAGACACACAAACGCATGCTGCGTAATGCGCGCGGGATAAAACAGTGGTATCACCTGCTGCTATGGCTGGGTCGAATTTATTACTGGCGCAGGAAATAAGCGGCGTCACTTGCTTTAACCTCAAAAGGGTTTGCCCTACAATCGGCTCACTGAATTCTGAGAGCATTTGAGTATGACAAGCCCGATTCCAGTCCAGTTTGCACCCAAAAAAATTCTGTTAATCAAACTACGCCATCACGGCGACATGCTGCTGACTACGCCTGTCATCAATGCTTTGCATCTGCATTATCCGCAGGCCAGCATTGATGTCCTGCTCTACAAAGAAACCCGGCCCATGCTGGAAGCACATCCTTCTGTCCGTCATCTGCACATCATCGATCGAAACTGGAAAAAGGAAGGTGGCTGGCAGACGTTTCGCCATGAAGTCGCACTGGTCTCAGCAGTGCGAGCCTGTCATTACGATTTGGTGATTAACCTTGCCGATCAGTGGCGCAGTGCCATTCTCACCGGACTGTCTGGTGCGCCGGTACGCATTGGATTCGCGTTTAAAAAGCGTGATAACGCCTTCTGGCGCGGGTGCCACAATCATTTGGTTACCACAGAAAATCATGAGCGCTTACATACGGTTGAACAGAATCTTTCCGCTCTGTCACCGCTGCAGATTTCAGCCAACGGTGCCAGAGCCTCGATGCACTTCAGCCCGGGCGATGCGTTAAAAGTGCAGAATATGCTGCTTCAGCAGCAGGTGAAGCCCCCTTATATCGTGCTGCAGCCTACCTCTCGCTGGCAGTTCAAATGCTGGGAGGAAGATAAGGTTGCAGCCACTATCGACCAGTTGGCTCAAGCCGACCGCAAAGTCATCCTGACAGCAGGACCGGATGATAGTGAGCTGGCGATGGTTGAGCGGATTCTGGCGCAGTGCCAGTCTCCGCATGTTATCTCGCTGGCAGGCAAACTCTCTCTCCCACAACTGGCTGCACTTATTGCTCGCGCTCAGCTCTTTATCGGCGTTGACTCAGCCCCGATGCACATGGCCGCCGCGCTCGACACGCCCTGCATTGCGCTTTTCGGCCCGACAAAACTGCAGCACTGGCGCCCCTGGGGTGATAACAATCGGGTCATCTGGGCTGGTGACTATGGCCCCCTTCCTTCTCCGGATTCCATTGATACTCGTACCGAACAACGTTACTTGTCCGTTATCCCGGTTGAGGACGTCGTTACCGCAGCAAGGAGCTATCTAAATGAGTAAGTTACGCCTGGCGATTGTCCGGCAGAAATACCGCCCTGATGGCGGGGCCGAACGCTTTATTTCACGCGCGCTGGAAGCCCTGGGTAGCGAAAAACTGGATCTCAATATCATCACCCGAAGCTGGGAAGGAAAGCCCAACCCGGACTGGCACCTGCATATCTGCAATCCAGGGAAACTGGGACGGGTTTCACGTGAACGCGGTTTTGCCCACGCGGCGCGGGCCTGCTGGGAACGTGAAAAGTTCGATATTGTTCAAAGCCATGAGCGTATCGCTGGTTGTGACATCTTTCGGGCAGGCGATGGCGTTCATCGTGTCTGGCTTGAACAACGGGCACGTATTGTTTCGCCCCTGCAGCGTCTTAGCGCCAGCCTCAGCCCATATCATCGCTATGTTCTGCAGGCAGAAGCCGATATGTTTAACTCCCCCGCACTGAAAGCGGTGATATGTAATTCTGAGATGGTAAAAAAAGACATCCTGCGCTGCTTCGCACTGCAGGCTGACAAAATACATGTCATTCACAACGCCATTGATTCAACGCGCTTTCAACCTGCGACAGAGGCCGCCCGCCATGCGGTTCGGACACAGCTGAACCTGCCCGCTAACGCGACTGTTCTGATCTATGTGGGTTCGGGATTTGAACGTAAGGGCCTCAAAGCCGCCATTGAAGCGCTGGCCAAAAGTAACCGCTATCTGATCGTGGTCGGCCAGGACAAACAGGCAAAACGTTATCAGCAGTTAGCCAGTCAGCTTCACTGCAGTGAGCGGCTTCGTTTTGTCGGCGTACAGCAGGATGTGCAGCCCTATTACCATGCTGCTGATGGATTGCTTCTGCCCACCCTTTACGATCCTTTTCCCAACGTGGTGCTGGAAGCCATGGCCTGCGGGTTGCCGGTGATCACCAGCACCGGGTGTGGCGGCGCTGAATTTATTCGCGAAGGTCAGGAAGGGTTTGTTCGTGATGCGCTGGATGTAAAAGGACTCAATCAGGCCATTAATGCCCTTTCTGCTTTAACCGTTGACGGCAGAATGGGCGAAGCAGCAAGACGCAGGATTGAACCTTACACGCCGCAAAACCTGGCACATTCATTGAACAGGCTCTATCAGCAGGTCCTGAGTCGCCACGCATGATGTGGGATGAGTGATTATGCTGTTTCTGATAAGATGCTGTATTCTGACTTTAATCTGCTTTTTTGACGCCAACGTGTCATAACGGTAACTATGACGACCATTTACACCGCATTGCTTTATCTCATTCAGCCACTTATTTGGCTGCGCCTGTGGCTGCGCGGTCGTAAAGCTCCTGCCTACCGTAAACGTTGGGCAGAGCGTTATGGCTATTGCGCCGGAAAAGTGAAGCCTGAAGGCATCGTTTTACACTCGGTTTCCGTGGGCGAAACCCTGGCGGCAGTGCCTTTGGTGCGCGCGCTACGTCATCGCTATCCAACGCTACCTATCACCGTCACAACCATGACGCCAACCGGTTCTGAACGTGCGCTGTCTGCTTTTGGCAAAGATGTGCATCATGTTTATTTGCCTTACGATCTCCCCAACGCCATCAATCGCTTTCTTGATACGGTCAATCCACGCCTTGTGATCATTATGGAAACCGAGCTGTGGCCTAACATCATTCGTATCCTGCACCAGCGCCATATTCCCCTGGTGATTGCTAATGCCCGACTTTCGGAACGTTCGGCTAAAGGCTATCGCAAGCTTGGCAAGTTCATGCGTAATCTCTTACAAAGTATCACGCTGATCGCCGCACAAAACGCCGAGGACGGTGAGCGGTTTGTGCAACTCGGCCTGAAGCGCTCGCATCTGTCGGTTACCGGCAGCCTGAAGTTTGATATTTCTGTTACGCCCGAGCTAGCCGCAAGAGCAGTAACGCTACGCCGGCAATGGGCACCCCGTCGCCCTGTCTGGATTGCCACCAGCACTCATGAGGGTGAGGAAGCTATCCTGTTGGATACGCACCGTCGCTTATTACAAACCTTTCCGGATTTGCTGCTGATTCTGGTGCCGCGTCACCCGGAGCGTTTTAACGATGCCCGAGAGCTGACGCAGAAGCGCAACTTCAGTTTTACCCTGCGCAGCAGCGGTGAAATCCCATCCGGCTCAACGCAGGTTGTGATTGGCGACTCGATGGGTGAACTGATGTTGCTGTATGGCATTGCCGATCTGGCCTTTGTTGGCGGCAGCCTGGTTGAGCGCGGTGGTCATAACCCGCTCGAACCCGCCGCTCATGCTATTCCTGTGCTTATGGGCCCCCATACCTGGAACTTCAAAGATATTTGTAGCAAGCTGCAACAGGCACAGGGGCTGATTACCGTTACTGATGTCGCATCGCTGGTAAAAGAGGTGACGAACCTGCTGCAGGACGATGATTATCGTCGCTACTACGGACGCCATGCCGTAGAAGTGCTGCATCAAAACCAGGGTGCCCTTCAGCGTTTGCTGCAGTTACTTGAACCACACCTGCCGCCACGAGCCCATTAATGACATCCACTCGCCAACGCCTTTCAGTCGTGATGATTGCCAAAAATGAAGCAGAGCTGCTGCCCGACTGTCTTGCATCAGTGAGCTGGGCCGATGAGATTATCGTGCTGGATTCTGGCAGCACAGACGACACGATGGCGCTGGCCCGGGCAGCAGGCGCGCAGGTTTTTCAGGCGACGGAATGGCAGGGCTACGGCAAACAGCGCCAGCGGGCGCAGAGTTTTGCCAGTTGCGACATGATTTTGATGATCGACGCCGATGAGCGAGTCACGCCAGAGTTACGTCAGGCCATTGAACGGGTGCTCGAGGCCCCGCCAGGCGACACCGTTTACAGCTTCAGCCGCAGTAATCTTTTTTTGGGGCGATTCATGCGCCACAGCGGCTGGTACCCTGATCGAGTGATGCGTCTTTACCCACGTACGTTAAGCTATAACGATAACAGCGTGCATGAGTCACTCAACACCGAAGGCGCCTCCGTGCAGGCCCTCAAAGGCGATTTACAACACCTGACCTGTCGTAACCTGATGGCTTTCCAGCGTAAGCAGCTGGCCTATGCGGAGGCTTGGGCACAGGAACGATTTCAGCGCGGAAAAACCTGCAGCCTGTTTTCGGTCTTCAGTCATGCGCTCAGCGCCTTCGCGAAAACGCTGCTGCTGCGTGCCGGCTTTCTTGATGGTAAACAGGGTTGGCTGCTGGCGGTCGTCAATGCCCAGTACACCTTCAACAAATATGCAGCGCTATGGGCGCTGACTCATGCTTCGGCGAAAGGGCGCACATGACCACGAAAGCTATTTATCCAGGCACCTTCGATCCCATCACATTAGGCCACATCGATATTGTGACGCGTGCTGCGCAGATGTTTGACCGGCTGGTCGTAGCCATTGCCGCCAGCCCGAGCAAAAAGCCCTTATTCACGCTTGATGAAAGAGTTGCGCTGGCGCGTCAGGCGACCGCGCATCTGGCGAACGTTGAGGTGACAGGTTTCAGCGATCTGATGGCGAACTTTGCCCGCACTCAGCAGGCAAACATTCTGGTGCGCGGATTGCGTGCCGTGTCGGATTTTGAATATGAGACACAGCTGGCGCGTATGAACCGGCATTTGCTGCCGACGCTGGAAAGTGTGTTTTTGATGCCATCGGAAAACTTTTCTTTTATCTCTTCTACCCTGGTAAAAGAAGTGGCGCGGCACGGCGGCGACGTCTCGGCCTTCCTGCCCGCGCCTGTCCACCAGGCTCTGCTGGCAAAACTGCCTTAGTGTTGACAGTTGGGGCACCAGTAAGTACTGCGTTGCCCATGCTTGCCACTGACAATCGGTGTGCCACATGCTCTGCAGGGCTCTCCCGCGCGACCATAAACCTGTAGCTCTTGTGCAAAATAGCCCGGTTTGCCATCACTTTGTAAAAAGTCGCGTAATGTTGTTCCGCCCTGCTCGATTGAGCGCAACAGTACCGCTTTGATGGTATTCGCTAATATCGCCGCATCTTCATGGGAAAGGCTCATTGCGGGTCGATCAGGAATGATCCCTGCCGTAAACAGTGACTCACTCGCATAGATGTTACCCACGCCAACGACAATTTTATTGTCCATTAGCCACTGCTTAATCACCGTTCGCTTTCCGCGGGATTTTTCAAACAGATAGTCACCACTGAAGGCTTCACTCAGCGGCTCTGGGCCGAGGTGTGCCAGTACGCTACTGCCGGCCAGGTCACTGCTCCACAGCCAGGCGCCAAAACGCCGGGGATCGGTATAGCGCAGGACTTTACCGTTGCTCATGACCAGGTCGACATGATCGTGTTTGGCTACGGGCAACTCTTCTGAAAGGACACGTAAACTGCCTGACATACCCAGGTGGATAATAATCCAGCCGTGCGGCAATTCGAGTAAAAGGTATTTGGCACGACGTTGAACGCTCAGCACAGGCTGATCGCTTAACGCCAGGATTTCTTGTGACACTGGCCAACGCAAACGCGCATTGCGCACGACTGCGTGAAGAATTGTCTGACCAACCAGATGTGGCTCAATGCCGCGTCGGCTGGTTTCTACCTCTGGCAACTCAGGCATAACCTCTCCCCTGCGCATTACACAAACAAAAAACCCGGCCTGAGCCGGGTTTTTTGCAGAAAACCAAAATTACTTAATTTTGGCTTCTTTGTAGATCACATGCTGACGTACAACCGGATCGAACTTTTTCAGTTCAAGTTTCTCTGGTTTAGTACGTTTGTTCTTCGTGGTGGTATAGAAGTGACCTGTACCAGCAGAGGAAACCAGCTTGATCTTCTCACGAATACCTTTAGCCATGATTCAGTTCCTTAGTACTCTTAGTACTTCTCACCACGGGCACGCATGTCGGCTAACACCGTATCAATGCCCTTTTTATCAATAATACGCATACCTTTTACAGATACACGCAGAGTAACGAAGCGCTTCTCGCTCTCAACCCAAAAACGGTGTGAGTGCAGGTTCGGAAGGAAACGGCGTTTCGTCGCGTTCATTGCGTGGGAACGGTTGTTACCGGTCACCGGACGCTTTCCAGTTACCTGGCAGACTCGTGACATGTCTATTCTCCAAAAATCAAATCAGCTCGAGCTTTAAAAATTAGGTTTTGGCCGCCTCGTCAGGCTTACAGCCCGCCAGGCGAGTTCCATGGAACCCGCTAAGCTGGCCTAACCGCCAAACCCGAGATTCTCAAAGGTGGCGTAGTATACGCCGCTCGGCCCAAGTGCTCAAGTCCCGAACAGATAAAGATCCCGAATGATCGTGTAAAAATCCGCCACCTGGACCAGATTTTCAGGCTCAGAGCCATCCCCGCTCGGTAAATGAGACCGATTCACCCCGTCCAATCACTAAATGATCGAGCACGCGAATATTGACCAGCCGACAAGCTTCGCAGATTTTAACGGTAATGTCGCGGTCAGCCTGACTCGGCTCGGCTCTTCCTGACGGATGATTGTGTGCGATGATTAACGCTGCGGCGTTAATTTTAAGCGCCTCGCGCACAATTTCGCGCGGATGCACTTCCACACTGTTAATCGAGCCTGAGAACATTTGCCGGGCGGTTATCACCCTGTGTTGATTATCCAGAAACATCACGACGAAAATCTCACGTTCCTGCTCTGCTAACAGCGTTTGCAGATACTGGCGTGTCGCAAGCGGGCTGTCGAGGGTATTTTCACGGGCCAACTGGCTGGCGAAAAACCGTTTAGCCAGCTCAGCAACGGCACGTAGCTGAATTAGCTTAATTTCCCCCGCCCCTTTGATTCCTTTGAAATCCTCCGCACTGGCGTTCACGATGTTGTAAAGCGACCCCAGCTCTTGCAACATCTGCTGCGCCAGCTTCATCACCGGTACGCCTCTTGAACCCGTACGTAAAAAGATGGCCAGCAGTTCTGCATCGCTTAATGCATCTGCGCCCAGTCGCTTAAGTTTTTCCCGTGGTAGAAAATGATTCATTGCTGCTCTCCCTGTCGCCCCCTGTATCATCCTCTGTCAGTTAACACGCGACCAGTGAGCAAATGTGATTCTTCGGCACTTCTCGCAAACGCAGCCTTAGAACAGGTGACGGCAAGGTTTTGTGATAAAATTCGCCCATTCCGCCGTGGCTGTACGGCAACTGAAAACGAGGTCAACTGCATGATGGGATTAGCCGGTAAAAAAGTGCTTTTAGGTGTAAGCGGTGGCATCGCAGCCTATAAAACCCCCGAGCTGGTGCGCCGTCTGCGCGATCGCGGTGCCGATGTGCGCGTGATGATGACCCATGCAGCAAAAGCGTTTATTACGCCCCTCAGCCTCCAGGCCGTATCGGGCTACCCGGTAATGGACGATCTGCTCGACCCGGCAGCCGAGGCCGCCATGGGCCATATTGAGCTGGCCAAATGGGCCGATCTGATTCTGCTGGCGCCCGCATCCGCGGATTTAATCGCGCGCGTGACAGCCGGTATGGCGAACGATTTAGTGACAACCGCAGTGTTGGCTACCGCGTCGCCTGTCGCGATTGTGCCGGCGATGAATCAACAGATGTACCGCGCAGCCATTACGCAAACGAACCTGACGACGCTCCAGGCGCGCGGCGTATTCATCTGGGGGCCTGACAGCGGCAGCCAGGCATGCGGCGATGTCGGGCCGGGCCGCATGCTCGACCCACTGGCTATCGTTGACCATGCGGTTCAGTGGGCCAGCCCCGTCAACGATCTGCAACATCTCAACATTATGATTACCGCCGGCCCGACTCGTGAAGCCCTCGATCCCGTGCGCTATATCAGCAACCACAGCTCAGGAAAAATGGGTTTTGCCATTGCGGCCGCGGCCTCCAGACGCGGTGCCAGCGTCACACTGATTAGTGGCCCGGTTAGCTTAGCAACGCCCGTGGGCGTTAAGCGGGTGGATGTAACGTCGGCACGGGAGATGCAGTCTGCGGTGATGGATGAGATAAATAAACAACATATTTTCATTGCAAGCGCAGCCGTGGCAGACTACCGGGCAGCCGACATTGCGGATGAGAAAATCAAGAAACAGGATGACGATGATAATGTCACCCTGCAGCTCATTAAAAATCCCGATATCGTCGCGGGCGTTGCCGCATTAACGCAGGGCCGGCCTTTTGTGGTTGGATTTGCGGCTGAAACCCAGAATGTGGAAGAATACGCCCGAAAAAAACGCGCGCGTAAAAAGCTGGACCTGATCTGTGCTAACGACGTGTCGAAAGCTGGACAAGGGTTCAATAGCGACACCAATGCTCTTCACCTTTTTTGGCAGGAAGGAGAAAAGACCTTACCGCTCAGCGATAAGTCACTCCTTGGTCAACTTTTAATAGACGAGATTGTCAGCCGTTATGATGAAAAAAATAGACGTTAAAATTCTGGATGCGCGCGTCGGCAAAGATTTTCCATTGCCGACCTATGCGACACCGGGTTCCGCTGGGTTAGATCTTCGTGCCTGTATTGATGACGTGATGGAAATCGCCCCCGGGACTACAACATTAATCCCTACCGGCCTGGCTATCCATATTGCCGATCCGAGCCTTGCTGCTGTCATCCTCCCACGCTCAGGACTGGGCCATAAACATGGCATCGTACTGGGTAACCTGGTGGGGCTTATTGATGCCGATTATCAGGGTCAACTGATGGTATCGGTATGGAATCGGGGTCAGGAAAGCTTTACGCTACAGCCGGGCGACCGCATGGCCCAGCTGGTTTTTGTTCCTGTCGTTCAGGCCGAATTCAATCTGGTAGAAGAGTTTGATGCCAGCTTGCGCGGTGAAGGCGGCTTCGGTCACTCAGGTCGTCAGTAACCAGCACTACCTATTTTCACTTACGCTCATCATTTTATTTCTCATCGCCATAGGTGTTTATCTTGTGGCTGATGCGTAGGTGTTGCCTGTTTATGGTGAAATTCAGGGGTTTTTAAGGGCATGGCAGAAAAAAAAGTCGTAAAGCGGAATCGTCGCGAAGAGATTTTGCAGGCGCTGGCGCAGATGCTTGAGTCCAGCGATGGCAGCCAACGAATCACTACCGCGAAGCTCGCGGCCAACGTCGGTGTTTCGGAAGCGGCGCTGTATCGTCATTTTCCCAGCAAAACACGGATGTTTGACAGCCTGATCGAATTTATTGAAGACAGTCTGATTACCCGCATCAATCTCATTCTTAAAGATGAAAAAGAAACAATGGCGCGCCTGCGTCTTATTGTGCAGCTGATTCTGGGGTTTGGTGAGCGTAATCCGGGGTTGACACGTATTTTAACGGGTCACGCGCTGATGTTTGAACAGGATCGTTTACAAGGGCGCATTAACCAGCTGTTTGAGCGCATTGAAGTCCAGCTACGTCAGGTGATGCGTGAGCGGAAAATGCGAGAGGGTGAAGGCTTTCAAACCGATGAAGCATTATTAGCCAGTCAGCTACTGGCTCTGTGTGAAGGATTACTGTCGCGTTACGTTCGCTCGGAGTTCCGCTTTAGTCCCACCGCTGACTTTGACACCCGCTGGCCGCTGATTGCGGCACAGCTGGTGTAACAGGCAGGCGGGCAGCGCCCGCCTGTAATCAGACGCCGTACGCTTTTTGATATGCACGCACCTGCGCTAAATGATCGGCCATATGCGTTTTTTCAGCCAGATAGTCGATCAGGTCGTTGAGCGTGATAATGGCGGTAACCTTGCAGGAATAGTCACGTTCCACTTCCTGAATAGCGGAAAGCTCTCCCCGGCCACGCTCCTGACGATCCAGTGAAATCATGACGCCAGCCAGACTCGCATCATGGGCATTAATGATATCCATCGACTCGCGGATTGCCGTGCCTGCCGTGATAACGTCATCGACCAACATAACTTTACCCTGTAGCGGGCTTCCCACCAGCAGACCGCCCTCACCGTGATCTTTCGCCTCTTTACGGTTAAAGCAGTAAGGCACATCCCGGTCATGATGATCGGCTAAGGCAACCGCTGTCGTGGTCGCAATAGGAATCCCTTTATAAGCGGGCCCGAACAGCAAATCGAAATCCACGCCGCTGTCCACTAACGCCTGCGCATAGAAACGCCCCAGCAGCGCTAAGTCTCGCCCGCTGTTAAACAGACCGGCATTAAAGAAATAGGGACTTTTACGACCAGATTTTAACGTAAACTCACCAAATTTAAGCACCTGCTTATTCAGTGCGAATTCAATAAACTGCCGCTGCCAGGCTTTCATGTCTTACTCCTCAGATAAAAAAAGGCGACTCTGCGGTCGCCTGTTACTTTATTTTTCCAACGCCGCTTTTTGCGCCTGAATTAACTCTTCGATGCCGCCGCGGGCCAGCGCCAGCAGTGCCAGCAACTCTTCATGGCTGAAAGGTTCGCCTTCCGCCGTGCCCTGCACCTCGATCATACGGCCGTCTTCCATCATCACGACGTTCATATCGGTTTCAGCAGCGGAGTCTTCAACATATTCAAGGTCACACAGGGCTTCACCGTTAACAATGCCCACAGATACCGCCGCGACCATCCCTTTCATCGGGTTCGCTTTGAGCTTACCGCTGGCAACCAGTTTGTTTAGTGCATCCGCCAGTGCCACGCAGGCGCCGGTGATAGATGCGGTACGGGTGCCACCATCAGCCTGGATGACGTCGCAATCAAGCGTAATGGTATATTCACCCAGCACTTTAAGATCGACGGCTGCGCGGAGTGAACGGGCGATCAGACGCTGAATTTCCAGCGTGCGGCCGCCCTGTTTGCCTTTCGCGGCTTCACGAGCCATGCGGCTATGCGTTGAACGCGGCAACATGCCATATTCGGCAGTGACCCAGCCCTGTCCCTGTCCTTTGAGGAAGCGCGGAACACCTTCATCCACCGTGGCAGTGCAGAGCACTTTGGTTTCACCGAATTCCACCAGAACGGAACCTTCTGCGTGTTTAGTGTAATTGCGGGTCAATGTGACTGGACGCACCTGATGTGCGCTACGGCCTGCTGGACGCATGGTTATCTCCGGCTTGCAAATGATTGGCTGCGTATTATACGGACTTCCTGGCCCGCTGTCTCTTGCAGTGGGCTGTAAGGCTCAGGATGAAATTCATGTGGGAGTATGGCTAAATGCCCTACCTTTTGCCGCATTTTACGAACAGATTAAACTATGGCCGCTATTTTACATTTCCTGCTGGCGCTGGTGGTGATTTTCGCCCTTGCGCTGTTGGTCAGTCATGACCGTAAACACATTCGTCCGCGCTATATCATTCAGCTCATTATCGTTGAAGCCGCGCTGGGCTGGTTTTTCCTTCATTCTGCCAGTGGACTGGCGCTCGTGGGAGCGGTGGGCAGCTTCTTTGAAACATTACTGGGTTTTGCTGCACAAGGCACAGAGTTTGTTTTTGGCGGCATGAGTCAGCAGGGCCTGGCCTTTATCTTTCTTGGCGTACTTTGCCCGATTGTTTTTATTTCCGCCCTAATTGGTATTTTGCAGCACTGGCGCATTCTGCCGTTGCTAATCCGCCTGGTGGGAACTGTCCTGTCTAAAATCAACGGCATGGGAAAGCTGGAATCTTTTAATGCGGTCAGTACGCTGGTACTGGGTCAGTCTGAAAACTTCATCGCGTATAAAGGTATTCTGGCGGATATCCCGCCGAAGCGCCTTTACACCATGGCGGCAACCGCTATGTCTACCGTCTCGCTTTCCATTGTCGGTGCATACATGTCGATGATTGAGGCTCGCTATGTCGTGGCGGCGCTACTGCTCAATATGTTCAGCACCTTTATCATTCTGTCGATTATTAATCCCGGTAAGGAAAGCGAGGAACAGCCTGTAGCCCTGGATAAGTTGCATGAGGAGCAGAGTTTCTTCGAAATGCTGGGAGAGTACATCCTGGCAGGCTTTAAAGTGGCGATGATCATTCTGGCAATGCTGATCGGTTTTATTGCGCTGATCGCGGCCGTCAATGCGCTGTTCGCAGCGCTATTCGGCTACAGTTTCCAGCAGCTCCTGGGCTATGTTTTTTACCCTTTTGCCTGGTTAATCGGCATCCCCGCCGTCGACGCCCTTCAGGCTGGGAGCATTATGGCCACTAAACTGGTGGCCAATGAATTCGTCGCCATGATCGAACTGAAGAAAGTGGCGGCAGGCATGACGCCGCGTGGATTAGGCATCCTGTCGGTATTCCTGGTCTCGTTTGCTAACTTTGCGTCGATTGGTATTGTGGCAGGCGCGATTAAGGGGCTGAACGAACAACAGGGGAACGTCGTCTCGCGATTTGGCTGGAAACTGGTATATGGTTCGACCCTGGTAAGCCTGCTTTCGGCTGCGTTTGCCGGACTGTTTATCTGATCATCTTACGGCGGCCTGGGCCGCCGTTAATGGCATCAGAAACTTACGCAGGAAGGCGAATCGACACGCATGACCGATTCCTGACCAAACTGTTTTTTATACTGCTCACGTAGTGCTTCGACACGGCTGTTGTTATCGCTGTCAAAGTTATAGATGAGCACCAGCGCTTTGCTTTTCTCACGCGCCAGCTGACCGTGTTCACCCAACCACTGCCCTTGCGCATCATAAACAGAGAGCCCGGCTTTAAAGCGAGGCGTCACTTGTTTATCGATAAAATTCATCCAGTCCAGCGAACTCACGCTACCGCCTTGTGGCTTACTGAGACCAAACCACAATGTGGTTTGCATCATCACCTCACCGCCAGCACATATGGGAACAGGTCGGGTTGATGGCACAGGTGGCGGTGATGGCGAATGACAGCCAGCCAGCAGTAAGGTCAGCATTACAGGAAAGCGTAATACGTGAGACATAAACGGGGTCCTCAACGAGTAAGCCAGTAAACAGCATAAGTGCCTGTTGCTGAAAGCGGAAATAATTTGTTCTCTCATCCTGCTGCTGCTTACACCTGTTATGGTTAGCTTTGCCTCGTTATACTGACTTTAATCTTTCTGAAAATGAGTAACGCTTATGATCCGCAGTATGACCGCCTACGCCCGCCGTGAAGTTAAAGGCGAATGGGGCAGCGCCGCCTGGGAGCTGCGTTCCGTTAACCAACGTTATCTTGAAACCTATATTCGTCTGCCAGAGCAGTTCCGCGGACTGGAGCCGATGATTCGGGAACGCATTCGCCAGCGTCTGACGCGCGGTAAAATCGAATGTAATCTGCGCTTTGATGCCGATCCCGGCGCACAAGGCGAGCTGATGCTGAACGAGTCGCTGGCTAAACAGCTGGTTCAGGCCGCTAACTGGGTAAAGATGCAGAGCGACGAAGGCCAGATCAATCCACTGGATATTTTGCGCTGGCCTGGCGTGATGTCTGCGCCAGAACAGGATCTGGACGCGATTAATACACAGCTGATTCAGGCGCTGGATGGCGCACTGGATGATTTCATTGCTGCACGTGAGAGCGAAGGCAGCGCATTGAAATCCCTGATCGAGCAGCGTCTGGAAGCGGTAACGCATGAAGTCAGTAAAGTGCGAACTCAACTGCCTGATGTCATTAAGTGGCAACGTGAAAGGCTGATCGCCAAACTGGAGGACGCCGAAGTGCAGTTGGAAAACAACCGCCTGGAGCAGGAACTGGTGATGATGGCGCAACGTGTGGATGTAGCAGAAGAGCTGGATCGCCTGGATGCGCACGTTAAAGAGACGTACAACATTTTGAAGAAAAAAGAAGCCGTCGGACGTCGGCTCGACTTCATGATGCAGGAGTTCAACCGCGAGTCGAACACTCTGGCCTCGAAATCGATTAATGCAGAGATCACCAATTCAGCCATTGAGCTGAAAGTGCTGATTGAACAGATGCGCGAGCAGATTCAAAATATTGAGTAACGTCTCAATAACTATCATATAGCTTCATAAAACCAGTAAAACCCGTAACTTACGGGTTTTACTTTCTCATAAAGAATCATCCCTTCTCGCAAAATCTCTATCATTTGCTGTACCATCCAGTGTACCAACCACACCTAAAGCCGTTATTGTTTTGGTACAAGTAGGAAGAATGGGAAAGCTATCAGATATTCAAATAAAAACTTGGCTCAGGTCTCAGGAACGGTTTGAAGGACGCTCTGACGGAAACGGATTGTACCTTTGCTACCGCAAAGAGTTCTCAATACCCAAATGGCGCTTTCGCTACAGCTACGGTGGCAAAGCCCGTGCGATGTGGATCGGTTCGTACGGGGATCTGTCCTTAGCAAAAGCGCGCGAACGGGCCAGAGAGCTATCGGCAAGAGTAGCTTTAGGCTATGACGTCGCCGGAGAGAAACAGGAGCGTAAAGCCTCTACACTTGCCAAAATCGAGAAAGAAAAGAACGCTCGTCGTGTTTCTGAACTTGCGCTTGAGTATTACGAGAAACAAATTGTTGGACGCTGGAAACACCCCGATATTCTTCGCAGGCGCATTGAAAAAGATATCAATCCTCATATAGGCAACATAAAGGTTGAAGACGTTAAACCTGGTGATATTGATATAATGTTGCAGAGCATTGTTCAACGCGGCGCGCCAACTATCGCTAATGATGTGCTACGTTGGATAAAGCGCATATTTAACTACGGTATAAAACGTCATTATTTGAGTGTTAACCCAGCGGCAGCCTTTGATAACAATGATGCAGGTGGCCAGGAGAAATCAAGAGATCGTTTTCTTTCAGAGGAGGAAATTACGCTACTTTTTCGCGCGATGAAAATAGCTAAAGGATTTAGTCGTCAGAATGAAATCACTTTTAAATTACTTTTAATACTGTGCTGCAGAAAGATGGAATTATGTGCCGCGCGGTGGGAGGATTTCGATTTAGATGCAGGGATTTGGCACCTGAAAAACACAAAGAATGGAGATAATTTAGATATTCCGCTTACATCATTAGCAATTAAATGGTTACAAGAATTAAAAGACCTATCTCTAAATAGTGATTGGGTGCTTCCTGCAAGGAAAATACAAAACCGAATGATACCGCACATTGCAGAAAGCACGCTACCTGTAGCTCTTGCCAAACTCAAACCCCACATGGGAAATATAGAAAATTTCACGATCCATGACTTTCGTCGCACAGCTAGATCATACTTGGCTTCATTAGGGGTTGATCCTGTGGTTGCTGAGAGGTGCTTAAACCATCGCATTAAAGGTGTTGAAGGCATCTATAACCGACATCATTATTTCGATGAAAGAAAAATTGCTATGCAAAAGCTATCTGACTTTTTTGCTAAATTTGAGGAGAAATCATAATGGAATTTAGTTTTTCTAAAGGAAGTGCCATCGAGAGATTGGCCTACTATCCTCAAATTGAAATAAAAGAATTAGCAAGAGCATTGGCTAATGTTGACCCACATATCCGTAATGATGAACTCCCAGAAGATAAAATTGGTATTGTAAGCGCCTACTCCGATTATTTAGTTAGAGTACATAGGTACTTATTCAGCTTCCTAAAATCGCAAGGAAAAACAAAAGAGTTGGATGTTTTTTATCCAAAGCTAATTGCAACCAACTGCCCTATTGAATCAGGAATTCTTTTCGCATCATGCTTTAAACTTATTGAGGAAGGGATAACACCTAAAATCATCATAGAAAAATGCATTGAATCTTTAGTTAGCATTTATAAAAAGCATGGTGAGTCAATTATTTTTCAGTGCGCAGGTACAGAGGGAGTTCTGGTTGCTAAAGATAAATCTCAAGACAGACGTGGTTTTCATAAAAAAGATGAGGAAAGCGCTTCTTTACATAAGATAATTGGACTTCTTGCTATTAACTTAGCACTCGAAAAATCTTCAAGCGGCTCTACAAAATGGATTAATAATTCTGGCACACCAACAATTGATCCTCTTTTTAAACTTCTGACTGCTTATGCCGATGCTAAAGGCATCAATAAAAAGGGCTTAGGTAAATCTTCATTTTATGAAAAATTAAAAATTTCACTTTCATCTGTACATGATGAGTGAAATTACAACTTTGATAATGCCAAATGTTGGTAAACAGTATGTACTAAGAAGTGGCGCAGTTTGCCTTCAATTGCCATTGATTACCATTTAGTTGCCTATAGTTGCCAATGATTGCCAAACAAAAATCCCCCACGAAAATAAGCAGAAAATTAAAACTGCATAAAATTGGATAAAAACATATAAAATCATAAGCTTATGATAAAAACTAACACATTGATTCTATTGAGTTAATAAAATATTTGGATTCGTTGGAATAGATTTTTTTTGATGGAATTTCTTTCATCACGATGGAATTCCATTTTTAGTGGAACACATCATCTCATCTCCTTTAATCTCAGTACATGTCATTTTAATCAACGAGATAGGAGATCCCTCATGAACCAAACACCTTATGGGAAAATCCCAGAAAACGGGTTTATTAGGCAAAAACAACTTATGCCGTGTTTGCCTTTTTCTTCTGCGACGCTTTGGAGGCGTATCGCTGCTGGAGAATTCCCTAAACCTATAAAAATTTCTGCGCGTATTACCGCCTGGAGAGTAGAGGAAGTAAAAGAATGGATCTGCAAACAATGCACCCACTAACCAATACGCAGATCGCCAGCCTTCAACCTTTTGGCTCAACTCCACGTCGTTTGAGCTCATCTCTTGCAAGTTCTTTAAACCAGTTTGCAAGGGTGGTTTGGTCTTTAGCGGCTTCCTGGTCTAGTTGTTCTCGAAGTTCTGGATTGATGCGGATTTGGAAGGTTGGTGACTTTCCGCCTGTTTTTGGAGTGCGATCTTTAACTCTTGACATTGTACGTACCTTCTATTTTAATGATTGGCATAAGGTACGTACCTTATACAAACAGATGACCGAAAACAAGCGGCTCTGCGAGGTACTCGCAATACCTCACAAAGCCTGACCATAATTAAACCAGAGGGTCTTTATATGGCTGTATCAAAGTCTACTTGGATATTTTGCGCAAGCAACAGTGAGACCGTGGAACACATTCAACTTTTCAGCACTCCCCGTTGCTATAACGGAGGTCGTTATGCCTGATTATCCTCAGCATGGCGAACGCTGGCAGCATTCGCAGGGCTGGACGGTAACGGTGATGCGCCTTTCCGCTGCGCCCTTCTCCGTCGCGTGTGCAAACCCTGAATTCAGTCACGAGGTACTCTACCGCTACGACAGTGACGGGCAGGTCACCTCGGCCCCGCTGACGTGGTTCCTGGAGAGCTATACCCTCAAAGCGGCATCGCCGCGCACTGCTATGTCTGCTGTCGGCGGGCATGACGGGTTCAGCCCGCTTGACCTGCATCCGTCTGTGACGTACCGGCGCTGGCGGGAGCCGGTGATGCTCCAGCCCGCTGAGCCGGACGACGGCCACTACTCAAACCACCTCTGACACGCAGCCAGCTTTAACGGAGTAAACCATGAATATTTCAAACGGGCACAACGGTGCTCAGGGCATCCCCTTGCCTGAATCCGGCGTTTTCAGCGCCTTTGAATACGGCCTTCCTGCCGACGCCTTCGAAAAACTCAACCGTGCCATGCACGCCTGCGACCTGCTCCAGCTGCTGCTGTCAGAGCATCCCGGCGATGCGGGTTCGGTGGCGGGCCACACCGTTCCCGGCATGGCGGCGGTGATGGAGTACCTTCGCGCCGACCTGACCGACGTCACCCGCTGCTGCGCGCTCATCGGGGAGGCTCTCGCATGAAAAAGCCACAGGTATCTGTCTTTCCGGCGGAGCTGACGACCGCCCTTTACCGCCGCGCCATAGCCTCAGCCTGGCGGGCAAAGCATCTGGCCGACACCGGCAGCGAAATGCGCGGCCCGCACCGCATGACGGTGGAGCGCATCGAGATGGCCATCGCCCTGCATCTGGAGGGCACGATGGTGAACGAGTACGGCGAGGCACAGGGCGCGGCGGCGGCGCTGGCGCTGCTCACCGACATGGTGGAGCCGACGCTCCTGACCGCCCCGCCCGTGCTGACGGCGCGCGGGTGTGAGGTGATGGCCGGGCTGTACGCCACGCTTCCGGCGGCGTTTGAATCCTTCTGCGACACCGGCGCGTCGCTGTACCGGCATTAAGGGGGCGTTATGACAGTACAGTCAGTATCACACATCACGACGGCTGCGCGTGGCCGCTGGCCGGTGATTTTTCAGCAGCTCGGCATCAGCGTGCCGGACGGCGGCAGGCACGGCCCCTGCCCGGCGTGCGGCGGTAAAGACCGGTTCCGCATGGATGACCTTGAGGGGCGCGGGACGTGGATTTGCAGCCAGTGCGGCCGGGGTGACGGGCTTGACCTGGTGAAGCTTGTCAAAGACAAAGGCGTGAAGGCAGCCGCGCTGGCGGTGGCAGAGGTGCTGGATTTGCGCGACGTGCAGGCCGTGCCGGTTAAGCCTGCCAGAGAAAAAGCCCCTAAACGCGACATGGCGCCGGTCGTTGACGCGCTGGTGAAGGCCAGCCGAAGCGGTGAAAGCGCCTATCTTGCAGGCAAAGGCTTTGCCGGTTATCCCGCCTGCCTCACCGGCAGCGCTCAGCGCATCAGCGGCACGGCCTTTCCGGCGGGTTCCCTGCTGCTGCCGCTGACCACAGCAGACGGCGCGGTGACCGGCGCGCAGCTGATTGCCCCCACGGGGGAGAAAAGCCTGCTGCCGGGCAGCGTCATGAAGGCCGCATTCGTGGTGCTCAGCCCCCTGCCGTCAGAGCCGCCGGTGCAGGCGGTCATCACGGAGGGCTACGCCACGGCGCTGACGGTGAGCCAGCTGACCGCCGGCTGCGTGGTGGCGGCCGTCTCGGCGGGCAACCTGCCGAACGTGGCGCAGGCGCTGCGGGCGCGCTGGCCGGAGGTGAAAATCGTCATCGCCGGTGACAACGACTTTCAGGACGGCGGCGAAAACCCCGGTAAGGCGTTCGCGGAAAAGGCGGCCAGAGCGGTCGGCGGCTGGGTGAGTCTGCCGCCGGGCGAGATAAAGGCCGACTGGAACGACTTTCACCGTGAGCACGGCGTGACCCGTGCCCGTGAAGCCTTCCGTAACGGTCTGGTGCTGTGCGGTGAGGGCCGCACGCAGCTGCCGCACGGGTTCCGGCTGACGCAGGAGTATCTCTGGTATGAAAAGCAGGTGCAGCGCAACGGCGAAACCGAAATCCAGAACGTGAAAATCTGCAACCCGCTGCGCGTCACGGCCATCACCTGCGACGCCGACGGCGGCAACTTCGGCCGCCTGCTGGAGTGGGAGGACACCTGGGGCGAGCGCAGGCGCTGGGCGATGCCGATGGAGATGCTGAGCGGCAGCGGTGAGGAGCTGCGACGCGTGCTGCTGGTGAACGGCCTGTCATACATCAGCACCACCGGCGAGGCCCGCGCGCGCCTGATGGAGTACATCTCGCTGTGCAAGCCGGAGCGCCGTGTAACCTGCGTGAGCCGCACCGGCTGGCACGGGCAGGTTTACGTGCTCCAGGACGAGGTGAGCGGCGACGGCGCGGACGGCGTCATTCTCCAGACCACTTCCGTGCAGGGCCGCGACTTCCGCGTGTCCGGCACCGTGGAGGAGTGGCGCGAGCACGTGGCGCGCTTCTGCACCGGCAATTCCCGCGTGGCGTTTGCGGTCAGCCTGGCCTTTGCCGCCCCGCTGCTGCGGCTGGTCGGGATGGACGGCGGTGGTTATCACCTCAAGGGCGAATCCACGGACGGCAAGACCACCACCATGAAGGCGGCCACCTCGGTTTGCGGCGGGCCGGACTACTGGCAGACGTGGCGCGCCACCGGCAACGCGCTGGAGGGCTGCGCCAGCCGCCGCAACGACGCCGCCATGATGCTCGACGAAATTCGCGAGGTTGACGGCCGCGAGGCGGGCAACATCGCCTACATGCTGGCAAACGGCCAGGGCAAGGGCCGCGCCGGAACGGACGGGGAGCTGCGCACCCGGAAACAGTGGCGGCTGTTGTTTTTCTCCACCGGCGAGCTGTCGCTGACCGAGCACGCCGCAAAGGCGGGTGAGCGCACGTTTGCCGGGATGGAGGTGAGGATGATCCAGATACCCAGCGACTCCGGGAAGTTTGGCGTGTTTGAGGAGCTGCACGGCTTCGACAGCGGAAAGGCGCTGGCCGAACACCTGGAGTGGGCGACGTCCAGCTACTACGGCGCGCCGTTCCGCGAGTGGCTCAGGGCGCTGACCGCCGACCTCAGCGGGCTGACGGCGCAGGCAAAGGCGCTGATGAAGGAGTACACCGCCGCCCTGACGCCGCAGGATGCGGGCAATCAGGTGGGCCGCGCGGTCAACCGCTTTGCCCTGGTGGCGATGGCGGGCGAGCTGGCAACCCGGCTCGGCATCACCGGCTGGCAGGAGGGGGAAGCGCTGCGGGCAACCCGCGTGTGCCTGAATGCCTGGCTGAAAGACCGCGGCCACACGGCCAACCAGGAAGACATCGCGGCGCTGGAGCAGGTGCGCAGCTTCTTCACGGCCAACCAGTACAGCCGCTTTGCCGACTGGCACGACGAGCGCAACCGCCCCGGCAACATGGTGGGCTGGCGCAGGGTGGAAAAAGGCAACACCGCGCAGGGCACCGAGGCGGCCACGACGTTTTACGTTATGCCGTCCGGGTGGAAGGAAATCTGCAGGGGGTTTGACCCGCGCAAGGTGGCGCGTCTCTGCGCCGACCGGGGCTACCTGATGGCCTCTGCCGACGGCAAGCTACAGACGAGTATCCGCCCGCCAGAGATGAACGTGCGCAGGCTGTACGTCTTCAACAGCGAGGTGCCGGGCTGATGCAGAGGCCTTTGCGTGAGTCTTATTTTTAAAGGGTAACAGGTGTAACGGGTGTAACAGCCGCATGCAGTAAGGCCTCAGCCTGTTACACCTCTTTCTCATGTGAGGTGTAACAGGTGTAACGCACCCGCCCGCGCTGTTACACCGTGTTACCCGTCGTGTTACACCGGAAGAATAAGAAAAAGTGCTTTTAATTCATCGCTGTAACACCTGTTACCCGTGTTACACCGCAGACAGAAGGTAAGTCAGCCAGCCGCCCTTTTCTGGCAGGCGTTGTGTCAGGCACGGCACACGGCCCGCACATGGCTCACCTGTGCCAGCCCAGGCACAATTGACTTACTGAAAACGACCACACAGGAAGCCGACATGACCGACACCGCTTTATCCCTTCCCGCCGCCACGCAGGCCGCGCTTGATAAGGTCAGTACCGCAAAGGCGGCATGGCTTGAGGCCCGCCGCGCGCAGGCCGCCGCCGCTGAAAATGACGAAACCATCCGCCAGCGCCGTGCGGAAACCGAAGCCACTGCGAACGCGCAGAACGACGAGTGGCGCGCCCTGTTCCGCGACAGCAGCGGAGCCATGACGCCGGAAATGCGCGCGCTGCGTACCGAAATCGCGCTGAACCGCGAGACGCTGGAGGAGTTCGACGCGCTGCTGGCCTCTCACGCCGAAGAAACGGCCCGCCTGCCGTTTGAGACCGCCGACCGGGCGCAGGAGTACATCAGCGCCCACAACAGCCTGGTGGAGCTGCGCGCCATGCAGCTCTGGCAGGACTTCATGCGTGACCACGGCCAGCCGCTGATTCAGACGCTGAGCCTCCTGCACATCACGCTGGGCCGTCAGGCCGCGCTGGTCACCGGAGTGGTGGACTCCGTGAACGACCCGGAAAGCGTGCTGAAGAACTTCATCAAGCGCCACATCACTGAACCGGCCGTTTCCGGTGAGGCCATGCCCGACAGCGACCCGGTGTTCCGCCTGTGCGGCGTGACCCCTGATGCCACCGCCAGGGCTGACGCGGGCCGCACCCTGTCACCGGCCGCTCGTCACAAGGCCAGAATCCGCCTGGAGTTAAAACAGAAGGAAAGCCGCTGATGGCCCTGAAATGTCCCGAATGCGGTCAGGTGGCCCACACCCGCACCAGCGCCTACGAGGCACCGTCCGTCAAGCGCACCTGGTATCAGTGCCAGAACCTCGACTGCTCCTGCACGTTCACTGCGCTGGAGAGCGTCGAGAAAATCATCATGAAGCCCAGCAAGCCCGTGACGGCAGAGCCGGAGCCGGAAAATGATTCGCCGGTACGCCAGCCGCAGACGCTGGGCCGCTACGGCTCCGCCTGCACCCGTAAAGACCGCCACGCGCAGCCCTGACAGAGAGGAAAAGACATGACACAGAAGCAGATGACCGACGAAGAGATTAAGGCAACCGGCCAGTACGTGGGCCAGCTTGTGGCACGGAGTCAGAAGCCGCTTAAGGATGCGGGCTGGCTCATGAAGCTGCCCGAAGCTGAGTTAGCAGAACAGAGCGCCGCGCTGGTGAAAAGCCTTCCGGCTGGCTGGCTGCCCAGCATTCAGGAACTCCAGAAAAAAATGATGGAATGGCTGGAGGCCAAAAAGGCCGAAGCCGCCGCCAGGGAGAGCGTTGAGGCGCTGCGCCAGAGCCAGGCACAGACGGAGCAGGCAGGCCAGGACAACCGGGCGCGTTTTCGTGAGCTGCTGGAGCAGAACGGCGGCACCGTCACGCCGGAGATGAAGGCGCTGCGTGCAGAATATCTGGAGCAGCAGGAAACGGCGACCGAGCTGGCCGGGCTGATTACCCAGAGGGAAAAGCAGCTGCCGGGGCTGGCAGACGTGACCGGGCAAAAGGCTCACGCTTACATCACCTGCCATGAGCGCATCATGGACGAGCGCATCGATGCGCTCATTGATGAATTCTTTCTCTTCCACGCTATTGAGCTGACCAGCCTGCTCAGAATGAAGTACAGCCAGTTAAAACGGTATGGCTCACCCTACGCGCCGGGTGTGATTGAAGGGGCGAACGATGCAGACACGCTGTACCGTGGATATATTATGGAACTGATGCTGCGCTGGACGAATACAAAGATGCCGCTGATGTTCCGTGATGATGTTATCAGCCTTGCAGGCCCGTACCCCTTCCGGGGCGCCTGGCAGGACCGGCGTAAGCGCAGGCTATTCTCCGGCCAGAAATAACCCCTCAGCCCGGCACCTGCCGGGCTTTTTTACGTCTGCTGTGCGAGTGCATGTCTATGCTGCATGAAAACGCATGAGTCTCAGGCGTTCAGATACGGCAGCAAAGGCCAGCAGCGGCGCGGCCCGAGCCACTCATGCAGGTGCATGAAAACCGTTACACGAAGTGCGCAGGCGTGGCGGGGCTACGAGTGCGCGCAGAACTTAAAAAGGCATCCCGCCTAAATTTCTTTTCAAAAGTGCCTGTACTCTTGGCCTTCCACCTTGAGCTGAAGAGAAATTTAACCCCCAGCGATATATTTCGGGCAAATAGTACCTTTCATCTACTAAATTATGGTCTGTATCCTCATAGACGATACCTAATTCCCTTAGAGAGCTTATTAAAGTAAGTGTCAATCCAACATCAACAGGATTGAACGGCACTTTTTTACTCTCAGGTCTAACATCATTTAGAATTTCCGCCCACTCTCTCAAAGAACGTATTTCAGCAATTGCTTCATCAACCTTTTCTTTAGAGCAGGCTTCCAAAGAGCGTCTTATTGCCTCTGGAGCTAAAACACGATCTGTCCACAGTTCAGGTTTAATATTGATTGATGAAGCACGTGACATCAGTTCTGCCGAAAACTTTAAGAACCTTACCAAATCTCGTGCTTGCAACTTACCATTTAGGTCGCATAAGGCAGCAAAAACCCATCTGGCACTATGAGCCTCCTTAGAGGTATCTCTACCTAATTTTTTACCCCATAACTTCTCAAGTTCGCTTAAAAGCGAATCGAGATTTTTAGTTTCAGCATGATCTATATTAGCGCCAATTATTTCCGCTTTACCGCAAACCCAGTAAGCCAACCGTAAAAAAGTCTCAGGAGTCCATTCCAGACGGAACTGCTGAAATCTTGATACATATTGAGAATGGTTTTGCTTAATAACTGCTTGAACATAATCAGCCCGAACAAAGCTAACTAATCCAATACGCCTATTGGTTAATTCCGTTAAAACATTTGGCAAATAAAGAAGTGCTCTTAAAGCATTTCGATGATTATCATCTTTTACAGGGTCATCAATAACATCTTCAATACCATCCATGACAAAAACAATAGATTTGTCATTTTCCGCAAGCCAATCATTAAACTGCTGAAGGTTCAACTCTTCCTTGCCAAACTGGGATAGAATTAAATCAATCCAAAAAGACTCCCAGTCAGTATCCTTATCAAGCGCCGAGCGAATGCTTGAAAAAGCAGAACTCAGCTTAATATCACCTTCGAAAAAACAACTCTTAGCAATACCATCTCTGATGTTTGCTAAATTTCCCATCACTTTTTGATTTATATTCACAGATGACAAAAGAGGGTAAATTTTCGCATTGACTTGAGAAGCATTTTTAGGAGTGATGATCCTTACAAAATTGTCCCAATCTTCTGACAAACACAACTGTATATAGGTAAATGTCTTACCAGCACCCTTAGCACCAATTGATACAACCACTGGTAACTCATTATAATAGTGTTTAGCTAAATTCCTCAAAGGATCAGTAATTAGAAGATCACTACTTTCAATATCCTCAGCAAATTGGAACTTTTTACATGTTTCATGTAGCCTCAGGGCGTCAGATAATTTTGACTGCAAATTGGCAGAACTTAAGACATCTCCAGCATTAGAATTGGGTCTAATTGAACCAGCCCACTCTTTGGCGGAAGAATACAGGCTTGCCTGTTTGAGTTTATCAAGAGCTTCTTTTATAGAGCCGATACTCATCAAGCTCTCATTATGTTCAAATTCAAGCCATTCAACCCCAGGGCTAACAACATCATTCTCATTGCCAGGATAAGCAGCATTTAATATCTCATTGGCGCTTGAGTAATCCTTTAACTGTCTTAAGTTTTCTGTTAACAAACTTAAAACAATTGATGGCTTAGTATTAAAAGGCAAATCATCTTTTAAATTGCTATGCGATGCATAAACCTTTGATAATATCTCTTTCATTCCTAGAATCGACTGAGGAGCTATCGTAGTAACAAAAAAATGCTCAATCCTTGGATCAAATATTAAAGGGCTTGAAAGTTCACTCAGGCCCGCACGTAGATCTACAAAGACAACATCAACCTCAAGGTAATCCGCCAGTTTTTTGATATAATCGCTAAGAATCCAAGGGTTATCGAGGTTTTTAGATATATGCTCAGGCGTTACTGGCATATCCATAATATTAGTTATATCCAAAGCTGAAGGCAGTGTGAAAACTTCTTTATTACCACCATCAATAACAATAGACTTTTTGGATAGCTCGTCACCAAAATACTTTATTACTTCTTCTTCTGAAGCACCAAACCTATAATGCAACGCTTCAATAAATTTGAGAAAAGATACTGTTGGGGTTAATTCATTATTCAACCAAAAACTTATACCCGGAGCTTCAAGGTCGGCATCGATTAAAAGAATTTTAGTTTTTTCATTTTCGTTAACTACAGCAGAAGCATAAGTCATCAAAGAAGTTGTTCGACCAACTCCACCTTTGAATGAATGAAAAGCTACTACCTTAGCCCCGTCTTCCCATGATTTGGGATAAGCAGTACTTGTAGAGTTATAAGCGTGCTCTTTCCATAAAGGATAAAGAGTATCCATACTCTGAACTGAATTATCACCTTCAATAAACAAAACATCATACTTGGCATCAGTTGGCCCTACGGTTAAGAAGCCCTCATCTGAGTTATAATTATCGCCAAATACTCCTTCCATCCAAACCTTTACGTTTGCAATATCACCACGATATTGCACCTCTAAAGCATCAGAATAACAATCTACTTTAACAATATAATCTTTTACATCAGAATTTATTATATTAAACTTTTTAATCTCTCTTTCAACATCAATCCATGTAAGCAGTTTTTTTTTCACGATAGCTCCTTGGTTACCCAATCATTAATTTTTGCAAGTGATTTTTCAAGAATTAGATTATCTGAATCACCCTCAAGCGAGCCGCCATATCTCCAAACTTGGTTAAGTTCTCCAGGACCGCATCCTCTTGGAATAGGCTGGTTATTTATTTTGTAAGAACCAAGTTTCAAGTTTGACGGGAGTTGATATTCCTGTCCCATTTTCATTGTAAGACACATTTTGTTAATATCATGCAAAAAAACACCAGCTATGCTTGAATCGATAACGTCCTTACTCTGCTGCTTCAAATAAACTGCTTTCAAACCACACTCAACAGCATAAAAAAGCAACAACCTATGAGGATTTTTTCTTGGTTCAGCAATCGAAAATTGTATCGACTCTTGCCAAGACTTCCTTAACTCCCTGTAAGTAAAAGGTATTTTTGCCATTCGATTTTCCCATAAGATTTTTAATACATTAGTTATCGGTCAGTCTAATTTAGGAAATCATTTTCTTGCAATATAATTTAAGTTATGTAGCAAGGTTCGTGCATTTCCTGTGTACCAAAAACTGTACCAAAATCTGCATCAATTAAAAATTACCATAAAAAACATAGCATTAAGAAATTATTATGTTTTAGATTCAAAATATCGAGTAATAGCTAATTTCGCTTTATAGCATTTACTACTTCACCTCATCATTATCAAGTCCGCGTAATAGCGGACTTTTCTCATTGCGGCTCAGCAAACTTAGGCGCGTAAAAAGGCTTAACAACCTGCTGTAAGCGCACTGGACGCCCGTTTTACTCATGCTTTCTGGTCAGAAAGATTAAATCTCTAACCCTTTAATGTTAATTTATCATTTTCGGTGCTCCCTTTTTTAACGGAAGATGAAATTGATTTTTATCGTCAGTATTATGCAGCCCTCTCGACAAGGCCCCCTTATTTCTTAAGTAAACCGTTCTCACCGAAGAACCTTCGCTAACCCAATAGTGAGATGTGATGAGCAGGACGGAAACTAAAACGCGAAGAAGCCCAGACGCACAACAATTCCAGTACGGATAATGAACATGTTTTCATCTGGGTGATACATGACCTGGATGCCGCATTTCAGCCTACCTGCACCCCAATTTTCATACGCATTATTGAAACGGTTATTTTGTGATTTACCGCCCAGTATTCAGGCGAATTTGTTAAAAAAGAGAAAATCTTACTAAGAAAACAAATGCCCATAAGGTGGTGAACTATAATCCACTAAGATTCTTCCAGAAATCGGCATTAATAAGAGTCTGTAAGTGCTAAATCACTCACACTATCGTATAAAATAATTTTTAAAAAATAAAAAACACGATCGACTAAAGTTTTATTATTTGGTGCCGTTCTTTGTTTATGAAAATCAACACAGAGTGCGAAGCCATGAAAAAACTAACTTATGTATTTGTCTTAATGGCATTATCATCCTCGTCATTTGCAACTGGCGGCCAAATCACTTTTCGTGGTGCTATTGTGGAGACCGGATGTGATACCCTGATTGTGCATTCTCAGATTAAGCAAAGCTGCACAAGAGGGGGTAAAACCGAATCTGCCACCCTAGGGTTGAATGACAGCCAGCAATCTTTGCCATTCAAGCTGGGCACGATGCAGTTAAAAAAAGTCGGTAATTACCGCATGATGACTGTGAATTACTACTAGCGCTCCTTTTTTGTACAGCATGTTCTTTCAGGCTATGATGTGACGTACAGGGACAGACGTGTATAGCCTGTGAAGACGCATGTTCTTACTCTCTCCTCTTATGATCTGCCGAAATCACTTATCGCACGGTTCATGTCGCTTTTCATCACATCCCGGCGCATACTCGTCCTTAGCCAATTTTTAGAATTTTGCCACTCTGAATGTAAGTTTTTCGAAAAGATTTTAGCTTGTGAGTACAGAACTGTCTTAATTTCCCTACGCTTTCCTTAACGTTCTGGCTTTACAAGAGTATACTTAAGACGTTGTTTTTAAATCATTAAAAAATAAAACACCACCCTGTTTTGTTCGTTCAGTAGGCCATTCCATCGATCGTCTTACTCCACAGAATGACGAAAGCTCACTGTGACAGAGGGCACTTTTTGATAAAGTGCTGGTCGTAGTTAGTACAGCCGTACCGCTTGGGAACTTAAGGAATGGGTCTTTTTGCGTTACATCCATCAATCCTTTAAGGTCAATGATGAAAAACACCAGGCAGTTCAGCAGCACACTTTTACACCCGCGTTATTGGTTTACATGGTTCGGTCTAGGCATTCTCTGGCTTCTGGTTCAACTCCCTTATCCTGTTCTGATGAGATTGGGTGCAGGTGCCGGTAAACTTTCCCGTCATTTCCTTCAGCGCCGAGAGCGTATAACCCGTCGTAATATTGAACTCTGCTTTCCTTTTATCAGTGACGAAGAAAAAGAAAGCATGATCGCGGGTAATTTTGCCTCTCTCGGTATGGCACTGGTTGAAACGGGTATTGCCTGGTTCTGGCCTGACCATGCGGTTAAACGTTTATTCAACGTCTCTGGCCTTGCAAACCTCTATTCAGCTCAAAATGAAGGCCGTGGCGTGATGTTAATTGGCATCCATTTTATGTCCTTAGAGCTGGGTGGCCGCATCAGCGGGTTGTGTCAGCCGATGATGGCTATGTACCGTCCGCATAACAACCGCGCGATGGAATACGTACAAACCAAAGGCCGGATGCGTTCCAACAAGGCGATGATTGACCGTCGCGATCTGCGCGGCATGGTGCAGGCACTTAAGCAGGGCGAATCCGTCTGGTTTGCGCCGGACCAGGATTACGGCCCTAAAGGCAGTACATTTGCGCCACTGTTTGCCGTTGAGAAAGCAGCGACAACGAACGGTACCTACGTTTTATCTCGCCTGGCCAAGCCGGCTATGGTGCCAATCATGCTGATTCGTAATCCCGGCAACGATGGCTATAAACTGATTATTGAGCCGATTCTGGAAAACTATCCTCACAAAGATGAATCAGCCGCTGCTGCTTACATGAATAAGGTGATCGAAAGCCAGATTATGCGCGCGCCGGAGCAGTACCTCTGGCTACATCGCCGGTTTAAAACGCGCCCACCGGGTGAAGCGTCTCTTTACGTATAAAGACAAAGCAGGCTCTGGCCTGCTTTACTTTTTCAGGCGAGATTTGTTTTACCGTTACGGCAAACAAGACAGGTTCAGCCTGAAAGCAGAAACCCCTATCCAGCCCCGCCTTTCCCTGCGTTCTTTAATCACTGCCTAAGGCTAATTTGCCAGTACAGCGGTTGAGTCATTCTTACGCTCTGGTTTTTTATGTTCAGAATGTTTAAGTATTTACCCCTCACGCGCGTAACAAACGTGTTTATGCTTTGCCGCTGCTTAAGCATTTTATAGCGGAAAAATCCTGGCTCACGCTTTCACAGCGTGCCTATGTACAGTGTTTAAAAGCCTTTTTTATTCCACACTCTTTTATGCTGGATAGTCACACCGAATTCTGGCACAAATAAATATGTAGATTTTATCTGTCAGTCAAAAAAAATCATGCAGCCACTCAATATTAACGCCTATCTCAAATCGTATATCAGATTTTCCTTATGATGTTATTTCTAATAAAAAGCGCTATAAATCACCTACACACAGCAATACTTATATAACGATATAATAAAGGCGTTCAGTAATGTTCATTATGGCATCATGAATGTTATAATTATGAATGACGTCTGGATAATTAAAACAACAACAGGGATTCAGCATCACCAGGGGAAATATGCGCACTATAGATCCGTTCGCGACAGCATCAGCTTGACCGTTAATATAACCTGTATAAACAGACCAAACGCTAAGCCAGGATTTCACCTCCGCTTACCACTATAATTATTTACACGATGGAAAAAACCATGG
>Ga0308166_1000227_pt1 | contig 97216 bp, 85 predicted proteins | sample PhyCR2_2_FD_202137 | JGI IMG/M metagenome (GOLD analysis project Ga0308166, IMG submission 202137) | Phyllosphere microbial communities from UC Gill Tract Community Farm, Albany, California, United States - DLSLCC.R2 | ecosystem: Host-associated > Plants > Phyllosphere > Unclassified | place...
ACTGCCTGAAGGCCGAGAACATCTACTACATCGGCGACCTGATCCAGCGTTCGGAAAACGAACTGCTGAAGACCCCGAACCTGGGCCGCAAGTCGCTGAACGAGATCAAGGAAGTCCTGGCTTCCCGTGGTCTGACCCTCGGCATGAAACTCGAGAACTGGCCCCCTGCAGGTCTCGAAAAGTAATCCGTGAGGGGACGTCGATAAACCTACTGCGCGGGCACATTTTCGCCCTGCGATGCTCGCCGTACCGGATGTACGGCTGCGCTTCTCGGACGAAACTGAGCCCTGCTCGCTACGGTTTCTCGACGCCCCGATACGCTAGCTGTTTGCCGCAACTGTAGTACCGCATGAAGCGCGTTGCTTCTGCGTTGTCCATTAACCGGCCCGCGCCTTGCAGCTGCATGGCGATCGAAGAGCTGGATTTAAACTCAAACTCGAAAGGATTTACCATGCGTCACCGTCACGGCCTCCGTAAGCTGAACCGTACTTCGTCCCACCGCCTGGCCATGCTGCGCAACATGACCGTTTCGCTGCTGCGTCACGAAGCGATCAAGACCACCGTTCCGAAAGCAAAGGAACTGCGCAAAGTCGTCGAGCCGATCATCACCCTGGGCAAGAAAGACACCCTGGCAAACAAGCGTCTGGCATTCGCCCGCCTGCGCGACCGTGAGATCGTCCAGAAGCTGTTCGCTGACATCGGCCCGCGCTTCGCGAACCGCAACGGCGGCTACACCCGTATCCTGAAGATGGGCTTCCGCGTTGGCGACAATGCACCGATGGCCTACGTCGAGCTGACCGACCGTCCGGAAGTCGGCGTCGACGAAAACGCACCGACCGCCGAGTAATCGTCAGTCCGCGTATGAAAAAACCAGGCTTCGTGCCTGGTTTTTTTTGGCCCGTGCATAGCGGGCAAGCCGGGTGTACCATTCTGCTGCGCCATACCAACACTTCTGCCCATGCTCAGATTCCTGCTTTCCCTGATCGCCAGCCTCGTCCTGCTCGCACCTGCCCACGCCGACGACGATTTCCTGCCGCCCGAGCAGGCATTCAAGCTCACGGCGCGCATGCTCGATCCGCAGACCGCCGAGGTCAGCTATGCGATCGCCGACGGCTACTACATGTACCGCGAGCGCTTCAAGTTCGGCGCCGCCGGCGCGCAGTTGGGCGAGCCGCAGATCCCGGCCGGTAAAATCAAGTTCGACGAGACCTTCAACAAGGACGTCGAGACCTACCACCACGGCGTCGTCATCCGCATTCCGGTGCAGGGCAGCGGCCCGTTCACGCTGAACGTCACCGGCCAGGGCTGCGCCGACAAGGGCTTGTGCTATCCGCCGCAGGACGCCAGCGTGCGCCTGGTGGCCGGGAACGGCGGCGGGGCAGGGCAGCCGCAGATGAGCGTGCCGCCGAATCAACCTGGCAGCGGTACGCTCGGTTCCTCACCCGCCGCCGAAGGTGCGCCTTCGTTCACCTTGCCCGGCCAGCAGCCGCCGCCGAAAGCCAGCACCGGCGCCGAGCCCGCACCGGCGCCCGCAGGGGCGCAAGCCCCGGCAAGCGCCGGCAGCACAACCGCCCCATCCGAACTCTCCGGCATCGCCGCCTTGCTGCAGGGCGGCCGCCTGCTCGCCATCGTCCCCGCCTTCATCCTGCTCGGCCTGGGCCTGGCCTTCACGCCCTGCGTGCTGCCGATGGTGCCGATCCTGTCGTCGATCATCGTCGGCCAGGGCGAGCAGATCGGCCGCGCGCGCGGTTTCGTGCTGTCGCTGGCCTACTCGCTCGGCATGGCGATCGTCTACACGCTGCTGGGCGTGGCCGCCGGCCTGCTCGGCGAGGGCCTGGCCGCGGCGCTGCAGAACCCGTGGGTGCTTGGCACCTTCGGCCTGCTGATTGCGGCGATGTCGCTGTCGATGTTCGGCGTGTTCCAGCTGCAGGTGCCGGCCGCGCTGCAGACCCGCCTCGCCGATGCCTCCGGGCGTCAGGCGTCCGGCAAGCTGGCCGGCGTGTTCGCGATGGGCGCAATCTCGGCGCTGATCGTCGGCCCTTGCGTGGCCGCGCCGCTGGCCGGCGCCCTGGTCTACATCAGCCAGACCCGCGATGTGCTGATCGGCGGCGCCGCGCTGTTCGCGATGGCGATCGGCATGAGCATTCCGCTGCTGCTGGTGGGCGTCTCGGCGGGTTCGCTGCTGCCCAAGGCCGGCATGTGGATGGAGTCCGTCAAACGCTTCTTCGGCGTGCTGATGCTGGCAATGGCGTTGTGGATGGTGGCGCCGGTGCTGCCGGGGCTGCTGCAGATGCTGCTATGGGCGGCGCTGCTGCTGGGCTACGGCTTTTACCTGTTGAAGGGCAACGGACAATGGGCCGGCATGGCGCTCGGCGCGGGCCTGGCCGTGCTCGGCGCGACCCAGCTGGTGGGCGTCGCCAGCGGCGCGCGCGACCCCTTGGCGCCGCTGGCGCGCTTTACGGGCGGCGGCGCAGCGGTCCAGCCGCTGGCGTTCACGCGCATCAAGACCGTCGAGCAGCTCGACCAGGCGCTGGCCGCGACCAACGGCAAGACTGCGATGCTCGACTTCTATGCCGACTGGTGCGTGTCCTGCAAGGAGATGGAAAAGCTGACCTTCGTCGATCCGGCCGTGAAGGCGAAGCTGGCCGGCACCGTGCTGCTGCAGGTCGACGTCACCGCCAACGACCCGGCCGACCGTGCGATGCTGAAGCGCTTCGGCCTGTTCGGCCCGCCGGGGATCATCCTGTTCGACCGCAACGGGCGCGAGATCCCGGACAGCCGCGTGATCGGCTACCAGGACAGCGCCAAATTCCTGGCGTCGCTGGGCAGGCTGCAGTAACAAAAAAGGGACGCCGCAGCGTCCCTTGTCACATCAGCGCAAGCCGGATCAGCCGCGGGCGGTGTCGCCACGCTGGCCGCCATGCTGCCAGCCGCCATGTCCGCCACCGTGGCGGCCGAAGCGCGACTGCATGCGCGCCGCCTTCTCGTCGAAGACTTTCTTCTGCTCCGGCGACAGCACCGAGTAGAAGCTGTTCAGCGCGCTCAAGCGCTGCTCCATGAAGACCGTGCGCTGCTTCTGGCGCTCGATCATCTTCTGCGCACGTTCCGGCGCCGGCAGGCTGGCCATTGCAGCGCGGTCGCCATGCTGACGGGCGCCGTCGCGCCGGGCCGGCTTCATCGAGGCCACGAAGGCGTTCCAGGCGTTTTCCTGCGCCGGCGTGATCTTCAGCTCGTCGTGCAGTTTCGCCACGCGCTCGGCATGCTTTTGCGCGCGCTTGGCCGCGAACTCGGCGTGCTTGGCCTGGCGTTCTTCCTTGCTCAGCTGCGCCTTCGGATGGTTGTCCGGGGTTTGGGTCTGTGCCTGGGCGCCCAGCATCGCGCCGCCCAGGGACAGCGCGGCCAGACCGGTGAGGAGGGTTTTGCGTAAGGTGTTCATCTCTTTTTTCCTAGTCAGGTTGGAGGTGGCGGCTGCCACGGCGCCGTGCATCCTTCGGTGGACTTCGGCGAACATCTCGCTGCACGGTGAGTCCATCATCGGTGAAAAGTGTAAGTGCAGCGTGTCCGCTGTCGCGCCCTTTGTATCAATTTGTTTCCTCACGCCATGTATATACATACCGATACAAAGTGACTGTTCAGGGGCCGGGTAAGTCGGGATAATGGGGGAATGGATAATCCATCTACCATTCTGATCGTCGACGACGACCGCGATATCCGCTCGCTGCTGGCCGATTACCTGGAAGCGAACGGCTACCGCGCACTGGCCGCCGCCGACGGCACGGCGATGTGGAAGACGCTGGATGAAGCGCGCCCCGACCTGATCGTGCTCGACCTGAACCTGCCCGGCGACGACGGCCTGACCCTGTGCCGCAAGCTGCGCGCGACCTCGACCCTGCCGGTCATCATGCTCACGGCCCGCAACGAGCCGCTCGACCGCATTCTCGGCCTCGAAATGGGCGCCGACGACTACCTGCCCAAGCCCTTCGAGCCGCGCGAACTGCTGGCGCGCATCCGCAGCGTGCTGCGCCGCAGCCACGCGATGCCGCCGAACTCGCAGGCCGAGAGCGTGCAGCAGATGAAATTCTCCGGCTGGACCCTGGACCTGACCGCGCGTCACCTGGTCAATCCGCAGGGCGTGGTCATCATGCTGTCGGGCGCCGAGTTCCGCCTGCTGCGCGTCTTCCTCGAGCATCCGAACCGCGTGCTGAACCGCGACCAGCTGCTGAACCTGACCCAGGGCCGCGACGCCGACCCCTTCGACCGCTCGATCGACATCCAGATCAGCCGCCTGCGCCAGAAGCTGGGCGAGGACGCGCGCATGCCGCAGATTATCAAGACGGTCCGTAACGGCGGCTACGTGCTGGCCGGTCAGGTGAGTGTGGAGCCCAGCGCGTGAAGGCATTTCTCGGCTCGATGACGGGCCGCGTGTTCGTTACCCTGCTGCTGGGTGTCCTGTTGACCGCCGCGCTGACCCAGCTGCTGGCCGATGCCGAGCGCCAGCACATCATCGACGAGTTCCGCGACCTGCACAATCTGGACCGCGCCGAACAGCTGATCATGGCCACCGAGATCGTCCCCGAATCCGCGCGCAGCGCCTACCTGCAGGTCGCGAACCGGCCCGGCATGCGTCTCGAGGCGGTCAGCGCCGCCTTGCCGGCCCTGGCGCCGGCGCCGACCGAATTCACGCAATCGCTGGCCACGCGCATGAACAAGGCGGCCGCCAACGCCCCTTACCGCCTGCAGTCGCTGGCTGCGCGCCCGGCCGCCTGTGCAACGGCGCGCGAGCAGCCGGTGGTGTTCGGCCTGCTGCGCATGAAGTGGCGCGGCACCTGCGAGAGCATCCTGGTGGGCCTGCGCGACGGCACCCCGCTGATCCTGTCGGTGCTGCCGCCGCGCTCGGCGACCTCGGCGCAGCGCGCCGACTACACCGGGACGATCGCGCTGCTGCTGGTCAGCATCGGCTTCCTGGCCTACCTGGTGGCGCGCATGACGATCCGCCCACTCAAGCAGCTGGCCCAGGCCGCGAAGGACCTCGGCCACGACATCAACCACCCGCCGCTGGACCTGACCGGCGCCGACGAGATCCGCCAGGCCAGCGCCGCCTTCAATGCGATGCAGGCCAGGATCCGCCAGTACATCTTCCAGCGCACCCAGATGCTGGCCGCGATCACGCACGACCTGCAGACGCCGCTGACGCGCATGCGCCTGCGCCTGGAGAAGGTGAGCGAGCCGGAACTGCAGCAGCGCCTGATCGGCGACCTGTCGGCGATGCAGGCGATGGTGCGCGAAGGCCTGGACCTGGCGCGCAGCATGGACACCACCGAGACCATGCAGATGATGGACCTCGATTCGCTGCTGGACTCCGTGTGCGCCGACGCCGCCGACGCCAGCCAGCAGGTGACGCTCACCGGCAGCGCCCACATGGCGCTGCTGGGCCGCCCGCTGGACCTGCGCCGCTGCCTGGTCAACCTGATCGACAACGCCGTCAAGTACGGCCAGTCGGCCAAGGTCAGCGTCGACCGCATCAACGGCGCCGCCCGGATCCGCATCCGCGACGCCGGCCCCGGCATCCCGCAGGACGAGCTGGCGCGCGTGTTCGATCCGTTCTACCGCGTCGAGACCTCGCGCTCGCGCGAGTCGGGCGGCACCGGGCTGGGCCTGACGATCGCCCGCAACATCGCCGAACAGCATGGCGGCAGCATCACGCTGGCGAACCATCCGGAAGGCGGGCTGGAAGCCACCCTCATGCTGCCGGAGTTTTACCCGGGGAAGTAAGGGCGCTGTCATCCCGATGTGCGAAAATCTCAACGGAGACCGTGTGCCGACCGGCAGCACCTCATCCTCATCGAAACTATAAAAACGAAGCCGCCAACCTAGGCGGCGCAGGGAGTGGAATGAAACAGAATCACCTCGGCCCCATCGTGGCCGCCGTCCTCATCATCGCCGCCACGAGCGGCTGCAGCCAGGACAAGGAAGCTGCCGGCCCCGGCGGCCCGGGCGCCAAAGGGAAGGGCGGCCAGCCGCCTGCGGTCGTCAACGTGGTGGCGCCGCAACGCCGCGACGTGCCGGTGGTCCAGCAGGCCAACGGCACCGTGACCCCGATCCGCACCGTCGACCTGCACCCGCAGACCACCGCCACTATCCGCCAGGTCCACATCAAGGAAGGCCAGTTCGTGAAAGCCGGCGAGCTGCTGTTCTCGCTCGACGACCGCGCCGACCGCGCCAACCTCGACAAAGCCCAGGCCCAGGTCGAGCGCGACCGCGCCCAGCTGGCCGACCTCGAGCGCCAGTACAAGCGCAGCCAGGACCTGTTCGCGCAAAAATTCATCGCCCAGAGCGCGGTCGACACCCTGAAGGCCCAGGTCGACCAGGCCAAAGCGACCCTGCAGTCGGACACCGCTTCGGTGCGCGCCGCCGGCGTCAGCACCAGCTATACCGCGATCCGCGCGCCGATGTCCGGCCGCGTCGGCGGCATCGCCGTCTACCCGGGCAGCCTGGTGCAGCCTGCGACCTCCCTCACCACGATCACCCAGCTCGATCCGATCACGATCGCCTTCACGCTGCCGGAAGCCAGCCTGCCGGCCCTGCTGGCGGCGCAGAGAAGCGGCAAGATCGCCGTCGAAGCCACCCCGGGCGCCGGCATGAAGCCGGTCACCGGCACCCTGAGCTTCATCGACAACACCGTCGACCCGGCCGCCGGCACCATCAAGGTCAAGGCCGAATTCGACAACCGCGACACCACGCTGTGGCCCGGCCAGTACGTCGGCACGAAGGTGACCGTGCAAACCATCAAGGACGCCGTCGTGGTGCCGCAGAACGCGATCATCACCAATGCCCAGGGCACCTTCGTCTACGTGCTGGACAAGGACCATTCGGCCAAGCAGGTGCCGGTGCAGCGCCTGTACGGCGCCGGCGTCGACGCCGCCGTCAGCGGCCTGAACGGCGACGAGCAGATCATCACCGAAGGCAAGCAGAACGTGCGCCCGGGCGGCAAGGTGCGCCTCGCTTCGGAGGTCGATAAAGGCGGCAAAAAAGGTGGTCCCGCATGAGCCTTTCCGAACTCTGTATCCGCCGGCCGGTCATGGTCGTGCTGCTGTCGATCAGCCTGATCCTGGTCGGCGTGCTGGCCTACATGCACATCCCGGTCGCCGCACTGCCCAGCTATAACACGCCGGTCATCAACGTCAATGCCAACCTGTCGGGCGCGAGCCCGGAGATCATGGCCTCGTCGGTGGCGCTGCCGCTCGAGAAACAGTTCTCGACCATCGCCGGCATCAACCTGATCACTTCGACCAGCACCCAGGGCAATACCTCGCTGACGCTGGAATTCGACACCTCGATCGACGTCAACAAGGCTGCGGTCGACGTGCAGGCCGCGCTGCTGGCGGCCCAGCGCCAGCTGCCGCAGGAAATGACGGACCTGCCGTCCTACCGCAAGGTCAACCCGGCCGATGCGCCGGTGCTGTTCATGACCATGACCTCGCCGTCGATGAACCTGTCGGAGCTGAACGACTACGCCGAGAACCTGGTGTCGCCGGCGATCTCGACCCTGCCGGGCGTGGCCCAGGTGCAGGTCAACGGCGGCAAGAAGTTCGCGGTGCGCGTGCGCGCCCGGACCGACCTGATGAACGCGCGTAACCTGACGATGGACGAGCTGGCGGCCTCGCTGCGCACGGCCAACTCGAACGCCGCGCTCGGCGTGCTGGACGGCCCGCAGCAGACGCTGACCATCCAGGGGCCGCCGCAGATGATGAAGGCAGCCGACTTCGCCGAGCTGATCGTCGCCACCCGCGACGGCCAGCCGGTGCGCCTGAAGGACGTCGCCACCGTCGAGGACAGCTACCAGTCGACCAAGGCCTACGGCGCCTACAACGGCGAGCGCGCGATCGTGCTGCTGGTGCAGCGCCAGCCGGACGCCAACACCGTCGAGGTGGTCGACCACGTGCGCCACCTGCTGCCGCGCTTCCAGTCGCAGCTGCCGGCCTCCATCAAGATCAACCTGGTCAACGACCGTTCGGTCTCGATCCGCGAAGCGCTGCACGACGTGAACTTCACGCTGGCGCTGACCGTGGGCCTGGTGGTGCTGGTGATTTTCCTGTTCCTGCACCGTCTCTCGGCCACCTTCATCCCGGCCGTCACGATGCCGATCTCGCTGCTGGGCGCCCTGAGCCTGCTGTATGCGCTCGGCTACAGCCTGGACAACATCTCGCTGCTCGGCATCACGCTGGCGGTGGGCCTGGTGGTCGACGACGCGATCGTGGTGCTGGAAAATATCGTGCGCCACATCGAGATGGGCAAGAAGCCGTTGCGCGCCTCGCTCGACGGCGCCGGCGAGATGGGCTTCACCATCATCTCGATCTCGGTGTCGCTGATCGCGGTGTTCATCCCGATCTTCTTCATGCCCGGCGTGATCGGCCTGCTGTTCCACGAATTCGCGGTGATCGTCGGCCTGGCGATCCTGGTGTCGGCGGCGGTGTCGCTGACCCTGGTGCCGATGCTGGCCTCGCGCCTCCTGCCGGCGCATGCCCACGGCCACGAAGAAGAGAAGAGCTTCATCGGCCGCCACTTCGAGCGCGGCTTCACCAAGGTCCGCAACGGCTACGAAAAGACGCTCGACCTGGCGCTGCGCTTCCGCTTCGTGGTGCTCCTGATCGCCTTCGGCACCTTCGCGCTGACCGTGCTGCTGTACACGACCATCCCGAAAGGCTTCTTCCCGGAAGAGGACATCGGCCAGCTGCGCGTCAGCACCGAAGCGTCCGAAGACATCTCGTCCAGCGCGATGCAGGCGCTGCACGCCCGCGTCGCGGCCACGATCCAGGCCGATCCGGCGGTGCAGGACACGACCGCGTTCTCGGGCGGCGGCAACAATGGCCGCATGTTCGTGGTGCTCAAACCGCGCGACCAGCGCGACAAGATGCCGCAGATCATGGAGCGCCTGAGGAAGAGCACCCGCAAGATCGCCGGCATCAACGTCTACATGTCGCCGGTGCAGAACCTGCAGCTGGGCGGGCGCCAGTCGAAGAGCCGCTACCAGTACACGCTGCAGAGCGTGTCGGGCGCGGACATCGGCCAGTGGGCCAACGAGTTCCAGGAACGCATGCGCAACAACCCGCTGTTCCGCGACGTTACCAGCGACACCCAGGAAAAGGGCCTGCAGGCGACCCTCGACATCGACCGCGACAAGGCCAACCTGCTGGGCGTGCAGCTGGGCGACGTGCGCACCGCGCTGTATGCTGCCTTCGGCGAGCGCCAGGTGTCGACCATCTACTCGACCGCGGCCAGCTACTACGTGATCCTGGAAACGGCCAACGAAGACCGCCAGTTCGAGGACGCGCTGTCGCGCCTGTCCGTGCGCAGCAAGACCGGCCAGCTGGTGCAGCTGTCCAGCCTGGCCATCGTCAAGCGCACGGTCGGCCCGATCGCCGTCAACCACCAGGGCCAGCTGCAGGCGATCACGCTGTCGTTCAACTTGGCGCCGGATGCGCCGCTGGGCGACGCCACCGCGGCGATCGAACAGATGGGCCGCGACATGAAGCTGCCGGCGTCGATCATCACGAAATACGGCGGCGATGCCGCGGTGTTCCAGGACTCGCAGTCGAGCCAGCTGATCCTGATTATCGCGGCGGTCGGCGTGATCTACGTGCTGCTGGGCGTGCTGTACGAGAGCTTCATTCACCCGATCACGATCCTGGCCGGCCTGCCGTCGGCGGCCGTGGGCGCGCTGCTGACCCTGCGTCTGTTCAACATGGACCTGACGATGATCGCCATGATCGGCATTCTGATGCTGATCGGTATCGTCAAGAAGAACGCGATCATGATGATCGACTTCGCGCTCGACGCGCAGCGCAACCTGGGCATGACGCCGGAAAAGGCGATCCGCGAGGCCTGCATCCTGCGCTTCCGTCCGATCATGATGACAACCCTGGCCGCGCTGATGGGTGCGCTGCCGATCGCCCTCGGCCTGGGCGCCGGCGCCGAGCTGCGCCAGCCGCTGGGTCTGGCGGTGTGCGGCGGCCTGATCTTCTCGCAGGTCATCACGCTCTACATCACCCCGGTGATCTACCTGTACCTCGACAAGTACAGCGGCAAGGGCCCGATGACGGACGCGCACCTGGCGGCGCTGGAAACCCAGCATCCGCATGAGGCGCCGAAGGTCGTTTTGACCAAGGCAGCATGATTTTGTAGGGTGGGCACCCCGTGCCCACCCTACTGTCGCACCACGGATACATTCTGTAACAACCATCAATTCCGTCAGCTTGTAAGCTGTTAGCGAAGGTCCAACAAACGTGGGCGGCTCACCCAAAACAGGTTAGACTTCGGCCTTTGGACCATCCTTTGCTACTTCGCGGAAAGCTGCACAACCATCTTGCGTGACCATTCCCATACTCACATGGAAGACAGCGATGTCTGCGCACATTGCGGCCAGCCGCTGCCCGGCCGGGAAGTGGTTACTTACGGACAGCGCAAGCCGAACCGCACCGGTCTGATCGTCACGGTCGGCCTGCACCTGCTGCTGGTGGCGATTTATCTATTCCAGCCGAAGATCGAAAAACATGCGCCGCCCAAGTCGGGGGAAGCGATCGTCTGGCTGCCGCCGGTAAAACCGAACAAGCCGACCCCGCAGGCCGCCGAGCCGGCGCCCAAGCAGAGCGCCAGCACCGCGCTGCCGAAACCCAAATTCCTGCCGCCGCCGCCGGTGACCATCCAGCGCCTGCCGGACACGATCACGCTGCCGAACGAAAAGCCGGTCGAGCCGCCGAAGCCGCAGCCGAAGGAAGAGACCAAGCTGCAGCCGGACGAAACCGACCTGGCGGCCTATATCGAGAAGCGCCGCCAGGCGCGCGGTGCCCGCAGCGAGCAGCCAGCCGAGGAAAGCGATGCCCAGCGCGGCATGCGCAACGCCCTGGCCAACATCGCCGCCATCAACGGCCGCGGCGGCCAGGATCCGAACGAGACCGGCGGCGTGTTCAGCGTGACCAACAAGACCTTCAGCCGCGCCGACCTGAAATTCCGCGGCTGGAACCCGAACTTCAAGCGGCGCTGGCTGACCGCGGTGTCGGTGGAGCGCGGCAGCTACCCGGACATCGAAACCGCCATCGTCAAGAAGATGATCGAGCTGATCCGCAAGGAACGGCCCGGCGACTTCCCTTGGGATTCGCACCGCCTGAACAAGGTAGTGACCTTGTCGGCCAGGCCGCAGGATGAACAGGAACTGACCGACTTCCTGTTCAAGGAAATGTTCCCGGACTACAAACCACCGAAATAATGATGGCGAAAAAAACCGCGCCGAGGCGCGGTTTTTTCATGGCCGGAGCAGGCAGGAATCAGGCCATTGCCTTCAGCCTGCGCGCCACGTCCAGTGCAAAATAGGTCAGCACGCCATCGGCGCCGGCGCGCTTGAAGGCCATCATGGTTTCCAGGACGATCTTGTCCGGGTCGAGCCAGCCATTGGCAAACGCCGCCTGCAGCATCGCGTACTCGCCGCTGACCTGGTAGGCGAAGGTCGGCACCTTGAACTCGTCCTTCACGCGGCGCACCACGTCCAGGTAGGGCATGCCCGGCTTGACCATCACCATGTCGGCGCCTTCGGCGATGTCCAGCGCCACTTCGCGCAGCGCTTCGTCGCTGTTGGCCGGGTCCATCTGGTAGGTGTTCTTGTCGGCCTTGCCGAGGTTGGACGCCGAACCCAGCGCCTCGCGGAAGGGGCCGTAGTAGCCCGACGCGTACTTGGCCGAGTAGGCCATGATGCGGGTGTGGATCAGCTTGCGTTCTTCCAGCGCCATGCGGATCGCGCCGATGCGGCCGTCCATCATGTCCGAAGGGGCGACGATGTCGACGCCGGCGTCGGCCTGGGCCAGCGCCTGGCGGGTCAGCATCTCGATGGTGCGTTCGTTGACGATGTAGCCGTTCTCGTCCGGGATGCCGTCCTGGCCGTGGGTCGTGTACGGATCGAGCGCGACGTCGGTCATCAGGCCCAGCTGCGGGAAATGGCGCTTCAGCTCGGCCACCGCGCGCGGCACCAGGCCGTCCGGATTGGCGGCTTCCTCGCCGTCGTAGGTCTTGAGCGACTGGTCGACCACCGGGAACAGCGCCAGCGCCGGAATCCCGAGCGCCACGCATTCCTCCGCCACCTTCAGCAGCAGATCGACCGAGACGCGTTCCACGCCCGGCATCGACGCGACCTGCTGACGCTGGTTCTGGCCGTCGAGGATGAACACCGGGTAGATCAGGTCGGATGCGGTGACGGTGTTTTCGCGCATCAGGGCGCGCGAGAACGGGTCGCGGCGCATGCGGCGCATGCGCACGGCGGGGTACTGGGATGGCGTGATGATCGGCATGTCTTGTCCTTAAATAGCTTCGGCTTCGTCGTCCTGCAGGCCCAGCAGTTCGATGATCTTGTCGTTCGCTTCGTCGATGCCCACGCGCTTCAGGGCCGAGAACAGCTGCACGGTGAAGGGGAAGCCGTTGCCATCCTCGTCGACATAGCTGTCCAGCACCTGCTGCGCCTGGCGCAGCGCGTTGGTCGCTTCGTTGCGGTTCAGCTTGTCGACCTTGGTGAGGATGCAGTGGATCGGCTTGCCGGTCGGGGCGAACCATTCCAGCATCTGGATATCGAGCTCGGTGAAGGGGCGGCGCGAGTCCATGATCAGCACCAGGGCGACCAGCTGATCGCGGCGCTGCACGTAGTCGCCGAGCAGCCGCTGCCAGTGCAGCTTGGCGTCGCCCGACACTTCCGCATAGCCGTAGCCCGGTAGGTCGACCAGCAGGGCGCGGATCTCGTCGACATTGGTCGGATCCTTGCGGTGCATGGCCACGTGGGCGCCGCCGATCGAGAAGTAATTGATGTGCTGGGTGCGACCCGGCGTCTTGGACGCGAAGGCGAGACCCTTCTGGTTGGTCAGAATGTTGATCGCCGTCGACTTGCCCGCATTGGAGCGTCCGGCGAAAGCGATTTCCGGCACCTGCGTGCGCGGCAGGTCGCGCAGCTGATTGACGGTCGAGAAGAAGCGGGCTTGCCAGAGTTTGGACATGGGTAAGAAAATTGGCGGATCGGAAACAAAGCTATTGTACAATAGGGAGTTACCTGCCGTTGGCCGCCCTTGGCGATTACGGCGGCAGGACACGCGCATGACCGCTGCACTGTACACAAGAATTATCGTTTTAATTTTTTCAGGGTGCTTGAATGAATCGTGTGTTTTTCCCGGCCGCCGGCGCGGCAATCGTAAAGTCCTTGCTGCTCGTGGCCCTGGCGTTTGCCGGTAGCGCCCAGGCAGCCGATGCGGCCCACGGCGCCGCGGCTCCAAAAGCCGATCCTGCCAAGGGCGGTTCCCTGTACGACACCGGCGACAACGCACGCGGCCTGCCGGCCTGCGCCTCCTGCCACGGCGCCGGCGGCAACTCCACCATCGTCGCCAATCCCAAGCTCGCCGGCCAGGTCGGCACCTATCTGCACAAGGAACTGGTCGACTTCACGACCCCGAACCGCCAGCACCCGGTGATGACCACCTACGCCAAGATGCTGAGCGAAGAGGAAAAGACGAATATCGCGGCTTACCTGGCGACCCAGCAGCCGAAGCAGGGCGCGGCGAAGAACAAGGACACCGTCGAACTGGGCCGCAAGATCTACCGCGGCGGCATCGCCGACCGCGGCGTCGCCGCCTGCGCCAGCTGCCACGGCGCCACCGGTTCGGGCATCCCGGCCCAGTACCCGCGTCTGGCCGGCCAGCACCAGGACTACACTTTCACCCAGCTGCAATCCTTCAAGACGGGCGCGCGCAACAACAGCCCGCAAATGGGGGCGCTGGCCAAGCGCATGTCGGACGAGGAAATGAAGGCCGTCGCCGACTACATCGCCGGCCTGAAGTAAGCGGAAGCAAAGCCGGGCGTTCGCGCCCGCCAGGAATTCGATGAGCACCACCGGAATTGAACTGAAGACGCGCCGCCGCGCACTGGCCGAGGCCGTCGAGCTGGTGTCGTCGATGCGCTTCGCGATCGCCCTGCTGGTGATGCTGGCGATCGCCGCCATCATCGGCACCATCATGCAGCAGAACCAGGCCGCGCCGAACTACGTGAACCAGTTCGGCCCGTTCTGGTTCGAGATCTTCCGTAAACTGGGCCTGTACGCGGTCTACAGCGCCTGGTGGTTCCTGGCGATCCTGGCGATCCTGATCGTTTCCACCAGCCTGTGCATCGCGCGCAATGCGCCCAAGATGCTGCGCGACATGCGCAGCTGGCGCGAGAACGTGCGCGAGGAATCGCTGCGCAACTTCCACCACAAGACGGAATGGACGGCCGCGGGCAGCGCGGTGGCGCTGGCCAGCCAGACCGCGCAGCGCCTCGGCGATGCCGGCTACCGCGTCAAACTGGTCGACAAGAAGAACGGCGTGCTGGTGGCGGCCAAGAAGGGCGCCGCCAACAAGTTCGGCTACATCTTCGCGCACTCGGCCATCGTCATCATCCTGCTGGGCGGCCTGCTCGATTCCGACCTGCCCATCCGCTTCCAGCAATGGTTCATGGGCAAAACGCCCTACATGGGCAGCGGTTTGATCTCGGCGATTCCGCCACAGCACCGCCTCGGCCTGGGCAATCCCAGCTTCCGCGGCAACACCATGATTCCGGAAGGGCAGAACAGCAGCACCGCGATCCTGCCGCAGGCAAACGGCGTGCTGATCCAGGAGCTGCCGTTCACGATTCACCTGAACAAGTTCATCGTCGACTTCTACTCGACCGGCATGCCCAAGCTGTTCGCCAGCGAAGTCACGATCCACGATCCGGAAACCGGCAAGACCTTCCCGGCCAGCATCAAGGTCAACCAGCCGCTGATCTACCGCGGCGTGGCGGTCTACCAGTCCGGCATCGAGGACGGCGGCAGCAAGCTGAAGCTGACTGCGTATCCGATGGCGGGCGCCTCCGACAAGGCCTTCGCCATGGAAGGGGAAGTGGGCGGCACGACCGAGCTGAAACTGGCCGATGCCTACACCGTCGAGTGGTCGGGCTTCCGCGCCTTCAACGTCGAGAACACGAAGGAAGGCCAGTCCCAGGACACGCGCGACGTCAAGAAGGGCGAATCGCTTGAGCAGCAGCTGGCGCGCACCCTGTCCCAGCACACCGGTTCGGCGGCCAAGAACGCCAACAACAAGGACCTCAAGAATGTCGGTCCGAGCGTGCAATACAAACTGCGTGACCAGACCGGCCAGGCGCGCGAATTCATGAACTACATGCAGCCGGTGACGCTCGAAGGCAGCGAGGTGTACCTGGCCGGCGTGCGCAGCAACCCGAGCGACCCGTTCAGCTTCCTGCGCATCCCGGCCGACGACAATCACGGCGTGCGCGAATGGATGCGCCTGCGCGCTGCGCTGGCCGACCCGGCGCTGCGCGAAGATGCCGCGCGCCGCTACGCCGAGCGCGCCATGCCGCAATCGAAGAACGACCCGGTGCTGGCGCGCCAGCTGCAGGAGTCGGCGGCCAAGACCCTGGCGATCTTTGCCGGCGAAGGCAGCGGCGGCAAATCCGGCGGCTACCTCGCGGTCTCGCAATTCCTCGAGCGCATCCCGCCCGCCGAGCAGGAGAAGGCGGCGAATGTCTTCATGAAGATGCTCAACGGCGCCATGTGGGAGCTGTGGCAGGCCGCGCATGCGCGCGCCGGCGAGCCGCCGGTCGAGCCCAGCGAAGCCCACGGCCGCTTCCTGCAGCTGGCGACGAATGCGCTGTCCGACAGCTTCTTCTACGGCGCGCCGGTCTACCTGTCGCTCGAAGACTTTACGGAAGTAAAGGCCTCGGTGCTGCAGGTGACGCGTTCGCCGGGCAAGAAAGTGGTCTACCTGGGCTGCCTGCTGCTGGTGCTGGGCATCTTCTCGATGTTTTATATCCGCGAGCGCCGCATCTGGGTCTGGGTCAAGGAACAGGATGGGGATGCACACGCCATGATGGCGATGAGCACCCAGCGCAAGACGCTCGACTTCGAGCGCGAGTTCGCCGATTTGAAGACCAGGCTTCCGCAATCCGCACAAATCGGCGTAAGCTAAGCCAGGTACCCAAGAGAGAGAACCTATGTCTCAAGCAACGCAAACTCCAGGCAATTCTCCGCAGGCAGCAGCTTCGCGGGCGGCTTCACAGCCGGCTTATACGCAGCCACCAGGCTTCTTCAAGCGCCTGAGCGCCGTCGACTGGCTGTTCGGCGCCGGCCTGCTGGCCGCAGCCCTGTTCGCGCTGCAGCGCTACGGCAGCTTCATGGACATCTACGAACAGGCGATCCTGGTGCTGGCCGCGCCCACCTTCGCGCTGCTCGGCTGGCACTGGAAGCCGGTGCGCTGGCTGATGCCGCTGATCGCCGTGCTGTCGCTGTGGGGCATCTCGCTGTACGGCGGGTCGCTGGATGCGGCCAACCAGCGCTTCTTCCTCAAGTACATGCTGTCGAGCCAGTCCGCGATCCTGTGGATGAGCACCATGTTCGGCTTCTCGACCGTGTTCTACTGGGGCGGGCTGATCGCCAGGTCTTCGTTCGGCGCCAGCGTCGGCTCCAAGCTGTGCTGGACCGCCGTGGTGCTGGGCTTCACCGGCATGATGATGCGCTGGTACGAGTCCTACCTGATCGGCGCCGACGTCGGCCACATCCCGGTCTCGAACCTGTACGAAGTCTTCATCCTGTTCTCGATGATCACCGCGCTGTTCTACCTGTACTACGAACAGCGCTACGCGACCCGCCAGCTGGGGCCCTTCGTGCTGCTGGTGATCTCGGCCGCGGTCGGCTTCCTGCTGTGGTACACGGTGGCGCGCGACGCCGCCGAAATCCAGCCGCTGGTGCCGGCCCTGCAGAGCTGGTGGATGAAGATCCACGTGCCGGCCAACTTCATCGGCTACGGCACCTTCTCGCTGGCGGCCATGGTCGGCTGCGCCTACCTGCTGAAGTCGCACGGCATCCTCGCCGACCGCCTGCCCTCGCTGGAAGTGCTGGACGACGTGATGTACAAGGCCATCTCGGTCGGTTTCGCCTTCTTCACGGTGGCGACCATCCTCGGCGCGCTGTGGGCGGCCGAAGCCTGGGGCGGCTACTGGTCCTGGGACCCGAAGGAAACCTGGGCCCTGATCATCTGGCTGAACTATGCGGCCTGGCTGCACATGCGCCTGATGTCCGGCCTGCGCGGCCGCGCCGCCGCCTGGTGGTCCATCCTCGGCCTGCTGGTCACGACCTTCGGCTTCCTGGGCGTCAACATGTTCCTGTCGGGGCTGCATTCCTACGGCAAACTCTGAAGATGACGGCTGGATTACAAAGAGTAAGAAAACTCTACGGTGACAGCCCATCGTAGGTAGATGGTGTAAGGTTGCTATGTCGGTTACAACCTGTACGCCGGACATGCTTTGCGGGAGCCAGCCATGCTTTTCAAACGAAACCCGAACGGTATCGACCTGCCGTTCCCATCCGAAATCACGCCGCGCGAGGTGTATGAAGGCCGGCGCAAGTTCATCGCCCAGATCGCGGCCACCGCCGCGGTCGGCTCGTCGCTGTGGGAACTTGCGAACCGCGAAGCCTTCGCGCAAAACGCGCCTGCGCAAAAACTGGCTGCAGCCCGCAACGCCGGCCTGTCGACCACGGAAAAGCAGACCTCCTTCGAGGACGCGACCCATTACAACAACTTCTACGAATTCGGCACCGACAAGTCGGATCCGGCCCAGAACGCGCACACGCTGCACACCCGGCCGTGGACGGTCCGCATCGAAGGCGAAGTCAAGAAGCCGCTGACGCTCGACATCGACCAGCTGACCAAGCTGGCGCCGCTGGAAGAGCGCATCTACCGCCTGCGCTGCGTCGAGGGCTGGTCGATGGTGATTCCCTGGGTCGGCTATTCGCTGGCCAATCTCATCAAGCAGGTCGAGCCGACCGGCAATGCGAAATTCGTCGAATTCACGACCCTGGCCGACCGCCGCCAGATGCCGGGCGTGGGCAGCCGCGTGCTCGAGTGGCCGTATGTGGAAGGGCTGCGCATGGACGAAGCCATGCATCCGCTGACCCTGCTCACGGTCGGCATGTACGGCCAGGTGCTGCCGAACCAGAACGGCGCCCCGGTGCGCGTGATCGTGCCCTGGAAATACGGCTTCAAGTCGGCCAAGTCGATTGTCCGCATCCGTTTCACGGACCGGCAGCCGCGGACCGCCTGGAACGGCATCGCGCCGGAGGAATACGGTTTCTATTCGAACGTGAACCCGAACGTCGACCACCCGCGCTGGTCGCAGGCCAGCGAGCGCCGCATCGGCGAGGGCGGCTTCTTCGCGCCCAAGCGCAAGACCCTGATGTTCAACGGCTACGACCAGGTCGCTTCCCTGTATAGTGGCATGGATCTGAAGAAGTACTTCTGAACGAAGCCCGATGACCAAGAACGCGCCGCCAGCACGACCCGCCACCAGTCCATCGCCGAAGCAGCTTGCCGCCATCAAGAGCCTGCTGTTCGTGCTGGCGCTGCTGCCGTTCGCGCGCATCGTCTGGCTGATCGTGCAGCAGGTGCCGGTCGAGCCGGTCGAATTCGTGACCCACGGCACCGGCGACTGGGCCTTGTACCTGCTGTGCGCGACCCTCGCCATCACGCCGCTGCGCCGTCTGACCGGCTGGAACTGGCTGATCCGCCTGCGGCGCATGCTGGGGCTCTACGTGTTCTTCTACGCCCTGATGCACTTCCTGACCTTCCTCTGGGCCGACCACAACTTCGACTTCGGCGCCATGTGGAAGGACGTGCTCAAGCGGCCTTTCATCACGGTCGGCTTCATCGCCTTCGTGCTGCTGCTGCCGCTGGCCGCCACCAGCACCAACGCCATGATCAAGCGCCTTGGCCGGCGCTGGGCCCAGCTGCACCGCCTGATCTACGTGATCGCGCCGCTGGCGATCCTGCACTACTGGTGGATGAAAGCGGGCAAGCACAATTTCGAGCAGCCCATCGTCTGGGGGACGGTCGTTGCCGTGCTGCTCGGCCTGCGCGTGTACTGGAGCTGGAGCCGCACGCGCAGTCCCGCCACGTCCCGGTCGGTTCCCTGACATGATGAAGGGACCGTCCGTCATCGGCCTGCTGCTGGTACTCGCCCTCGTGCTGGTGCTGGCTTTGTCGCGCTTCCGGACCGGCTCCTCGGTCGACCGCTGCCTGATCCTGGATGGCCGCTGGAACGAGCAGGCCGTGGCCTGCGCGCGCCAGGCCTGGCCGGAAGACCGCTCACGCGGACGCGACTGAACCCAACCGAAAGGACGTCCGCATGGTCCAGCGTCCAGGAATCTTTCCGACCTTTTTCCTGTCCGGTTTCGAGTGCTCGACCTTTCTGTGGAAGGAGGGCGTGCGCCGCAACCTGGTGGCGGAAACCGCGCACGACCGCCATGTGGCCGAAGACTATCGACACCTGAGCCGCCTGGGCATTGCCGTGGCCCGCGAAGGCATTCCCTGGCCGATGGTGGACAAGGGCGGCAGCTACGACTTTTCAAGCGTCGACCGCTACATCGAGGCCATGAACGCGGCGAAAGTGCTGCCGATCTGGGACCTCTTCCATTACGGCTACCCGGACGATCTCGATCCTTTCGCCGACGATTTCACCGAGCGCTTCGCCCGCTATTGCCGCGCCGCCGCCGAGTACGTGGTGCCGAAAGTACGCGGCCCGCACTTCTTCACGCCGATCAACGAGATCACCTTCTTCTCCTTCTGCGCCGGCGAATGGGGCTGGGCCGCGCCTTTCCACTGCCGCCGCGAAGACCGCATGCGCCTTCGCGTGGCGCTGTGCAAGGCCGCGATCGCCGGCGTGAAGGCGATCCGCGAAGTCGATCCGGAAGCGCGCATGGTGCACGTCGATCCGCTGGTGCGGGTGGTGGCGCCGCGCGACCGTCCCGACCAGATCGCGGCCGCGGAACACGAGACCTGCGTCGATACCTTCCTGGCCTGGGACATCATCGCCGGCCGCGAACACCCGGAACTCGGCGGCGCGCCCGAGATCCTGGATATCGTCGGCGCCAACGTCTATTCCTTCGGCCAGATGGAATACCGCGAGCACGGCCCGCATGCGGCGCTGCCGCCCGGCGACGACCGCATCGCGCCGCTGTGCGACATGCTGCAAACGGTCTGGGAGCGCTACCGCCGGCCGCTCATCATCGGCGAAACCAGCGGGCTCGACCGTGGCCGCGCCGACTGGCTGCGCGACGTGATGCAGGAATCGCTGGCGGCGGTGGACCGCGGCATCGACCTGCAGGGCATCTGCCTGTTCCCGGCGGTGGACATGCCGGACTGGCATACCGGCGAGTGGCTGCACAACGGCATTTGCGACCTGGCCGAGCAGGATGGCGACCTGAAGCGCGAGCCCGACCAGGACTACATCGCCGAGCTGCGGCGCTGGCAGAAGGAACTGAACCGCGTGACCGAGCTGGACCCGGACCCGTTCAGCGACCCGGTGGAATTGCAGGACGTGGTCGAGGCGGCAAAGCGGCTCAAGATGCAGCCGGATAAGGATTGGTGTTGAGGGGTTGGTGTTGAGCCACATGGTCACTGGACAGATTACGGAACAGGAATTGGTTGCCGCCTATAGTTTGCATCGGCGGAAGACCGTTTTTTTCATCAAGCTAATTGCGGGCATCGCGTTCATCATCGGCATTGCCATCTTGGTCATTTCGCCAAGCAGGACAGGCGCGCTCTTCGTGTTCGGCGCCCTGGGCGGTCTGCTCGGCGAGTTCATCCAGGACCGTCTGTTTTTGCGGCCGAAGTTGCGCAGGCTGTACGCGCAAGCACGGGGCCGGGTCGACCTCACGTATGCCTGGGACGATCAAAAATTGTTCCTCAGCAGCGCGCACGGCCAGGCGGCGCGGCCCTGGAGCGATTTTCTGAAGGCCCGGGAAAGCGGAGAGCTGATTCTTCTCTACTTCAACGACGAGGCTTTCGAGATTGTCGCCAAACGATGGTTCGCGGATGCCGGCGATCTGGGGTCGTTCCGCTCGCATCTGACCTTCGTTTCTTGAGCTTAGGCGATGGCAATCTGGCAGTTCGACTTGTTCATGGTTTGTGCAGAAAATGTCCTGCCGGTTCTGGAGGAGGACGGCTGGACGCTGCCGCAATGGCCGGCCGCATCGACCTTGCGCGCGCAAGACATCCTGCTTGCAGCATTGGGGCATCCCTGGCTGATGCTGGACGACTGGATCGTGTTCGGCGACGAAAGCGGCACACGGGTCGACCTTTTTTTCGACGATGCCGACAAGGTGGAGATCAGGATACGTCTCGATGTGTCGGCAACGAATGCGAAACTTGATGCCATCTGCAGCTTCGCCCTTGCGCTGCATGCGCGCTTCTTCGATCCGGTGACGACGACGTTGTTGCATCCCGACCGCAACACCCTGGCTGCCGCGCTGGCCGGTTCCCGTGCCGCGGCATTCGCGCGATCCGCGTAAGTCGTCCTGTGAGCTGTCTAGCGCACCAGCGAACGCGCTGTCGGTTGCAGTAACAGCGTCTCCGGTGCGCGCTCCATGGCAGCGGCCTGCGTAGCCAGCACACTGCGCCGCCTCTCATCCGCTCCCAGCGCACGCTGCTGCCGCAGGTAAGCATCGGCATCGTCAAAGGTGGCAAAGACGACGAACACATGCTCCTGTTCCCGCACCGGCAAGCGTGGGAAGGTATTCGGGCTTTTTTCCGACACATATTGCGCGAGAATGCGGGTGCCGCTTCGTTCAAGCAGCGGCGCCATGTCGCGCCTGAACGCCGTGGCGAAGCCGGGCAGGGTGTCCGCCCGCAGATAGTAGATCGTGGCGACCACCAGCCGGCCGCCGGTGACAGGTCCGGCAGCAGGCCCCGACGCAGGCCGCACCAGGCCATCGAGCGCGAAGCCGCTGCCAGGGTAAGCGGGCCGCAGCAACAGCACGTTGTCGTTGTCGGCCAGCGTGGCATTGGCCTGCTCGCGGTAGGTCTGCCATACGGGGCCGTAATAAAAGGCAGTGAGCGCATCGTGGCGCTTCTTCATATCCGTAAAACCGCGCACCCACACGAAGCGGTCCGGGTCGGCCAGGTCGCGGAAGGTGGCGGCGATGCGCATGCCGGTGGCTTCCTGGCTTTCGATGAAGCGCTGCTCGAACAGCGTAATCAGCTCGTCGCGCTTGCCGGGATACAGCGTGTACTGGCGCAGTTCGACGACCGGGCAGCAGTCCTGCGCAAGGGCGCCGGCAAGGGGCAGGACGGACAGCGCGCAAACCAGCGCGGCGCCGGACAGGATGCGCCGGCTCATGCCTGCCACCCCTGCACGACCGTCACAAGGCCGGTCCCGACCAGCAGCATGCCGACGGCACGCGTCGTCAGACCGCTCGCCCGGAGCGAGCCGCCGGCCCGTTGCGCCAGCAGGGCCACGCCGCCGTACACGCCGGCCTGGGTGCCGGCCGTGATCAGGCCGAGGGCGGTGGCCTGGGCCCAGATCGGCCCCTGCGCCGGCTTCAGGAACTGCGGAAACACCGCCAGCATGAACACATAGGCCTTCGGATTCAGCAGGCAGGTCGCCATCCCCTTCAGGAATACCGACGCCGTCGGCTGCGCACTGGCGCCGGTCCGCACCTCGAGCCTGGTCGCACCCGCGCGTATTAGAAGCCAGCCGATCCAGCCGATATAGACCGCGCCCGCCACCAGCAGCAGGTTGAACAGCGCCGGCCAGAGCCGCACGATGGCCGCCACGCCGAGCGCGCCCATCGCGATGTGGCAGATGCCGCCGGCGACGATGCCGGCCACTGCGGCCAGGCCGGCCTTGCCGCCGCCGGTCAGCGCATTCGCCAGCACATAGGCCATGTCGAGCCCGGGCAGGGCGATGATGCCGAACACCAGCACAAAGTACAGCCACAGCGTTGCATTCCCCATTTCCTTCACCTTCTCATGTGGTCAAAATGGCAGCGTAAAAGGGATATAGGTCATAATCGGTCCTATGTACCGCCCGACCACACGCGTTCTCGCTTTACTCGAGCTGCTGCAGACCCATGGCCGCATGAGCGGCGCCGAGCTGGCGCCGCGCCTCGGCGTCGACCGCCGCACCCTGCGGCGCTATGTCGGCAAGCTGGAGGACATCGGCATTCCGATCACGGCCGAGCGCGGGCGCGCCGGCGGCTATGCGCTGATGCCCGGTTTTAAATTGCCGCCGATGATGTTCACCGAGGACGAGACGCTGGCGCTGTCGCTGGGTTTGCTGGCGGCGCGCGGGCTGGGCCTGGCCGAAGCGGCGCCGGCAGTGGCCAGCGCCCAGGCCAAGCTGGAGCGCGTCATGCCGGACGGCCTCAAGCGGCGTGTGCGGGCCGTCGACGACACCGTCAAGCTGGACGCGGTGCGGGCGATCGCACCGGGCGACAACCAGGCCCTGGTGGCGCTGACCGGCGCCGCCCAGGCCTGCCGGCGGGTCGTGCTGCGCTACCGTGACCTGCACGGCGAGGAATCGGTGCGCCGCTTCGATCCCTACGGCTTGGCCCTGCGCCACGGACGCTGGTACGCGGCCGGCTGGTGCCACCTGCGGCAGGCGCTGCGCACCTTCAGGCTGGACCGGATCGCCGGCGTGGAGCCGCTGGTAGAGCCTTTCGAACGCCCTCCGGGATTCGATGCGATGGCCCACGTGGTGCAGGCCGTGGCCACGCTGCCGCGCGCCTTCACGATCGAGGTCTTGTTGAAAACCGATGCGGTATCGGCGCGGGCCCACCTGTTCGCTGAAGCCGGGGTGTTCGAGGAGACCGCGGAGGGCGTAGTAATCCACGCCCAATCGGACGAGCTGGACTGGTTTGCGCGCCAGCTGGCCGGCATGCCCTTCGATTTCGAGATCCGCCGTCCACCCGAGCTGCACGCGGCGGTGGGCGATTGCGTGCGGCGCCTGCTGCGCTGCAGCCCGCCGTAAAAGGGATTGCAAACGGCGGCGTCCGGCCTAGAATCAAATCAGACACGACATGAGGGTGTTGCCATGAGACGCCTGATTCTTTCGCTGGCGGCAGGAGCAGCCTTGTCGGGCTGCGTCTATGCGCCGCTCCCTTACGCCTACGACGCGGCGCCGGCGGCAGCGCCCGCGTATTACGGTCCCTACAGCTACGCCTACCCGACCTACGTCGGACCGCCGATATCGCTCGATTTCGGCTTCTACGAGCATCGCTATCGCGGCGGGCATGGCTGGGGTGGACACCGCGGCGGCTGGGGCGGCGGCTACCGTGGCGGCTGGCGTGGCCGTCACTGAGCCGAGATTTTTCTAAAATTCATCCTTATTCGCGCATATTCATCTTCCAAGTCATGCATGAATAGCCAAGAATACAAGCTTTCCATTGACGTTCAGGAAAGCTTCTCATGCACTTTGGCGAACGACTCAAACAGATCCGGCTAGACAAAGGCCTGACCCAGCCGCAGTTTGCGCAGGCGGCGGGGATCGAGCAGTCCTATCTCTCGAAACTGGAAAACGACAAATCGGTGCCCTCGGCCGAGATGTTCTCCACCCTCCTGGCCGGCCTGGAAATGGACGCGGCTTCTTTCCTCAGCGAAGTCGACCGGGACGTCCTGGCGACCACGCTGCGCCACATCCCGGCAGTCACGCAGTTCACGACCGGCGCCGCCGCGGCCCAGATCAGGGACACCAAAAAGTGGCTGTACGGTTCGGCGGCAGCCTGGATCCTCGGCTTCGCCATGATGCTGGCCGCGAACGATGGCATCTTCATGCCGAACAATCTCTACAAGTACAGCTCGCCCGGTGTGATCCTGCCCGGCGAGGCGGAAAACATCTTCGACAAGTACAGGGAGATCCTGGCGCTCAAGTTTACGGCAAAGACCATGACGGCCGACGAGGTAGCGAAGGAGGCCGCGGCATTCATGGCGAACCGGGTCAGGCCGGTAACCGTGGAATGGCCGGCCAGCCGCGGCACGGTGTATTACGAAGCCGCCGAAAACGGCCGCCGTCGCTTCGAGCTGGACCATACCACCTACGCACTGGCGCGGGGCAACCGCATCCTGCAATACCTGGGCGCCATCGTCCTGGTGAGCGGCTTCGTCGGCCTGTTCATCGAATGGCGTCTGCGCCGCATGAAAAACAAGACCCGCTAACCACCAACCAAGGAGTCCCATGTCGCAGATCCGCACCTTCCTCGCCGGCGCCACTACCATGGCCGCAGCCCTGGCCGCCATCGTCACCCTGACCGGCGCCAAGAGCCCGCTCCGTCACGAGACCTTCGACGAGATCACCGTCGGCCGTATCAACATCGTCGAGCCGGACGGCACCAAACGGATGATCATTGCCAGCAAGGCCCAGTTCCCCGGTTTGTTCAAGCAAGGCAAGGAGATCGCGCGCCCGGACCGGCGTGACTTCGCCGGCATGCTGTTCATCAACGAGGAGGGCACGGAGAACGGCGGACTGATCCAGAAGGGCAGTATCGCCGAGGATGGCAGCATCGCCTCCGGCCTGTCGCTGACCTTCGACCGCTTCCGCCAGGATCAGACGATGCAGCTCATCAACACCGACAGCGCCAGCCACCAGCGCACCGGCCTCAGCATCAATGACATTCCGTTTTACAAGGATGAAGGCGGCCAGATGAAGAGCCGCATTTGGCTCGGCAACACGGGGGACAAGGGCTCGGCCCTGCAATTGAAGGATGCGAAGGGACGCACGCGCATGATGCTGCTGGTGTCGGCGGACGGCAAGGCCGAGATCCAGATGCTGGACGAGCAGGGCAAAGTGAGCAAGTCGATCGTGCCCGGCTCGGGTGAATAACTTGGACCCCCGCCACCGCGGGGGCGACGGGGTTCGCGAGGCGACGAGCTTTATTTGACGATGGTTTCCAGCGCAAACAGATCCGCCGGATTCTCGCGCTGGCGGATCAGGTGCACCTGGTCGCCGTCGACCAGCACCTCGGCCGCGCGGCCGCGGGTGTTGTAGTTGGAGGCCATCGTGAAACCGTAGGCGCCGGCCGTCATCATCGCCAGCAGGTCGCCCGGCTCGATTGCCAGCTCGCGGTCGCGCGCCAGCCAGTCGCCCGATTCGCAGATCGGGCCGACCAGGTCGTACTTGACCGGGGCCGCATCGCGCTGGGCGACCGGCTTCACGTCCATCCAGGCCTGGTACAGCGCCGGGCGCATCATGTCGTTCATGGCCGCATCGACCACGCAGAAGTTCTTTTCTTCGCCCGGCTTGAGGAACTCGACCGACATCAGCAGCACGCCTGTATTGCCGACGATCGAGCGGCCCGGTTCGAAGATCACCTTGACCGGCTTGCCCTCGTATTTTTCGGCACGCCAGGCGTCGATGCGCGCGAACACGCGCGACACGTAATCGCCGATCGGCACAGGCGAATTGTCGCCGGTGCCGTAGTCGATGCCCAGGCCGCCGCCCACGTCCAGGTGGTGCAAGTGGATGCCTTCGCTGGCCAGGGTGTCGATCAGTTCGATCAGCTTGTCCAGGGCTTCGAGCAGCGGCGCGTCGTCCAGCAGCTGCGAGCCGATGTGGCAGTCGATGCCGACCACGTCCAGGTGCGGCAGCGAAGCGGCGGTGCGGTAGGTGTCGAGCGCGTCCGAGAAGGCCACGCCGAACTTGCTGGCCTTCAGGCCGGTCGCAATGTAGGGGTGGGTCTTCGGATCGACGTTCGGGTTGACGCGCAGCGAGACGGGCGCGCGCTTGCCGAGGCGGCCGGCCACTTCGTTGATCTGGTGCAGTTCGGGGATCGACTCGACGTTGAAGCACAGGATGCCCTTGTCGAGCGCCAGTTCGATCTCGGCCACGGTCTTGCCCACGCCCGAGAAGATCACCTTGCCCGGGTCGCCGCCGGCGGCGATCACGCGCAGCAGTTCGCCGCCCGAGACGATGTCGAAGCCGGCGCCTTCGCGCGCCAGGATGTCGAGGATGGCCAGGTTCGAATTCGCCTTCATCGCGTAGCAGACCAGGGCGTCACGGCCCTGGGACGGCGCGGCGTAGCCCCTGAAATTGGCCAGCAATTGGGCCTTCGAGTAGACATAGGTCGGGCTGCCGAATTGCTGGGCGATGGCGGACAGGGGAACGCCTTCGGCGTGCAGGACGCCGTCTTGGTACGTAAAGTGCGACATGGTTACTGTTGGGTGGCGGGGGGAGAGAGTGGCGCTTGCGTGTTGTTCGAGTTCGATCCCGCAGGCGGCATGCTGGTGCCGGCGGCGGGGGCCGGCGGCGATACCGTCGTCACCGGCGTGACGGCTGCCGGTGCGGGCGCGGCCGGGGCCGAAGCGCCGCCGCGCGCAGGCGGCTTGGGCATGTAGAGCGGGCCGGGCTGGCCGCAGGCGGACAGCAGGGCAAGGACGGCAAAGCCGGCGGCCGGGAGCGCAAATGGGGACTTCACGATTAGAATCACGGTTTGATTAGCAGACCTTGGAGTGTAGCATGACCGAAACCGAATTTTTGGACCTGGCCGACGCCACCCTGAACGAGATCGAACTGGCCTTCGACCGCCTGTTCGAGCAGGACGTGGTGGACGTCGAATGCAAGCGCAGCGGCAACGTGCTCGAGATCGAGTTCGTGGACAACGGTTCGAAAATCATCGTCAACAGCCAGGCGCCCTTGCAGGAGATGTGGGTGGCGGCGCGCGCCGGCGGCTTCCACTACAAGCGCGTCGACGGCGAATGGCGCAACACGCGCGACGACAGCGAACTGTTTGCCTCGCTGGCCGACTACGCCACCCAGCAGGGCGGGGCGGCGGTCACACTGCGCTGAGCACGGCCAGCAGGCCGTCCATGTCGACCGGCTTGACGAAGTGGTGGTCGAAGCCGGCCGCCTTCGTTCGCGCGCGGTCGGCATCCTGTCCGTAGCCGGTGATCGCGATCAGGGTCGCCGAGGCCATGGCCGGCATCTGCCGCAATTGGCGCGCCAGTTCGTTGCCGTCGATGTCCGGCAGGCCGATGTCGAGCAGGCAGGCGTCCGGCGTTTCGGTACGCACGGCTTCCAGTGCTGCGCGTGCGCTCTGCACCACCGTCACCCGGTAGCCTGCCATTTCCAGGTACATGCCGAGCATCTGCCCGGCGTCCTCGTTGTCGTCGACGACCAGCAGGCGCAGCGCCTCCGCTTGTGCCGGCGTCAGCCCGTGCGCGGCCGGCGCGGCGTCCCTGCCGGCATCCTCGACGCGCGGCAGGGTCACCGTGAAACGGCTGCCCTTGCCGATACCCTCGCTGTACGCCGCCACCCGGCCGCCGTGCAGGGCCACGAGGTTGCGCACCAGCGCCAGGCCGATGCCGAGCCCGCCCTGGGACCGGTCGGACGAGCGCTCGGCCTGGGCGAACATGTCGAACACGTGGTCGATGGTCTGCGGCGCCATGCCGATGCCGTTGTCGCTGACGACATAGCTGACGGTGTCCTCGTCGGCAAACAGCGCTACGGCGATGTCGCCGCCCTCGGGCGTGTACTTGGCGGCGTTGTTCAGCACGTTCGCGACGATCTGCACCAGGCGCTTCTGGTCGCCGTGCACGAAGGCGGCTTCACCGGGCATCTGGATGGTCACGCGGTGCCGGCGCGCGTCGACCAGCGGCCGCACCTGCTCGACCGCGGCGGTGACGATCTGGCGCGCATCCAGCAGCGTCTCGTCCAGCGTGACCAGGCCGCGCGAGACCCGCGACAGGTCGAGCAGGTCGTCGATCAGACCCGTCATGTGCTTGACCTGGCGCGAGATGATTTCGCTGGTCTGCTGGATCTTCTCGGGACCCAGCGAGGGCAGGCGCAGCAGATCGGAGGCGGCGCGGATCGGCGCCAGCGGATTGCGCAGTTCGTGCCCGAGCATGGCCAGGAATTCGTCCTTGCGCTGGTCGACTTCGCGCATCGCATACTGGCGGCGGCGCGCGCGCAGCGCCGATTGCGCCGCGCTGACCAGGGTCACGCCCTGCGCCGGGCGTTCCAGCAGCGAGACGTTGCCCAGCTCCAGGTAGCGGTGCTGCAGCCCCGGCGACGTTGCTTCGCGCCGGCTCATGACCAGCACCGGCAGGTCGGACCAGCCATGCTGGTGTTCGATGTAGTGGCCGACCACGCGCAGGAATTCCGGCGTGATCGCCTCGTCGGCGACCAGCAGTGCGCCGGCGCCGCGGCCGAGTTCTTCCATCAGCTGGCCGAGCTGGGCGCATACTCCGCAGTCGATGCCGGCGCGCCCGTACAGTTCAGCGATGAGCCGGGCGTCCTTTCCTACCGGGGCATGGATCAGGATGCGGTATTCAGGACCGGACTCGAGCATCACGTCGCGGCAAGGGGATGCGCCTGGACCTGGCTGGCGTCCAGGATGGTCGGTACGCCGGTCAGGATGCCCTGGAAGCTGGTGAGCACCGGCCCGACGGTGATACCGCTTGGCGTAATATCAAATTGGCGCAAGGTCGTCTCGTGGGCGCTACCGCGCTTCTTGAACACCGAAATCGCCTTCTGGACCGCCCCCTGGGCTTCGAAGTAGCGCAGGATCAGGACATTGTCCGCCATGTAACTGACGTCCATGCCGGTCGACATGGTGGCGCCGACGATCCCCTGCTGGACGCCGACCAGGAAGCTCACCACGCCGCGCTGGCCCAGGTAGGTCAGGATTTCGTGCAGGTGGGTGGACAAGAAGCCGGCTTCCGGCATGGCGTTCATGTAGCCGTTCAGGCTGTCGATGACGATCACGCGCGCGCCCTGGTCCGCGGCGCCGCATACGGCGTGGCTGAACTCGCCCGGCGACATTTCGGCCGGATCGATCTGGTGCACGCTCAAGAGGCCCGACTCATAGGGCGCGCGCAGGTCGATGCCGAGGCCTTCGCTGCGATTCAGCATGGTATTGAAGGATTCCTCGAACAGGAACATGGCGGCGCGCTGGCCGCGATCCGTCATCGCCTTCACGAACTGCACCGCCACGCTCGACTTGCCGGTGCCTGGCGGTCCGGACACCAGGGTACTGGAGCCTTCCTCGATGCCGCCGCCCAGCAGCATGTCCAGTACCGGCAGGCCGCTGCCGACCTGGGCGCGCCTGCTCATCTGGCGCGTCTCGGCGGCCACGATGCGCGGGTAGACGGTCAGTCCGCCGGTCAGGATCGAGTAATCGTGCGGACCGCGGCGGAACGCGACCCCGCGGTATTTCAGGACCCGCACCAGGCGCCGCTCGGCGCCGTATTCGGAATCGGTGTGCTGCAGCGAGATCACGCAGTGCGCGATGCTGCGCACCTGCTGGTCGCCCTGCACCGAGGTCTTGTCGTCGAGCAGGAGGGCGGTGCAGGAGCGCTTGGCGAAATACTGCTTGAGCGCCAGCACGTGGCGCCGGTAGCGCAGCGGGCTGCCCGACAGCAGCTGCAGTTCGGACAGCGAATCGAGCACGACGCGGGTCGGATTGAGCTGCTCGACCAGCTTGAGGATCAGGTTGTTGGTTTCGCCCAGTTCGACTTCGGACGGGTGCAGCACCGTGTACTGTTCGCCCGGATCGAGCAGGCTTTCGTCCGGAATCACCTCCTGCACCGTCACGCCGTCCAGCGACATGCCGTGCGCCTGCGCCACCGCGCGCAGTTCGACCTCGGTCTCGGCCAGGGTGATGTAGAGCACGGTCTCGCCGCGCGCCGCGCCCTCGACCAGGAACTGCATCGCCAGCGTGGTCTTGCCGGCGCCGGGGTCGCCCTCGACCAGGTACAGCCTGTCCCGGGTCAGGCCGCCGCCCAGCACGTTGTCGAGGCCGGGGATGCCGGTCGAGATGAAGGCCGTGCTGGAGGTGTTCTGGATGCTCATGGATGGTTTTCAGTCCGAATCGTCAATTCCGTCAGAATAACTCGTTTCGCACCGCATCGCGCGCTTTCTGCTCGGCCGCAGGCGGCGCCGTACCGACATCGAGCGACTGCACGCCGGTACCAGGCGGGTTTTCCATGTAATAGAACTCGTCGCCGTACTGGACCAGGCCACCAGGGGCCGGACGGTCCTCGACCGGCACGTTCTTCAGCGCCTTCTGCATGAAGCCGATCCAGATCGGCAGGGCCAGGCCGCCGCCGGTTTCCTTGTTGCCCAGGTTGCGCGGCTGGTCGTAGCCGATCCAGGCGATGCCCACCAGGTGCGGCTGGTAGCCGGCGAACCAGGCGTCGATCGAATCGTTGGTGGTGCCGGTCTTGCCGGCGATGTCCGGACGCTTCAGGATCTGCTGGGCCTTGGCGGCGGTGCCGTAGCGCGCGACGTCGCGCAGCATGCTGTCCATCAGCCAGGCGTTGCGCTCGTCGATCACGCGGTTGGCGTCGACGCCGGCACGCTCCGGACGCGCTTCCGACAGAATCTTGCCGTCGGCATCGGTCACCTTCGAGATCAGGTAGGGCATCACGCGGTAGCCGCCGTTGGCGAACACGGAATAGGCGCCGGCCATCTGCAGCGGCGTGGTCGCGCCCGCGCCCAGCGCCAGCGTCAGGTAGGGCGGGTTTTTATCCGCGTCGAAGCCGAAGCGGGTCGCGTACTCCTGGCCGTAGCGGGCGCCGATCTTGTTCAGGATGCGGATCGAGATCATGTTCTTCGACTTGGTCAGGCCGCGCCGCATCGTCATCGGGCCTTCGTACTTGCCGTCGTAGTTCTTCGGCTGCCAGGGCTGACCGCCGGTCGAGCCGGCGTCGAAGGAGATCGGTGCGTCGTTGATCAGGGTCGCCGGCGAGAAGCCGCGCTCCAGCGAAGCCGAGTAAATGAAAGGCTTGAACGAGGAACCCGGCTGCCGCCACGCCTGCGTCACGTGGTTGAACTTGTTGCGGTTGAAGTCGAAGCCGCCGATCAGCGCCTGGATCGCGCCGTCGTCCGGGTTCACCGCGACGAAGGCCGATTCCACTTCCGGCATCTGGGTGATGGCCCAGACCGAGCCGCCGTCCTGGGTCACGCGGATCACCGCACCGCGGCGGACGCGGCGGGTCTCGGCGGCCTTTGGCGACAGCCAGCCCTGGGCGAAAGCCAGGCCGGCGCCGCTCATCTTGATCTCTTCGCCCGAGGCCAGCACCGCCGTCACCTGCGAGGGCGAAGCCTGCAGCACGATGGCGGCGACGATGTCGTCGGAATCCGGATGCTCGGCCAGCTCGGCTTCGATGGCTTCGTCGGCTTCGCTCTTGTTGGACGGGATCTCGATGTACTTTTCCGGACCGCGGTAGGTGTGGCGGCGCTCGTAGTCCATCACGCCGCGGCGCAGCGCCAGGTAGGCGGCGTCCTGGTCGGCCTTGGTGATGGTGGTGAACACGTTCAGGCCGCGGGTATAGGTGTCTTCCTTGAACTGTTCGTAGACCAGCTGGCGCGCCATCTCGGCCACGTATTCCGCATGCACGCCGAAGGCCGTGCTGTCGGTCTTGATCTTGAGTTCTTCGTTCTTGGCCTGCTCGAACTGGGCGTCGGTGATGTAGCGGAGCTGGTGCATGCGCAGCAGGATGTACTGCTGGCGCAGGCGCGCGCGCTTCGGGTTCACCACCGGGTTGTAGGCCGAAGGCGCCTTCGGCAGGCCGGCCAGCATGGCCGCTTCGGCCACGGTGATGTCCTTGAGGTCCTTGCCAAAATAGATCTGCGCCGCCGACGAGAAGCCGAAGGCGCGCTGGCCCAGGTAGATCTGGTTCATGTAGACCTCGAGGATCTGGTCCTTGGTCAGGTTCTTCTCGATCTTCCAGGCCAGCAGCGCTTCATACGCCTTGCGCTTGAGGGTCTGTTCCGAAGACAGGAAGAAGTTGCGCGCCACCTGCTGGGTGATGGTCGACGCGCCCTGGCGCGCACCGCCGGTGGCATTGTGCAGGGCCGCGCGCAGGATGCCCCAGTAGTCGACGCCGCCGTGCTCGTAGAAGCCGGTATCTTCGATCGCCAGCACCGCCTTCTTCATCACGTCCGGGATGTCCTTGAAGTGGACCAGGGTGCGGCGTTCTTCGCCGAATTCGCCGATCAGGACGTTATCCGCAGTGAAGATCCGCAGCGGCATCTTCGGCCGGTAGTCGGTCAGGGTATCCAGGGCGGGCAGGTTGGGGTAGGCCATCGCCAGCGCGAACACGACTACCAGCACGCCGCACACGGCCAGGCCGAACAGGGTGGCGAGCAGGGTGAGGATGATTCGCTTCGGGCTATGTTTGCCGGAAGACGGCGAGGAGGGCGGCGTCGGCGCCCCGTTCGAAGATGCTTTCATGCGCATGAAGGTTCGCTGTGTTGACCATATTCATTATAAGGCAGTGCCGTCCCGGAAACACGACTGGTCAAGTCGATAACAGGTGTGTAAATCGCGACAATATCGATCGATCATCGTCGAAAACCAAGTGTCGTTTTCATGCTTCGGCCGAAATGTTCCCATGTAGAAATTTCTTGTCTGCACTCATCCTTATTGCTACGATTTGCCGCAGTGCCTTGAGCGTATACATAAACAAGACGCCTTAAGTGACGCATTTTTCTAAATAAGTAATTCCCCACCGGGCGTTCAAATAGTCGTTCCACGGAACGCAGAAGTAGCAAAAGAGGGAGCAACGCTCGTGATCAGTCTAGGTTCCTTGTTCGGACAGTCCAACCCGCCCTTGATCGGGATCGACATCAGTACGTCCGGCGTGCGCCTGGTAGAGCTGGCGGATGCCGGCAAAGGCCAACTGCGGCTGGAGCGCTATGCGTCCGAGCCGCTGCCGCGCGGCACCGTGGTCGACGGTAACATCGAAAACATCGAAGCGGTGTCGGAAGCCGTGCTGCGCGTCTGGAAAAAGAGCGGCACCAAAATCAAGCATGTCGCGCTCGGCATGCCGCCGGCCGCCGTCATCACCAAGAAAATCATCCTGCCCGCCGGCCTGGCCGAAGACCAGCTCGAAGTGCAGGTCGAATCGGAAGCCAGCCAGTACATCCCGTTCGCGCTGGACGAAGTCAGCCTCGATTTCGACGTCATCGGCGCGGCGCCGAATTCGCCGGAAGACATGGAAGTGATGCTGGCCGCCGCCAGGCGCGAGAAGGTCGAGGACCGGGTCGCGATCCTCGAAGCGGCCGGCCTCACGGCCACCGTGATGGACATCGAATCGTATGCGGCGCGCAGCGCGGCGCAGCGCGTGATCGACGAACAGGGCGGCGATGCGGGCGGCGGGGAAGGGCAGATCGTGGCCCTGTTCCAGATCGGCGCCCAGGCCACCCACATCTCGGTGCTGCAGAACGGCGAGACCGTCTACGAACGCGAACAGCCCTTCGGCGGGATTCAGCTGACCCAGGACATCGTGCGCGCCTACGGCCTGTCCTTCGAGGAAGCGGAAGCGCGCAAGAAGGCCGGCGACCTGCCGGACAACTACGCGGGCGACCTGCTCGCCCCCTTCCTGGAAAACGCGGCGCTCGAAGTCACGCGCGCGATCCAGTTCTTCTTCACGTCGACCCCGTACACCCGCATCGACCAGATCTGGCTGGCGGGCGGCTGCGCGCTGGTGCCGGGCCTGCTCGACATCATCGCCAGCCGCACCAGGATTTCGAGCGCGGTGATGTCGCCGTTCAAGGGCATGCAGCTGGGCGCATCGGTGCGCGAACAGCAGCTGCGCAACGAGGCGCCGGCCTATCTGGTCGCCTGCGGCCTGGCAATGCGGAGGTTTGGCTGATGATCCGGATTAACCTGCTTCCCCACCGGGAAGCGAAACGCAAGCAGAAGCAGGCCGCGTTCGCGGCGCTGATGGCGCTCGGCGGCCTGCTCGGCGCGGCCCTGGTGCTGATGGTGGGCGGCTACAACGCCAGCCAGATCTCGACCCAGAACCAGCGCAACAACGTGCTCAAGCAGGCCAACGCGGAACTGGACAAGAAGATCAGCAAGATCGCCAGCCTCAAAAGCGAGATCGAAGCGCTGAAGGCTCGCCAGCAGGCCGTCGAAGACCTGCAGGGCGACCGCAACCAGCCGGTCTACCTGCTCGACGAACTGGTGCGCCAGACGCCGGAAGGGGTCTACCTGAAGAGCTTCAAGCAGGATGGCCAGAAGGTGCTGCTGATCGGCGTCGCGCAGTCGCAGGAACGCGTGGCCGAACTGCTGCGCAATTTATCGGGTAACTCGCCGTGGCTGGAACGCCCGGACCTGACCGAGGTGCGCGCCGCCACCCTGGCGCAGAGCAAGACCGGACGCAAGGTCGTCGAATTCACGCTGAACGTGTCGATCAAGCGCGCGCGTGAGAAAGAAGAGCCGGCCAAGGATGCCGCCAAGCCGGGAACGAAAACATGAACATCGATCTGAAACAGCTGGGCGCCGATCTCTCGGCCCAGTTCGAAGGCCTGCAGGGCCGCCATCCCGGCCTGTGGCCGCTGGCGCCGCGCCTGCTGTGCGCGGCCGGCGTGATGGCGGCCGTGCTCGTCCTCGGCTACTTCTTCTACTGGAGCGGCCAGTTCGAAGAGCAGGAAACCCTGGCCGCGCAGGAAGCCACGCTGCGCACCGAATACCGCAGCAAGATGGCGCAGGCGATCAACCTGGACGCGCTGGAAGCCCAGCAGCAGCAGGTCAACCGCTACGTCGAGCGCCTCGAGAAGCAGCTGCCGAGCAAGGCCGAAATGGCGGCGCTGCTGTCGGACATCAACCAGGCGGGCCTCGGCCGCGGCCTGCAGTTCGAGCTGTTCAAGCCGGGCCAGGTGATCGTCAAGGATTACTACGCCGAGCTGCCGATCGACATCAAGGTCACCGGCAGCTACCACGACATCGGCGAATTCGCCGCCGACATGGCGAAGATGCCGCGCATCGTCACCCTGAACAATCTCTCGCTCACCACCGGCAAGGATGGCGCGCTGGCGCTCGACGCGGTGGCCAAGACCTTCCGCTACCTCGACCAGGAAGAGCTGGACCAGCAGTCGCAGGCCCGCAAGAAAAAGAAGAAGGAGGTCAAGTCGTGATCAGGCAAATGACCATGCGCGCCGGCGCCTTCGCCTTGCTCGCCCTGCTGCTGGCCGGCTGCGGCGACAGCGACGTCAAGGAAGTGCATGCCTGGATGGACCAGGTGAAGCAGGAAACCCGGCCGGCCGTCAAGCCGCTGGCCGAGCCCAAGGATTTCATCCCCTTCGCCTACAGCGACAGGGAAGCGGTGGATCCGTTCAGCCAGAACAAGCTGCTGAACCAGCTGGCCCAGGCGGCGGAAGCCTCGCCGAACCCGAACAAGCCGGACCTGCAGCGCCCGCGCGAACTGCTGGAGAGCTTCCCGCTCGACACCATGCAGATGGTGGGCACGCTGCAGAAGGGCGGCGTGAACTACGCGCTGCTGCAGATCGACCGTTCGGTCTATCAGGTCCGCGCCGGCCAGCGCATCGGCCAGAATTTCGGCCTCGTCACCCGCGTGGGCGACGACGCCATCAATATCCGTGAAGTGGTGCAGGACGCTGCCGGCGAGTGGGTCGAGCGCCTGGCGAAGCTGGAGCTGCAAAGCAGCAAGGAGAACCGGAAATGACCCGACTTGGAAGCATCGCCCTCGGCCTGGTGCTGGCGTTCGGCGCCAGCAGCGCTTTCGCGCAGACCAACGCGATCGAATCGATCCACGCCAATCAGCAAGGCAATAACGTCGTCATCAATGTGGCGATGAAGGAAGCGCCGACCAAGCTGCCGATCGGTTTTTCGATCACGAACCCGGCGCGCATCGCGCTCGACTTCGGCGCCACCGCCAACGGCACCGGCAAGAGCGCCCAGGACATCAACCTGGGCGACGTGCGCGGCGTGAACGTGGTGCAGGCCGGCGAGCGCACCCGCCTGGTGCTGAACCTGAAGCGTCCGCTGAGCTATGCCGCCGCGATCGACGGCAAGTCGGTGGTGCTGACCGTCGAAGGCTCGGGCGGCGCCGCGCAGGCGCCGGGCGCCGTGGCGGCGCCAGCGCGCGCGGCTGCGGGCGCCTCTTCCCTGCAGACCCTGCGCGACCTCGATTTCCGCCGCGGCGCCAACGGCGAAGGCCGCATCGTGGTCGACCTGCCGAACAGCCAGGTGCCGGTCGACGTGCGCCAGGCCGGCAACCAGATCCACGTCGATTTCCTGCGCACCGCGCTGCCGCCGACGCTGCGCCGCCGCCTCGACGTGACCGACTTCGGCACCCCGGTGACCCGCATCACCACCGCGCCATCGGGCGAGAACGTGCGCATGACCATCGACGCCCAGGGCAACTGGGAACAGAGCGTGTACCAGAGCGATACCCAGCTGGTCATCGACGTCAAGCCGGTCAAGGAAGACCCGAGCCGCCTGGCCCAGGGCCCGCAGGGCTACAAGGGCGAGAAGATCTCGTTCAACTTCCAGAACGTCGAAGTGCGCGCCGCGCTGCAGGCGGTGGCCGACATCTCGGGCCTGAACATCATCGCCAGCGATTCCGTCAGCGGCAGCCTGACCCTGCAGCTCAAGCAGGTGCCGTGGGACCAGGCGCTCGACGTGATCATGCAGGCCAAGGGGCTCGACATGCGCAAGAACGGCAACGTGATGTGGATCGCGCCGAAGGAAGAACTGCTGACCAAGGAAAAGCTGGAGCTCGAGCAGAGGGCCCAGATCGCCGACCTCGAGCCGCTGCGCTCCGAGGTCTTCCAGCTGAACTACCAGAAGGCCGACGCCTTCCGCACCGTGTTCGGCCTGGACCAGGGCGGCAGCGACGGCCGCAACCGCGTGCTGTCCAAGCGCGGCAGCGCCACCATCGATCCGCGCACCAACCAGGTGTTCGTGACGGACATCGCGGCCAAGCTCGAAGCCGTGCGCCAGCTGATCCAGAAAGTCGACATCCCGACCAAGCAGGTGCTGGTCGAGGCGCGCCTGGTGGAAGCCAATGACGGCTTCTCGCGCAACCTCGGCGCCAAGCTGGGCTTTGCCGACCTGCGCACTGCGCGCGGCGGCGATGGCGGGTACCAGATCGCCGGCAACAATCGCCTGGCGATCGGCGGCAATCTGACCGGCGCCGCCCAGGTCAGCGGCCAGGTCGCAGGCGATCCTTTCGCCAACAGCACCCTGGTCAACCTGCCGGCGGCCGGCATCAACGGCACCAACGCGCCGACCGTCGCCTTCTCGCTGTTCTCGGCCGCCGCCAACCGCTTCCTGAACCTGGAACTGTCGGCGCTGGAAGCCGACGGCAAGGGCAAGATCATCTCCAGCCCGCGCGTGGTCACCGAAGACAACGTGGTGGCCGTGATCGAGCAGGGCGTCGAACTGCCCTACCAGCAGGCTACCAGCAGCGGCGCGACCTCGGTCACCTTCAAGAAGGCCAACCTGCGCCTCGAAGTGACCCCGCAGGTCACGCCGGACGGCAACGTGGTGCTGGACGTGGACGTCAACAAGGACTCGCGCGGCGAGAATACCAACGCCGGCTTCGCCATCAACACCCAGCACGTGAAGACCAAGGTGATGGTCGAGAACGGCGGCACGGTGGTGCTGGGCGGGATTTACCAGCAGACCGAGACCTCGGACGAATCCAAGGTGCCGCTGATGGGCGACCTGCCGGTGGTCGGCCACCTGTTCAAGTCCACGGCGCGCTCGACCTCGAAGACCGAGCTGCTGGTATTCATCACCCCGAAGATCGTGACCGACCGGCTGCAGAACGCGGCGCGCTGATCCGATCCAGAACAACCAACAAGAAAAAGGCAGACATGAGCAAGTCCAACATCAAGCGCTACGGCGCGCCCGCGGCCACCGCACTCGCGATGGCGCTGGTACTGGCCGCATGCGGCGGCGGCGGCGGTAATCCCGGCGCGGTCGGCGGCAGCGGCAGCGGTTCCACCGGTACCGGCGGTACCGGTACCGGCACCGGCGGCACCACGGTCGCCGCCAGCCCGACCGTGACCCTCGGCTTCGCCAACGCCAGCGGCGCCAGCACCAACGCGCTGACCGGCGCCACCCCGCTGACGGTCAAGGCGACCGTGCTGGACGCGAACAAGAAGCCGGTGCCGAACGCCATCGTCAGCTTCGCTACCGACAATACCCTGGCGGTATTCTCTCCCACGGCCGGCACCGCGCTGACCGACGTCAACGGCGTGGCCAGCGTCACCATGCGCGTGGCCAGCCTGGCCGCCGGCGGCGCCGCCAAGGTGATCGCCAGCACCAGCGTGGCCGGCGCCACCATCACCGGCGATTCGAACTATTCGGTCGGCGCCACCACCCTGAGCTTCGGCACCCTGAGCGCGTCGCCGAACAGCATCCAGGCGTACGGCTCGACCGTGCTGTCGGTCGACGTGCTGGCCGGTTCCAGCAAGTACACCGAGCAGCAGGTCAACGTGAACTTCAGCTCGGCCTGCGTGGCCGCCGGCAAGGCGACCCTGTCCGCCACAGTCGCCACCAACAACGGCACCGCGCAGACGGTGTACCGCGACAAGGGCTGCGGCAACAACGACGTGATCACGGTCGCCTCCGACGGCGTCGCCAAGTCGGTGACGGCCCAGCTGCAGATCGCCGCACCGGCGGCAGCCTCGGTGCAGTTCGTGACCGCCGCACCGTCGGACAAGTCGATCGTGATCCGCGGCCAGGGCGGCAACGGCCGCACCGAGACCGCGAGCCTGACCTTCAAGGTGGTCGACATCTTCGGCAATCCGCTGGCGAACAAGCAGGTGAACTTCAGCGCCAGCACCAGTGCCGTGACGGTCAACAAGACCACCGACACCACCGATGCCACCGGCAGCGTCGTCACGACCGTCAACTCGGGCAGCACCCCGACCTCGTTCCGCGTGCTGGCCACCCTGCCGGGCACCGCCGGCAACGGCAACGCCGACATTTCGACCTATTCGGATTCGATCGTCGTGACCACCGGCCTGCCGGTGCAGCGTGCGTTCTCGATCAGCTCGGGCGCGTTCAACGTCGAGGGCTGGAACCTCGACAACCCGAACGCCACCACGGTCCAGGTCATGCTGGCCGACGCCTTCGGCAACCCGGTCCCGGACGGCACCCCGGTCGTGTTCCAGACCAACCTGGGCGCCATCGGTTCGGCGGACAAGGGCGGCTGCAATACCGTCAACGGCCTGTGCTCGGTGGTGTTCCGCACCCAGAACCCGCGCACGGCGGCGGCGGGCACGCCGTCCACGCCATGCAATACCGGCGCCGGCGCCAGCCCGGACAGCACCCGTGCGGGCCTGGCCACCATCTGCGCCAGCTCGACCGACGGCACCAACACCGTGTTCGCCAAGACCGCGATCTTCATGAGCGGCAGCGGCGCGGTCAACGTGACCAACGTGACCACGGGCACGCCGGTGAGCTACCTGGGCACGAACGACCTGGGTACGCGCAAGTCCAGCGAGACCATGGTGTTCCAGCTGCAGATCAGCGACGTCAACAACAACCCGATGCCGGTCGGGACCAAGGTCGAAGTGACCAGTGTCCTGAACGCCAACGCGGCCGCCGTCTCGCCGGCCACCGTGCCGAACATCGCGCCGCACAGCGGCAACACCGACGACAAGACCGGCACCACGGTCGCCGGCGCCCAGGGTTCGCTGCATACCTTCGGCATTTCGAGCACCACCCCGACCAACTGCACCTCGCAGGCACAGGCATCGTTCAACGTGGCGATCACCACGCCGGGAGGCACAGTGACCGCTATTCCGTTTAAACTGTTGTTCACCTGCCCGTAAAACCGGGATTTGACCATGCAAACGGCCAGGTGATCCTGGCCGTTTGCATTTTGAGCGATCGAAAATAGTGCCTCACTGCAAGAATAACAACATCTTCCTTGTCGGCCTGATGGGCGCGGGCAAGACCACGATCGGGCGCATGCTGGCGCGCCGCCTGGGCATGCATTTCGCCGATTCCGACCACGAGATCGAGGCCCGCACTGGCGCCTCGGTCCCCTGGATCTTCGAGATCGAAGGCGAGGCCAGCTTCCGCCGGCGCGAAGCCGACATGATCCGCGAGCTGACCGCCGGCAGCGGCCTGGTGCTGGCCACCGGCGGCGGCGCCGTGCTGAACCCGGAAAGCCGGCGCCTGCTGGCCGAACGCGGCACCGTGATCTACCTGCGCGCCAGCGTCAACAGCATCCTGACGCGCACCTCGCACGACAAGAACCGCCCGCTGCTGCAGACCGCCGATCCGCGCAGGAAGCTCGAAGACCTGACCGCGCAGCGCGAGCCGCTGTACCGCGAGATCGCCGACCTCGTCATCGATACCGGCCGCCCTAACGTACAATCGATGGTCCAGACAATACTGGACCAGCTGGCCGCGATGGACGCGGGACGCCAGCGGTCCAAGGCAAGAGCGAACATGAACGAACAGGCATGCATTTCCCTTAACGTCGATCTCGGCGAACGCAGCTATCCGATCCTGATCGGGCGCGGCTTGCTGGACGACGGCGCGCTCCTGACGCGCTATATAGGTACAAGCAGCGACGCCGGCGGAAAAGTGGCGGTCGTCACCAACACCACGGTCGCGCCGCTGTACCTCGAAAAGGTGGCCGCGCCCTTGCGCGCGGCCGGGCGCGAGGTGGTCACCATCGTGCTGCCGGACGGCGAAGAACACAAGAACTGGCAGAGCCTGAACCTGGTGTTCGACGCCCTGCTGGCCAACAAATGCGACCGCAAGACCACCCTGGTGGCGCTGGGCGGCGGCGTGATCGGCGACCTGACCGGCTATGCGGCCGCCAGCTACATGCGCGGCGTGCCCTTCGTGCAGATCCCGACCACGCTGCTGTCGCAGGTCGATTCCTCGGTGGGCGGCAAGACCGGCATCAACCACCCGCTCGGCAAGAACATGATCGGCGCCTTCTACCAGCCGCGCGCCGTGATCGCCGATACCGCGACGCTCGACACGCTCCCGGCGCGCGAGCTGTCGGCCGGCCTGGCCGAGGTGATCAAGCATGGCGCCGTGCTGGACCTGGGCTTCTTCGACTGGATCGAAGCGAACATCGGCAAGCTGGTCGCGCGCGACCACGCCGCGCTGGCGCACGCGATCCTGCGCTCCTGCGAGATCAAGGCCGACGTGGTGCGGCGCGACGAGCGCGAAGGCGGCCTGCGCGCGGTGCTGAACTTCGGCCACACCTTCGGCCACGCGATCGAGAACGGCCTGGGCTACGGTGAGTGGCTGCACGGCGAAGCGGTCGGCTGCGGCATGGTGATGGCGGCCGACCTGTCGCACCGTCTCGGTTTGCTGGATGCCGGCAGCGCGCTGCGCGTGCGCCGCCTGGTGAAGGCGGCCGGGCTGCCGGTGGAAGCGCCGGACCTGGGCGCGGAACGCTGGATCGAGCTGATGGAAGTCGACAAGAAGAACGAGGGCGGGGCGATCAAGTTCATCCTGCTCAAACCCCTGGGCAGCCCGAGCATCACCGGCGCCCCGCACGAACAGCTGCTGGAAACGCTGCAAGCCAACGTGGAGAGGAAGAGGATATGATCGATTTCGACGCCCACCTGGCCCCGTATGCGGCGCATTCGTCGAAGTCGCGTGGGCGTCGCCATCCGGAACCGGCGGCCGGCTCGCGCAGCGAGTTCCAGCGCGACCGCGACCGCATCATCCACTCCACCGCCTTCCGCCGGCTCGAGTATAAAACCCAGGTCTTCCTGAACCACGAGGGCGACCTGTTCCGCACCCGCCTGACGCACTCGATCGAGGTCGCGCAGATCGCGCGCACGCTGGCGCGCAGCCTGCGCCTGAACGAGGACCTGGTGGAGGCGGTATCGCTGGCCCACGACCTCGGCCACACGCCTTTCGGCCACGTCGGCCAGGACGTGCTGAACGAATGCATGAAGGACCACGGCGGCTTCGAGCACAACCTGCAGAGCCTGCGCGTGGTCGACCATCTGGAAGAGCACTACGGGGCCTTCGACGGACTCAATCTCACCTTCGAGACGCGCGAGGGGATCTTGAAGCACTGCTCGCTGACCAACGCGCGCCAGCTCGGGGAACTCGGCCAGCGCTTCATCGACAAGAAGCAGCCCAGCCTGGAAGCGCAACTGGCCAACCTGGCCGACGAGATCGCGTACAACAACCACGACATCGACGACGGCCTGCGCTCCGGCCTCTTGAACATGAAGCAGATGGAGGAAGTCGAGCTGTTCGCGCGCCTGCACCGGCAGGTGGTGCAGCAGTACCCGGGCCTGCCGGGCCGGCGCGAGCTGTACGAGACGATCCGCCTGATGATTACCGCGATGACGGCCGACCTGGTCGACGAGTCCTGCCGGCTGCTCAAGGAAGCCGCGCCGCAGAGCATCGAAGACGTGCGCAACGGCCCGCCGCTGATCCGCTTCTCAAGCAAGATGCGCGAAGAGACCACGGCGCTGAAACGCTTCCTGTACGCGAACCTGTACCGCCACTACAAGGTGAACCGCATGCGCGTCAAAGCCAGCCGCATCGTGCGCGAACTGTTCGACGCCTTCATGACGGACCCGGTGCTGCTACCCTTCGACTACCAGGTGGCATCGGGCGACACGATGAAGCAGGCGAGAAAAATCGCCGACTATATCGCGGGGATGACGGACCGCTATGCGATCCGCGAGCACAAGCGGATTTACTCGCTGGATGAGTTTTAATCAAACCGGGGTCAGAGCCCTTTTTTTGGAAATGCCTCGAAAGAAATTTCCAAAAAATGGGCTCTGACCCCGGTTTGTTTTATCTCAACTGAAGAGGGAAGGCTGGCCCAGCTGCCCCAGCAGCTTCTTGATCGGCGACGGCAGCGCGGCTTCGTCGATCCGGGCCAGGTCCCACCAGACGTAGCCGGCCGGGATCGCGCCGCGCGACTGCAACGCGATCCGGTAGGGATGGATGTGCAGCTTGTAGTGCGTGAAGCCGTGCTCCAGCGGCAGCAGCGCTTCGGTCTCCGCGACCGTCCCGAACTTTTCCGCCGCCTCCGCAGCGGCGCCCAGGTCGAGCGCTTCCTCGTCCAGCGCCACGTGGCCGTCGACTTCCGGCAGCGACAGCAACCCGCCCCAGATCCCGCTACCCGGCCGCTGCTCGAGCAGCACCTGACCCCCGTCGATCACGACCAGCATCTGCGCGCGCTTTTCCGGCGTCGCCTTTTTCGGTTTGCGGACCGGCAGCTCGGCGGTGCGGCCGGTGGCGTAGGCCACGCAGCGCTCCTGCAGCGGACAGCGCGGGCAGTCGGGGCGCGAGCGCGTGCACAGGGTCGCGCCCAGGTCCATCAGGCCCTGCGTATAGGATTCGATCCCCTCGTCGCGCGGCGTCAGCGCTTCCGCGCGTCGCCACAGTGCATCCTCGACCGGTTTCAATCCCGGATGCTGGTCGATGCCGAACACGCGCGCAAACACGCGCTTGACGTTACCATCCAGGATCGCGGCGCGGGTGCCGCTCGAAAAAGCGGAGATGGCCGCGGCGGTCGAACGGCCGATGCCGGGCAGATCGGCCAGCAGCGCCGGGTCGCTCGGAAACACGCCATCGTATTCGGCCACCACGCGCCGCGCGCAGGCGTGCAGGTTGCGCGCCCGCGTGTAGTAGCCCAGGCCGGCCCAGTAAGTCATCACGTCTTCGACCGGCGCCTCGGCCAGCGCCTGGACGGTCGGGAAGCGTTCCAGGAAGCGCGCGTAATAGCCGAGCACCGCGCTCACCTGGGTCTGCTGCAGCATGATCTCGGACAGCCAGATCCGGTAGGCGTCCTTGGTGTTCTGCCAGGGCAGCGCATGGCGGCCGTGCTGGCGCTGCCAGTCGATCACGGCGCGTGAAAAGCTCGGGTCTTCGTAGCCGCCAGCAGCAAAGTTGGTGTCAAATTCAGTCAGTCGTTTCATGCAGTTTCCAAAGCCGGCGATGCCGATGCCGCCACATCCGGCGACACATCAAGCACCCGCGTCACAGCACCGGCCAGCAGCGCCAGGCGCGCCTTGACCTGCTCGAGCTCGTGCTGGGCCGTTTCAAACGCGGCGATTTTCTGTTCGAGTCCCTCGGTGGCATCGTGGATGCGCTGGATGGACGATTGGCGGTGCCGCAGCTGTTCGCGATGCTGGCGGATCTGCGCTTCCAGCGGCGCCATGATCACCTTCAGCCAGGCTTCGACGTCGGCATTGGCCGCGCGGAAGGTCTGTTTGACGCGCGCGGCGATCGAATCGACGAAGCGTTCCAGCAGCGTGCCGCGGCTGGTGATGAGCAGGGTCGCGGTGCCGGACTGCTTCTGCCAGATCGCCTCGATGGCGTCGATCTCGCTGCGGTAGCGCGCCAGCGACAGGGTCATCGGCAGCGCCAGCGCCAGGCCGTGCTCGGCCGAGAACCGGCGGTACATGGTCTCCATCATCGCGCCGATCTCGCCGATCTTCGCGCTGGAAGCGTCGATGTTGGCGCGGGCTTCGTCGAAGAACACGCGCACCGGCGCGCGCATGCCGGTGGCGAAGCGCACGCCTTCCATCGCGCTGCGCACGGCGTCGACCTGTTCCTGCACCACGTCCATGCCGATGCGGGTGTACAGCTCCGTCGACAGCGTCGCGAACACGGCGCGCGTGCCCTGCAGTTTGAAGAGGCTGGCGTCGAATTCCTTCTTCTCCATCTCGACGCGGCGCATCATGTGCGCGATCACGCCCTGGTTCTTGCCGCGCAGGCTTTGCAGCTCCTGCAGCTGCTCGACCAGGTCGCGGATGCGCGTGGCCAGCAGTGCCTGCTGGCCGGCCGTGATCGCATCCATGTCGTCGCGCAGCTGACGGCGCAGGATGTCCTGGCGCGCCGGAATCAGCTCGTTGAACAGCGCCGATTCCAGCAGGCCGATGCGGCTTTTCTCGAACAGCGCCATGTCCTGGGTCACGCGCCCGACCAGCCCCTTGTGCGCCGACACCGGGAACACCTGCTGTTCCTGCACGCCCAGCAGCTGGGCCACGCTGGCCTGCTGGCGCGCGATCGCGGCGTCGTTCTCCTGGCTGCTCCGCAGCTCGTCCCACAGCGCGTCGATCTTGTTCAGCACCACCATCCTGCCCGGGCCGGCGCCGATATGGGTGCGCCAGACTTCGATGTCGCTCTTGGTCACGCCGGTTTCGGCGGCCAGGATGAACAGCACCGCGTGCGCGTTCGGGATCAGGTTCAGGGTCAGCTCGGGCTCGGTGCCGATCGCGTTCAGGCCCGGCGTATCGAGGATCACCAGGCCCTGTTTCAGCAGCGGGTGCGGGAAGTTGATGAGCGCATGGCGCCACTGCGGGATCTCGACCAGGCCATCGTCGTCGAGCGTGCCCGCCAGGTCCGGGTCTTCCGGATCGTAGAGGCCGTAGCTGCTGGCTTCGGCTACGCTCACCCGGCGCGTCAGGCTGACCTGGCGGAAGGTTTCGATCATGCGCTCGGGCGATGCCAGGTCCAGCGGCAGCACGGTCCAGGCGGACGGGTCTTCGCGGTAGTCGCTGGTGGCCAGGCGCTGGCTGCGGGTCTCGATGGGCAGCAGGCGGATGCAGGGTGCTAGCAACGCGTCGTACGCCAGCTCGGTCGGGCACATGGTGGTGCGGCCCGGGCTGGACGGCACGATGCGCTGGCCGTAGTCGGCGAAGAAGATCGCGTTGATCAGCTCGGATTTACCGCGCGAGAACTCGGCCACGAAGGCCACCGACAGGCGGTCGTCGCGCACGCGGGTGAGCGCGCGCGCGAGGCGCTGTTCGGCGGCGCCGTCCAGCAGTTCGGCCGCCTGGACCCAGCCGCGGTATTGTTCCAGCGCGTCGGCCACGCGTGTGCGCCAGGCCCCATATTCTTGAATATCTTGCATGTTGTGCCACTTGGTTTACGCGTCTAACAAAGGTCGCATGGCGGCGTTGCATCGTCTCGCCGTACTAGCGTACTGTCTTCGACGATGCGCCTTGCCCTGCGGCCTTTGTTAGACGCTCTCATTTTTGGCAGGTCGCGCAGTAGAAGGTCGACCGCTGGCCTTGCACGATCTGGCGCACCGGCGCGCCACAGTTTCTGCAAGGCACTCCTGCACGATCATAGACGAAATATGTCTGCTGGAAATATCCAGATTGACCATTTACAGCAATAAAGTCACGCAGGGTGCTGCCGCCCTGCACAATGGCCGCGGCAAGGATCTCGCGAATGGCCGTGGCCAGCTTGTCGTAGCGCGCGCGGCTGATGCGCGAGGCCGCCGTCTTCGGGTTGATGCCGGCGGCGAACAGGCTCTCGCAAGCGTAGATGTTGCCGACGCCAACGACGATGTCGCCCTGCAGCAGCACCTGCTTGATCGGCGCGCTGCGTTTCCTGGTCTCGCGATGCAGCAGGGCGCCCGAGAAGCCGTCCTCGAGCGGTTCGACGCCCAGGCCGCGCAGCAGGATGTGATGCTCGAGTTCGCCGTCGTCGTTGGCGTGCCAGAGCACGGCGCCGAAGCGGCGCGGGTCGTGCAGGCGCAGCACGCGCCGGCCTTCCGGACCGCCGCGCACGATCAGGTCGAAGTGGTCGTGTTTTTTGAGCTCGACGCCTTCCGGCAGCACGCGCAGGTGGCCGGACATGCCGAGGTGGACGATCAGCGTGCCGTGTTCGAAATGGATCAGCAGGTACTTGCCGCGGCGGCTGGTCGACAGGATTTCGCGGCCGCTCAGCAGTTCGTTCAGGTTCGGCGGGAAGGGCCAGCGCAGGCCCTCGCGGCGCAGCACGACCTGTTCGACGACACGGCCCTCCAGGTGCGGTGCAACGCCGCGCCGGGTGACTTCTACTTCCGGGAGTTCAGGCATGTTTCAATAAAGAACAGAGGAAAAGTATGTAAATTCGTGTTGCAACGGCGCACGCGCGGGGGACGTTAAGCGTAGAATCGGTCAACCTTGTCAATGCGGGATCGACCTTGAAAAACACTTTCGCCATTGTAACTCTCTCGGCCTTGTTATCTGCATGCGCTGTGGCGCCCAAACAGCAGCCGCAGGACGCGCAAACCCGTGACCATGCGGACCAGCCGCTTGCCGCCGCCGAAGCGCAACGCCGCGCCCAGGCCGGCGAACCGGCCGCTGACGATGCCAAGCCGGGCGACGAGCAGGCCCCGAACGTGAACATGACGCCCCAGATGATGTACCAGCTCATGAATGCCGAGCTGGCCTTCAAGAAGGGCGACTGGCAGGGGCCCTATCTCACGCTGATGAGCCTGGCGCAGCAGACCAGGGACCCGCGCCTGGCCAAGCGCGCCACCGAAATGGCGCTGGCCGCCAAGCAATCCGACGACGCCCTCGCCGCCGTCAAACTGTGGCGCCAGCTCGCGCCGAATTCCGACGAGGCCAACCAGTACTATCTGGGGCTGGTCATCGTGTCCGACAACCTCCTCGAAGCAGAAAGTGCGCTCAAACAGCGCCTGGCCGAAGCGACCCCGGGCGCCCGCGGCCTGGTGATGTTCCAGATGCAGCAGCTGGTGATGCGCGCCAAGGACAAGGAAGCCGCCATCGCCATGCTCGAGCGCCTGGTCGCGCCCTACGGCAACATGATGGAAGCCCACGTGGTGCTGGCGCAGACTGCGCTGGCCCGCGGCGCCAAGGCCGATGCCCAGCGCGAAGCGCGCGCCGCCCTGCAGATCAAGCCCGATTCCGAGATCGCCATCCTGACCCTTGCCCAGGTGACCGAAGGCGAAGAGCAGTCCGCGAAGGTGCTGTCCGACTACCTGGCCGCGCACCCGGATGCCAAGGACGTGCGCGTGGCCTATGCCCGCATGCTGGTCAACGCCAAGCAGTACGAAGCCGCGCGCCAGGAATTCCTCACGCTCGACAAGGCCCAGCCGAACAACCCCGGCACCCTGTACGCGCTCGGCATCCTGTCGATGCAGATGAACGACAACAAGGCGGCCGAAGGCTATTTCACGCACTTCGTCGACGTGATGGATAAGACCCCGGACGAGGAGCGCGACCCCACCAAGGCGGTGCTGATCCTGTCCCAGATCGCCGAAGAGCGCGGCGACATCCCGGCGGCGCTGGGCTGGCTCGACCGTCTCGACACCAACGACCCGAAGATCCAGCTCGGCGCCGACCTGCGCCGCGCGCAATTGACCGCCAAGCAGGGCGACCTGGCAGGCGCCCGCAAGCTGCTCGGCACCTTGAAACCCGAAGACCCGGCCGAGCAGGCCCAGGTCGTGCTGATCGAGGCCCAGCTGCTGCGCGACGCCGGCAAGAGCCAGGAAGCCTTCAAATTGATGGAGCAGGGCCTCAAGCGCTTCCCGGGCAACACCGACTTCCTGTACGACTACGCGCTGATGGCCGAGAAGATGGGCAAGACCCAGGTCATGGAAAAGGCGCTGCGCCAGGTGATCGCCAAGGCACCGGACAACCAGCACGCCTACAACGCCCTCGGCTATTCGCTGGCGGACCGCAACGTGCGCCTGAAGGAAGCTTATTCGCTGATCGAAAAGGCCCAGAAGATGGCGCCGCTTGACCCCTTCATCATGGACAGCATGGGCTGGGTGCAGTATCGCCTGGGCAAGCTGGACGCCGCCGAAGCCCAGCTGCGCAAGGCCTATCAGCTGCGCAGCGACCCGGAGATCGGCATCCACCTGGGCGAGGTGCTGTGGAAGAAGGGCCAGCACGACGACGCGCGCAAGCTGTGGCGCGAAGCGCAGGCCAAGGATCCGAAGAACGATGCGCTGAAAAGCACGCTGAGCCGCCTGCGCGCTTCGCTCTGAAAAATAATTAATACACCGTCGTTCCCGCACACTAAACCAACGTCGTCCCCGCGCAGGCGGGGACCCAAGTTTCTCACCGATGCCGATCACCCGACTTTACCGCCACATCCTCACCGCAGCCGCCATCGCCACCACCCTGGCCGGCTGCGCCACCTCCACCGCCAACCTGTCCGGCGCCACGGTCGGCGCCTACCGCGACACCATCGACCTGAACGGCAAGATCAATGTCGTCTCCCAGAAGAGCGACGGTGGACGCGAAGGCATCACCGCACCGTTCAGCTGGTCCCAGCGCCCCGGACGCATCGAGGTGACGCTGTTCACGCCGACCAGGCAGACCGCCGCCGAGATCGTCGTCACGCCGGACTCCGCCACGCTGACCCAGGCCGGGCGCGAGCCGCGCACCGCCAAGGACATCGACGCGCTGACCCAGCAGACCCTCGGCTACGCGCTGCCGGTGGCCGGCCTGCGCGACTGGCTGCAAGGCTATGCGGTCGATGCGCAGGGCAAGCGTTTCGTGGCCTCGCCGGCCAACAGCAATGTGGTCACGCGCGATGGCTGGCAGCTGCGCTTTGCCGAGTGGCAGGACAAGCCGGGAGCGAACGGGGCACCGTTGCCCAAGCTCATCCGTGCCGAGCGCGGCGCCACCGGCAACGGCGGCGATCTGTCGATCAGCATCGCGATCCTGCCGGAAAGCTGAGATGGTCTTGAGCTCGCTGCACGGCTGCCCGGCGCCGGCCAAACTCAACCTGTTCCTGCACGTCACCGGCCGCCGCCCGGACGGCTACCACCTGCTGCAATCGGTGTTCCAGCTGATCGACCACGGCGATACCCTCGACTTCGACCTGCGCGAGGACGAGCGCATCGTCCGCGTCAACGAAGTGCCGGGCGTGCCGGCAGAGCAGGACCTGATCGTGCGCGCCTTGCGTGCGCTGCAGGCCGACTACCAGCGGCGCCACGGCAGGCTGCCGCCGGGCATCGATGTGCGCATCGAGAAGCGTCTGCCGATGGGTGGCGGACTGGGCGGCGGTTCGTCCGATGCCGCCACCGCGCTGATGGCCGCCAACCACTTGTGGCGGGCCGGTTTGAACACGGAAGAGCTGATCGCGCTCGGCCTGCCGTTGGGCGCCGACATCCCGTTCTTCCTGTTCGGGGAGACTGCGTTTGCCGAAGGCGTGGGGGAGGCCCTGCAGGCGGTGCCGGGCCCGGATTGCTGGTATGTGGTGATCGAGCCGGGCGTCTCGGTGCCGACCGCCGCGATTTTCACGGCAACCGATTTGACAAGAAACACGAAACCCATTACAGTAGCGGACTTCCTAGGGCGCAACACTGAATCGCAAGGTTCTGTTGGGTTCGGGAAAAATGATTTGCAGGACGTGGCAGTTCGCCTGTTCCCGCCGGTAGCAGAGGCGGTCGAATGGTTGGGCAATCACGGGGCGGCCAGGATGACTGGCTCCGGAGCGTGCGTGTTTAGCGCGTTTTCCACAGAGCAAGAAGCAGAGCAGGTACTGAAGCAGGTGCCGGCGAAGTGGATAGCGTGGAAAGCAAGGTCGCTAACGAAACATCCGATGAAATCGCTCTTGCAAATCAACGAGTTGTAGAATAAAATTTTGCCTGTCGACGCAACGGCAACATAGTTGAAGCGGCGACAAGCAGCAAGTTCGTGTAGGGGAATCGCCAAGCTGGTTAAGGCACCGGATTTTGATTCCGGCATACCAAGGTTCGAATCCTTGTTCCCCTGCCAAAGATTTATTGCCTGACCTGTGGATGACTAGTGCTCCAGCAGGCAATGGAAGTGGAGCCGCCTAGAGCGGCCCATTTTTTTTGTAGTTCAGAATCTTTCAATTTTTACTCTTCTTCTGGGACTCCCCATGGCTTACGAAAACCTGATGGTTTTTACCGGCAATGCCAATCCGGCGCTAGCAGAAGGGGTCGCAAAAAGCCTCGGTATTCCTCTCGGTAAGGCCGTGGTCTCGAAGTTCTCCGACGGCGAAGTGATGGTCGAAATCAACGAGAACGTTCGCGGCAAGGACGTCTTCGTTCTGCAATCGACCTGCGCTCCCACCAACGACAGCCTCATGGAAATCATGCTGATGGTCGACGCTCTCAAGCGCGCATCGGCAGGCCGCATCACCGCGGCGATTCCGTACTTCGGCTATGCCCGCCAGGACCGCCGTCCGCGTTCGGCGCGTGTCGCGATCTCGGCCAAAGTGGTCGCCAACATGCTGGAAGAAGCCGGCGTCGAACGTGTGCTGATCATGGATCTGCACGCCGACCAGATCCAGGGCTTCTTCGACATCCCGGTCGACAACATCTACGCATCGCCGATCCTGCTGGGCGACCTGCAGAAGCGCAACTACGACGACCTGCTGGTCGTGTCGCCGGACGTCGGCGGCGTGGTGCGCGCCCGTGCGCTGGCCAAGCGCCTCGGCTGCGACCTGGCGATCATCGACAAGCGCCGCCCGAAGGCGAACGTGTCGGAAGTCATGAACATCATCGGTGAAGTCGAAGGCCGCAACTGCGTGATCATGGACGACATGGTCGACACCGCAGGCACGCTGACCAAGGCCGCCGAAGTCCTGAAAGAACGTGGTGCCAAGAAAGTCGTCGCTTATTGCACGCACCCGGTCCTGTCCGGTCCTGCAATCGACCGCATTTCGAACTCGCCGCTGGATGAACTGGTCGTGACCGACACGATCCCGCTGAGCGAAGCCGGCCGTGCCTGCGGCAAGATCCGCCAGCTGACCTGCGCACCGCTGCTGGCCGAAACCTTCAAGCGTATCGTCAAGGGCGACTCGGTCATCTCGCTGTTCGTCGACTAAAGTAAAGATTCACCGTCGTTCCCGCGCAGGCGGGAACCCAAGTTCTGCATGCGTTTCGATAGCGCTTACAAACTTGGGTTCCCGCCTTCGCGGGAACGACGTTTATGAGATTTCTTGAGCGCGCAAGTGCTCTTTTCAAGGATGCCCCTGGTCGCGGGGGCGTCCATTACCCGGGCAATCGGGCCGGCCAAGCCGGCATTCGGGCCCATATCATTTGGAGTAACACCATGAAAGTAGTCGCATTCAAACGCGAATTGCAGGGGACCGGAGCGAGCCGCCGCCTGCGTAACGCTGGCCAGACCCCGGGCATCATCTACGGTGGCGCCGCTGCCCCGCAACTGATCGCCGTCGACGGCAACGCCCTCTGGCACGCGCTCAAGAAAGAAGCATTCCATGGCGCCGTCCTGGACCTGGAACTGGATGGTCAAGCCCAGCAAGTCCTGCTGCGCGACTTCCAGATGCACGCATACAAGCAACTGGTCCTGCACGTGGACTTCCAGCGCGTCGACGCTTCGCAGCCGATCCACACCAAGGTCGCCCTGCACTTCGTCAACGCCGACGTGTCGCCGGCAGTCAAGCTGAGCGGCGCCATCGTGTCGCACGTGCTGAACGAGCTGGACGTCACCTGCCTGCCGGGCAAGCTGCCGGAATTCATCACCGTCGACCTGAGCAAGCTGGAAGCCGGTCAATCGGTGCACGTGTCCGAGCTGACCCTGCCGGAAGGCGTGAGCATCGTTGCCCACGGCAAAGACCAGACCGTCGCTACCTCGTCGATCCCGCGCGGTGCTGCTGCGGCTGAAACCGCTGCTGAGTAATTCGGCTTTCGACCGCTTTTCGTGAGCGGTGGATGAAAAACCCGCTGTGACCTCGCGTCCGGCGGGTTTTTTGTTTCTTGCTCAAGAGTTTGCGGTTTTCCGCGATAATCGAGCTTTACGATTCGATTGAAGCTTTATGCACATCCGCCTGATCGTCGGCCTCGGCAACCCCGGCCCGGAATACGAACAAACCCGCCACAACGCCGGCTTCTGGCTGGTCGACAACCTCGCCAACACGCTGCCCAATTGCCGGCTGCAGCGCGAATCGCGCTTCAATGCCATGGTGGCGAAGAGCTCGATCTCGGGCAAGGAAGTCTGGCTGCTGGAACCGCTGACCTTCATGAACCGCTCCGGCCAGTCGGTCGGCGCGCTGGCGCGCTTCTTCAAGATCGCGCCGGAAGAGATCCTGGTCGTGCACGACGAGCTCGACCTGCCGCCCGGCGCAGCCAAGCTCAAGCGCGGCGGCTCCTCCGGCGGCCACAATGGCCTGAAGGACATCACTTCCGCGCTCGGCACCCAGGATTATTGGCGCCTGCGCCTCGGCATCGGCCATCCGCGCACCCTCAATTTGCAGCAGGCCGTGGCCGACTTCGTGCTGCACCGCCCCCGCCGCGAAGAGCAGACCCTGATCGAGGAAGCGATCGACAAGGCGCTGCGCATCATTCCGATGGTGTGCGAAGGGAAGATGGCGGCGGCGACGACGCAGTTGCATACGGATTGACCGGCCATGTCGGCTTACTCGCTTGTTTTGCCGGCAGATTTTGCTGATCACGAGTGGGAGGTCAGTGCAAAGGGGTGCTTCCCAAATGCGCCGGTGGTGATTGGTCGGAAGCGATACCGTGTGAATTTCTACGATGCCGTGCGCCTCGGCCAAGAGATTGAAAGCGGGCTCGAGAGCGGACGTGTGTTTTTCGAGCCCAACCTGGTCATTGTCCGGTCTGTAACAAGGGCAGAGATGGAGGCGGCCATGGACCAACTGGTGCAATTCGGTCAGGTAACTTCGCTGACGCCGGAATAGCGGGGGATGGCGCTGAAATTCCAGGCGTCTTCCCAGCCTGTGTCAATGAATGAGCCTGCATGTTGGCGCGCGGGCCAATTCAGATCAGGCCGCGGGTTAATGCTTTCAGCGTTGCCGCCGGCCGCGAACTCGCCTCCAGCTTCTCGAAAATCGTATCGACGTGGCTGCGCACGCTGGCCGGCGTGATCTTCATCGCCCGCGCCGCCTCGCGGCTGGTTTCGCCCAGACTGATGTGGCGCAGCACCTCGACCTCGCGCGAGGACAGCAGCCCATCGCGCACCGGTTTTGCCCGCCCCGGCTTGGGCGCCATCGCCTTTGCCGCCTCGAGCACGGCGCTCACCGCCTGGCGGTCGAAGCGTCCGGCGCCGGCCTGCGCCACCAGCAGGGTGCTGGCGGCCGCTTCGCCATGGGCCGGGCGCCAGGGCCGCGGCGAGGTCAGCGCGGCGTAGGCTGCGGCCACCGCCAGCACCCGTTCCTGCGGCCCGATCGCCTCACCGCGCGCCTTGCGGAAGTAACCGCTGCCGTCCAGGCGCTCGTAGACGAAGGACGCCAGCGTCGCATCCTGGGCGATGGCGGGCACCTGCGTGGCGGCGCGCGCGGTCCAGAACGGCACCTTGCGCACCTGATCCCAGTCAAGGTCGCCCAGCTTGCCCGGCTTTTGCCAGACGCTGTTCGGCACCGCCACGCGGCCGATCCCGTGCAGCAGGGCGGCCCGCACCAGCGGCTTTTCCTCGAGGGCGATCAGGCCGGCGCCGACCGCGCTGCGCTTGGCCAGCGCCGCCACCCGGCGCGAATAGCCGGCCAGCCAGGGCAGCTTCAGTTCGATCACGTCGGCGACGATGGTGAGCGGCACGCGGCGGTCGTGGCCTGCATAGTCCGCCGCGCAGGACGGCTCGCCCAGCGCGTCCAGCCAGTCCTGGGCATGCGGCGCCAGGCGTTCGACGAGCGTTGCCGGGTACTTCACGCCGGCGCGCTCGCCGATCAGCTGCATCGCGCCCTCGGTGCCGTGGGCCGGCGCCAGCACTTCGAGGTCGCCGGCCAGGCGCACGTAGAACACGGCGCGCGGAATGTTGGGGGCGAACAGCGCGTCCTGCATGTCGGCGCGGGCGTGGCTGCCGAACAGATGGCGCAGCGCTTCCTCGACGTCCGGCGCGAGGCCGAGCAGGGCGGCGATGTCGCCCGCGACCTCGCACTGCATCTCGGCCAGCGGCAGCACGTTCGGCAGGGTCAGGTTGGGGTTGCCAGACAGGGTGCGCGTGACCATCGCGTGGCGGCCGAGGACGTCGTCGCCCAGCAGGTGGGAAAAGCCGTTCGCCGTTGCCGTGCTGCCGGACCAGCGCAGCAGCCCGACCAGGCGCGTGCTGGTGCAGGCATTCGCGGCATCGCCGTTTTCTTCCGCCAGACGCGCGGCCAGACGCGCCGTCCGGACCGAATGGTCGGGCGGCAGGCCCATGCTCAGGTCGCCGACCATGGCCAGCACCTGCACGGCGTCTTCCACGCTGATGGTTTCATCGAGCTGCATGGCCATAATGTACCGGCCAACACGAGAGTGAACAAGGAGCACGATTGCAAAAATAGCAAAAGCCCACCGAAGCGGGCTTTTTCGTGGTCCGGCGCTAGTTCCGGCAAGACGCCCACGCTATCTGCGTGGTGCGGCCTGCGTGCAGGAGCGCGGGGACTAACGGCGGATCAGATCGCGCGGATATTGCTGGCCTTTTCGCCCTTCGGGCTGGCCGAGCGTTCGAACGAGACGCGCTGGTTTTCGCTCAGGCTCTTGAAGCCTTCCGACTGGATGTCCTGGAAGTGCGCGAACAGATCAGCGCCGCCTGCATCAGGCGAGATGAAGCCGAAGCCTTTTGCGTCGTTGAACCATTTGACAGTGCCGGTTTGAGTTGCCATGTTGTATTCCTTTGATGTTTGATGTGGGCGAATATGCCCGGTACGCACTTGCGACCAAGAGAGAGACGACCGAAAGGAATCAAACAGGAATGCCTGGGAGGCGAACGGGAAAGAGACCGACAACGACGAACAACGACTTGATGTAGTGCCCGATTCAATATACAGGTAGTACCCGCAATCACCTACGCATTTCGGATTTAATTTCACATGACAGCCAAAATCAGACGTTATCGGCAAGAAGACCGCAAGGCGGTGCTGGCGGCCTTCCGCAGCAATGTGCCGGACCATTTTCCGGCCTCCGAAGAAGCCTGGCTGCGTGCGGCCCTCGATGAGCCGGATGGTCCTTTCTTCGTCGTCGTCGAGGGAAAAGGTAAGGACGAGGAGGTGCTGGCCTTCGGCGGCTACGAGCTCTCGCCCTTCTATAACCTGGGCACGCTGGTATTCGGACTGGTGCGCGCCGACCGCCACGGCACCGGCCTCGGCCGCGCCCTGCTGCATTATCGCCTGCTGCACATGGCGAGCCGCAAGGGGAGGCCGCGCTGGGTGACGGTCGATACGCATCCGCACACGGCAGGTTTTTTCGAGCGCTGCGGCTTCGAGGTGATTGCGCGCTGGCCCGGCGGCTACCGCTCCGGGCGCGAGCGGGTCGACCTGCGTTTTGAACTGACCGACGCCGCGGTCGAGAAGCTGCGCACAGCCTAGCCTTTAACGACGACGATCTGGCTGCGCAGATCGCGCTGGATGCGCTCCAGCGCCGGCTGCATCGCGCGGTAGTCGGCCGGGGTGCAGGTCGCGCTGCCATGGCGGAAGGTGAGGTGGCGTTTGATGACCACCTCCTTGCCGCGCCGCGCATAGCTGGCGCGGTAGCTGAGGCCGCCATTCATCAGGTTCAAAGGCTTCGGCAGGGCGAGGATGCGCACGCCTTTCGGAAAACGGAAGCCGGTCTCGTCCTCGTGGTCGATGGCGGGGCAGACGAAATCCTGGCGCCGCTCGCTTTCCTGAGCGAAGCCGGACACGGCCTCCGCCAGGCCGCCCCAGCCGTCGTAGCTCGTGGCCAGGGTGCTCGGCCCGGGCAGCTCGAGGAAGCCCTCGCTGGTGCCGGAGAAGGACAGGCTGACCTCGTCGCCGCTGCCGCCCTTGTTCGACGAAGCATCGAACACGCCGCGGCTCTTGCGGCCCAGGCCCTGCAGCATGCGCTGGGCAAAGGCTTCGCGTTCGGCCTGGCGCGCATCGCGCAGGGCGCTGCGGTAGGGCTCGGCGACAGCGCCCGTTGCCGTCTTGCTGAGCCGGAAATTGCTGCGGCCGTCGCGGCCGATGTCGAACCAGGCGGCACTGCGCTTGCGTTCCGGCTGCAGGATCGGCGTCATCGCGAAGCTGCCGGTCTTTAGCAGTAGCACCGGCTTGCCGAGCAGCGCGGGCGGCAGGTAGCCGGCGCCCACCGATTCGGCGGTGGAATCGAGGTAGAGGTCGAGGCTGGGCACATAGGTGATCATGTGGTTGAACACGCCCAGCGTCGGCGTTTCCGGCAGGCGGTAGGCATTGCCGCTGTTGACCAGCGCGCCGGTCGCGTCGATGCCGGCCGCGGCCAGCAGGGCTTCGAGCAGACCGGCGTGGTCCTTGCAGTCACCGTAGCGGTTTTCCAGCACGGCGGCCGCCGGATGCGGCACCACGCCGCCCGGCCCGACGTAGACGCCGACGTAGCGGATGTTGTCGCGCACCCAGTTGGAGAGGGCCAGCGCGCGGGCGCGCGTGTCCGGCAGCCCGGCCGTCAGCTGGCGCGCCAGGGCCGCGATGGCCGGCGAGGGCTGCATCCTGCCGGCGCCTATCGCGCGGAAAGCTTTCGCGAAAGCCGCATAGTCCGGGAAGGTCGATACCGCCAGCCGCTTGCCGTAGTCCAGGTAGCTGACCGAGCCCGCTTCCAGGCGCTCGTTGTCGCCGTTCACGTAGCGCCACTGGTAGCGCCGCCGTCCCGGCGGGCTGTCGCCCGGCACCGGCACGAAGCCAGCCGCGTCCGCGTACAGCGGCATCGAGGACGGCATGTCGTAGATCAGCTGGGTGTTCCTGCTGGCGTAGAAGGGCGCCGAAGACAGGTCCTCGAAGTTGCCGGGAAAAAGCCCCGCCTTGCGCCGCAGCGTGTAGCGCAGCACCAGCTGGTCGCCGACGGCCGCTTCGGGAAACACCACGACCTTCAGGCGCGTGTCCTCGAACATCGGCGCTTCGCCGGCGCCGGTGGCGCTTTCCTGCTGGTCCTGCACCTGGCCCGGCTGCACCGGCACGCGCCGTCCGTCCGGCTTTTGCGTCCAGGCCTCGAGCGCGAGGATATCGTCCAGCGTGCGGTTGTAGCTGACCGCATACTGGCCGTGGCTGCGCAGGGCGCGCTGCTCGACGATGGTCTTGGCGAGGTCGACGTTCAGGCGGTAGCTGCCATCCGTTTCGACCACGTAGTGCTGGATGAAGCGGTCGATCACCACCGCCGGATCGGTGCCGCTGTCGCGCGCCAGCGCCGGTCCGCAGGCGAGCAGGCAGCACAGGGTCAGCCACAAATTCAGCACAAGGCAATATCGGCGAGGCATGTAGGCTCCGGGCGCAGGGGCGCAAACGCGACCGGCCCATGTTACGGTGGCTCAAGCTGCTACCCTTGAGCCGGCGCAAGCGTCCCCTCGCGCTCCTTACTCGTACCTCAATGCGTCGATCGGATCCAGCCTTGCCGCCTGACTCGCCGGCACGACGCCAAACACCACCCCCACGCCGCCCGAGAACAACACCGACAGCGCCACCGCCCACCACGGTACCACGGCCGGCGGGAAGTCCGGAATCATCGCGGCAATGCCGATGCCGAGCGCATAGCCGATCGCCAGCCCGAGCAGGCCGCCCAGCAGCGACAGCGTCACCGCCTCGATCAGGAACTGCAGCAGGATGTCGCGGCTGCGTGCGCCGATCGCCTTGCAGATGCCGATCTCGCGGGTCCGCTCCTTGACCGACACCAGCATGATGTTCATGATGCCGATCCCGCCCACCAGCAGGGCGATGCCGACCACGCCGCCCATCACCAGCGTCACGGTCGTGCTGAGCTTGTCGAAGCTCTTCGCGATCTGGTCCGCAGATTCAATCTCGAAATCGTCGCGTTCATCGGCTTTCAGGCGGTGCGACTGGCGCATCACGGCGCGGATGCGGCTGCGCGTTTCCTCCAGCCGGGCCAGGTCGCGCACGGCCACCGTGATCGACATGTAGGGACGCGTGTTATTGCCGATCAGGCTCTGTCCCGTCTTGAACGGGATGATCATGTAATTGTCCTGCGACATGCCGAACACCTCGCCGCGCTTTTCCATCACGCCGACGATCTTGAACCACTCGTTCCCGTACAGGACGAATTGTCCGACCGGGTTCTCGCGCAGGTGCAGGTCCTGGATCAGCTTTTCGCCGATCACGGCGACGCGGCGCGCGCCGGCATCGTCGGAAGGGCTGATGAAGCGGCCCAGGCGGGCAAAGCGCTGGTTGACTTCCTGCCAGCTGGCGGTGGTGGCGAATACTTGCGCGTTGGCGGACATGCCCGTGAAGCGCACCTCGGACTGGCCGGGCATGAAGAAGGGACTCAAATCGCGGAGGCCGTCGACACGCAGGCGCAGCTGCTCGACGTCCTCGACGCGCAGGTAGTTGATCTTGCCGCGCATGCGGTCCTTGAATTCGTTGCGCGCCTGGATCGTCAGGCCGTTGCCGCCCAGGCCCTCGAACTGGTCGCTGACGCTTTTGGACAGGCCCTGGATCAGCGAGATCACGGTGATCACCGAGGCCACGCCGATCACGATGCCGAGCGAAGTCAGGAAGCTGCGCAGCCGGTGCGCGCGGATCGATGCCAGTGCCGAGCGCACGCTTTCGAGCAACAGGTTCATGCCGCACGCTCCGCGACCCGGGTGTCCGACATGACGCGGCCGTCGCGCAGGCGCACCACGCGCTGGCATTGTTCCGCGATCTCCGGCTCGTGGGTCACGATGACGACGGTCTGGCCGTCGGCGTGCAGTTCGCGGATCAGGTTCATGATGTCGAGGCTGGTGGCGGAATCGAGGTTGCCGGTCGGTTCGTCGGCCAGCAGGATCGATGGTTTGCCGACCAGCGCGCGCGCGATCGCGACCCGCTGGCGCTGGCCGCCGGACAGCTCGTTGGGCCGGTGGTGCATGCGCTCGCCCAGGCCGACGCGCTGCAGGGCCTGGGTCGCCAGCGCCATGCGCTCGCGCAGCGGCATGCCGCGGTAGATCAGCGGCTGGGCCACGTTGTCGATCGCGCTGGCGCGCGGCAGCAGGTGGAAACTCTGGAAGATGAAGCCGATCTCCTGGTTGCGCACGTGCGCCAGGTCGTCGCCGGACATGGTCGCCACTTCGCGGCCGTTGAGCCAGTACTGGCCGCTGCTGGGCCGGTCCAGGCAGCCGACGATGTTCATCATGGTCGACTTGCCGGAACCGGAGGCGCCGATGAAGGCCACCATCTCGTTGCGCTCGATCTGCAGGTCGACGCCCTGCAGCGCGTGCACCGTCTGGTCGCCCATCCGGTATTCCTTGGTGATGCCCTGCAGGCGGATCATCGCGCTGCGGCCTTCACGTCGGCGACCTTGACGTCGGTTTTTTTGGCGCTCACGGCGTCGCCATCGCGCAGTTCGCGCAGCAGGCGCGCCGGGCCGACCGCAATCGTCTGGCCGGGCGCCAGGCCCTTGGTCACTTCCTGGTTGGCGTCGTCGGACAGGCCCAGTTCCACCAGCGTCTTCTTCGCCTTCCCGTCCTGCACCACGAATACGTAGCTGGCGTTCTTGACGTGCTCCTTGTCCTTGCCGATGCCGGCGACTTCCTCGCTCAGCACCGCCTGGATCGGCACCGCCGGTTTGGCGGCGCTGGAACCGACCACGATCTCGACACGGCAGGTCATGCCCGAGCGCAGCGCCAGTTTCGGGTCGTCGAGGCGCAGCTTGACCACATAGCTGCGGCCCTGGCTTTGCGCGCCGGGCATCGCGCTCTTCGGCGCCATCGCCACGCTTTCGACCTTGCCGGTCAGCGGCTGGTCGGGGAAGGCGGCCGGGAACACCTTGGCCTGCTGGCCCACCGCCACGCGCGCGATGTCGGCCTCGTCGACGTTCACCTCGGCCATGATCGAGCCGACGTCGGCGATCGTCATCAGCGAGGAGCCGGCGATGCCGGTGGCGCTGGCGACCGCCGTTTCGCCGATCTTGATCGGCACCGCGGTCACGGTGCCGTCGATCGGGGCGCGCACCTCGGTCTTGGCCAGGCGCTCGCGCGCCTGCAAGAGCAGGGCGCTGGCCTGTTCCAGCGTCTCGCGGCTGGCGCGAAGGTCGACCTTGGCGACGTCGACCTGGTGCGTCGCATCCTGGTATTGCGAGATGCCGATGTAATTCGACTTGTACAACTGGCCGGTGCGTTCCAGGCTGCGCTGCTGGTTGGTCACGTTGATCTGGGCGCGCTCGATCGCGATCGCGGCGTTGCGGCGGCTGGCTTCCTGCTGCGCCACCTCGGCCAGATAGACGGTCGGGTCGAGCTTCAACAGCGTCTGCCCGCGCGTCACGTGGTCGCCTTCCTTGACCTGCACCGCCGCCACCTTGCCGATCACTTCGGCCGACAATTGCACCTCCTGGCGGAACACCAGGTTGCCGGTGGCCAGGATCGACGGGTGGATCTCGAGCTTCTGCACGGCTGCCAGTTCGGCTTCGCGGGCCGGCTCGCGGTGGCCGAACTTGACCGCCACCGGGACGATGAAGAAGGCGGCCACGATGGCCGCACCGATCAGTTTCTTGCGCATGCGCTTATCCCAGGAAGGCGATTTTCGCGGCCCACAGGCCGTAGACGATCAGGTAGGGCAGGACGGCGACGATGACGCAGGTGCCGGTCGAGCGGCCGGTCCAGGCTTTCAGGCCGAGCACGGCCAGCGCGATGCTCCAGAACATGGTCAGGTCCATGCTGCCAACCAGGCTGGCCCACGGATGCGTGACCGGCAAGTGGAAGATCAGGTAGTTGAGCGAGGCCATGTTCAGGTCCTCGGGCGCCAGGCGGCCGTTCGAGGTCATGATCTGCAGCGCCGACAGCGGCACCGTCAGCAGGCGCGGCACGCTGGTCCACACCGAGAAACCGAACCACTTGCCGAAGCCGATCGGCACGCCCATGATCTTGCCGGCGACCAGGTAATAGAGCGCCGAGACAGCCGTGATCATCAAGGTACCGACCACGGCGCCGATGACCGAGGTCCACAGCATCGAGGTCGGCGTCATGAATTTTTCCATCGCTGCGCGCATTTCGGGCGTGGCCTTCGGCTGGGACGCCACCGTGTGCTCGATCAGCCAGGGGAAGTCGAGGGTCGAGATCCACCAGACCATGATCCCGGCAGTCAGGACGATCAGAATCAGCAGCGGAAGCCAGGCGCGCGTCTTATCCTTCAGGCGGGCGAAGGTGGGTGTGGGATCCAGGATGACGTTACCGATATCGAACAGCGCTTGCGTGGCCATGATGCCTCCGTGACGAGTGGAAATTCAGTGTAGGCCATATCCTACGCGGCAAAACTCACTGATTGTCACAAAGCGAAAGTAAATATGAGGTATGCATACTTCAGGAATGCGATAATTCCCCGATGAGCGCACTGACTTTTCACGCCGGGCCGCTGGCCCTGGACCGGATCCGTACTCACGGCCTGCGCGCGCAGGACATCGCCGTCGTTCCCGCCGCCGCCGGCGGTCCCAAGGGGCTGATCTTCCGCTCGCTCGACCAGTGGGTATTCGGCGAGTGGTTTCCGGGCGCACCGCGCGAGCGCACGCTGATCGGCTCCTCGATCGGCGCCTGGCGCATGGCTGCCGCCTGCCAGAAGGATCCGGTCAAGGCGTTCGCGCGCCTGGGCGAGCTATACAGCGGCCAGCGCTACACCAGTACGAAACCGTCGCAGGAACAGATCGACGAGGTGGTGCAGGGGCTGTTGCAGGAATTCGTGCGCGGCCACGAGGACGACATCGTGAACCACCCGCAGCACCGCCTGCACCTGCTGACTGTGCGCGGCAAGCGACTGCTTTCGGCGCCCGGCCACCGGTATGCGGAAATGAAGGGTTTCGCCGCGGCGGCCCTGCACAACCTGGCCTCGCGCGACCGCCTGGCGCATCTGATGGACCGCGTGGTGATCGGCGACGTGCGCAGCAGCGCGTCCTGGCTGCGCGAACCCTTCGACAGCTTTGCCACACAGTTTTCTCCCTTGCGCCGCGAAAACCTGGCGGCCGGCCTGCTGGCATCCGGCACCTTGCCGATGCTGATGAAGCCGGTGCGCGACATCGCCGGGGCGCCGCCCGGCCACTACTGGGATGGCGGCATCATCGATTACAACCTGGCGCTGCCGTATGCGCGTCTGGCTAATCAGGAAGAAGGATCGCTCGTGTTGTATCCGCACTTCAGCGAGCACATCGTGCCGGGATGGCTGGACAAGGCGCTGCCCTGGCGGCGTGCGGCGCGTGGACCGAACCGCGGCTGGCTGGACAATGTGCTGATCGTCGCGCCGAGCGCCGAGTTCTTGAGCAGGCTGCCGCGCGGGAAGCTGATCGACCGCAGCGACTTCAAGCATTACGGCTTGAACCACGATGCGCGCATCATGGCGTGGCGGGAGGCGATGGAGGAGGGGGAGCGGCTGCGCGACGAATTCGCAGCCTTCGTGGACAGGCCGGACCTGTCGCGGATCCGGCCGATTTGAGGCAGCGACTCAGGCGCGCTTGCGGCGGCGTGCGGCGAGGGCCACGGCACCGAGGGCAAACAGCGACAGGCTGGCGGGTTCCGGCACTTCCTTGCCGAAGAATTCCAGCTCGCCCAGCTGGTGGCCGTCGTTCGGATTCACGGTCGACAGCGACTGGTAGCGGAAGATCTTGTAGGCCGCCGGCGAGGCAAAGTCGGTGCCGGCGAAATATTGGTTCACCTGCAGGCGGTTGACCCATGGGCTGACGCCGTCGTTGTTGTATTCGAAGATGGTGGTGTAGTTGATACCATCGTTCGAGCCCAGGATGCGCCAGATGTCCGAGTCGCGGCCCGGCATGTCGTTGGCCGAGGCGGCGGTAAAGCTGGTCAGCACATACTGCTTGGCGAACTGCGCCTCGACCCAGCCGCCGGACGTGCAGCACCATTTGTCGTTGCCGCCGCCGAGACGGTTGTCGAACACATTGAACGCCAGTTCGTAGCCGCCGAAACCGGCAGCGAAGGACGAGCGGAAGGTGGCGTTGTAGTTGACGTCCGAGTCCGGCAGGCCATCGTTTTCCGGATCGGTCAGGTCATGGCCGACGAGAGCAGTGGTGCCAGTGCCGCGCACGACGACAGCTTGGGCGTTGGCGGCCAGCAGGCAGGCGCCGAACAGCAGGACGGAGAGAAGCTTTTTCATGGAGATCCCCAGGTAGTTGTATTTTAGAAACGATATGTTCCAATAAGCAATTATCGTTCCATGTTCCGCAAGTCCTTGAAAAGACGGGCTTCATGGCTGAGCTGGAGCATGAGCTGCGGCTGCGATGTAAAGAATCCCGACAGTGCCGAGCGTTGTTATCGGTATGGCCCGCGGCGGCCTTTTTCGGGCAAAGGGTGCTGTCCTCGCTTACAATGTGGGGTTTTGGGGCGGTTGCGTTGCACGCCTCTCGTCCATCGAACTAGAAAGAATTCCTATGAGTCTCAAATGCGGCATCGTCGGCCTGCCCAACGTCGGCAAGTCCACCCTGTTCAACGCCCTGACCAAGGCCGGCATCCCGGCTGAAAACTACCCGTTCTGCACCATCGAGCCGAACGTCGGCGTGGTCGAGGTGCCGGATCCGCGCATGCAGGCGCTGGCCGACATCGTCAAGCCCGAGCGCATGGTCAACGCCATCGTCGAATTCGTCGACATCGCCGGCCTGGTGGCAGGCGCGTCGAAGGGCGAAGGCCTGGGCAACCAGTTCCTGTCCCACATCCGCGAAACCGACGCCATCGTCAACGTCGTGCGCTGTTTCGAAGACGACAACGTGATCCACGTGGCCGGCAAGGTCAGCCCACTGGACGACATCGAAGTCATCCAGACCGAACTGGCGCTGGCCGACATGACCGCCGTCGAAAAGGCGATCCACCGCGAGAACAAGAAAGCCCGCTCGGGCGACAAGGATGCGGCCAAGCTAGTCGCCGTGTGCGAGCGCCTGATGCCGCACCTGAACGAAGGCCAGCCGGTGCGTACCGCCGGCCTCGACGCCGACGAGATGGCCCTGATCAAGACGCTGTGCCTGATCACCGCCAAGCCGGCGATGTTCGTGGCCAACGTGTCCGACACCGGCTTCAAAGACAACCCGCTGCTGGACCAGCTGACCGAATACGCTGCCAAGCAGAATGCGCCGATCGTGGCGATTTCTGCTGCGATCGAAGCGGAGATTGCCGACCTGGACGATGCCGACAAGGCTGCGTTCCTGAGCGACATGGGCATGGAAGAGCCTGGCCTGGATCGTCTGATCCGTGCTGCTTACAAGCTGCTGGGGCTGCAGACTTACTTCACCGCCGGTGTGAAGGAAGTACGTGCGTGGACCATTCATGTTGGCGATACCGCGCCGCAGGCGGCTGGCGTGATCCACACTGACTTCGAGCGTGGGTTTATTCGTGCGCAGACGATTTCTTACGATGACTACATTGCCTACAAGGGTGAGGCGGGTGCGAAGGAAGCGGGCAAGATGCGGGCTGAGGGTAAGGAATATGTGGTGAAGGATGGGGATGTGCTGAACTTCTTGTTCAACGTCTAAGCGTGAGGTCGGGATCCAGCGGATTCCAATATCAGAAAAAGCCCCGATGCCTCTGTGGTAAACGGGGCTTTTTTATGCACGGCTTCCCAGTTGGCCCGTTACTATCCAGATGCAGCGCATGATAGAAGCGGCATTGGAAGTGACCCCGATGGCATACTTTTCCTCAGAACTATTGGCTCGTCATCATGCCCTCTTGAACCGTTAGGACTGTGAACAATGGTAGAAAAAACTTGTTGCATTTTTAAAATAAGCGTGCCAGATTATTGTCGGGTTTTCTACGGTTGAGCTTCCAAATTAGTACTAAAAGCTGTTCCCACAACCCGTAGCGATTCTTCAGATGCCGATTCACCAATTGTCAGTATCATCAAGGCCAAACGTCTTCTGGCTTTTTTAGTCGCTGACGAATTATTGAAGGGGACAAGTTGAAGAAGGATGGCCATATTGACGAGCACGAAGTCAATGGCACGAGCCAACCAGAAATCGTAATAACCGGCTCTGCTATGAGACACGTAAATCGCCATAATCCTCAGGATCCTGCTGCATGTCGTCAGTAATTTGGTACACGAGGTGCAGACCAAGATGGAGAGCAAGTGCGTATATAACTACGAAACGTGGCTGGATTCACTAAGTGCACGATAAAGTGGGGCGTGTGAATAAGTGCTAGCGGTTGCGCCTGTTTCTGCAAAAAAGGATGTGATGAATCAAAAAGAGAAGAAAGAACTCAGCGAATCTGACATTAAGGCTAAATTTATTACGCCTGCTATCGTCCAAGCTGGGTGGAATGAGATAACGCAGATCCGTCGCGAAGTCACGTTAACGCCCGGCCCGGTTGTTGTCCGAGGTAATCTATCCTCACGGAACAAGAAGAAGAAAAAATTTGCCGATTACGTCCTTCAAAAGGAAAAGGGCGTACCAATAGCAGTGATCGAGGCGAAGGATAATAATCACGCTGTCAGCGATGGATTACAGCAGGCATTGGTTTATGCGGATTTACTCGACGTTCCCTGCGCATTTAGTTCCAATGGCGACGGTTTTGCTAGTCACAACAAAGCAACTCCAAAAGGTGAAGACACCGAAACAGAGTTCTGCTTAGATGCATTTCCCTCATCGGATGAATTATGGGAACGCTACAAGAAATTTCGGGGCATCGCGGACGAGCAGGAACAACTGGTCATAGAGCCATATTACGATGATGGCAGCGGCAAGGAGCCCCGTTATTACCAAGCTGAGGCAATCAACCGTGTAATTGAAAAGGTTGCCCAGGGCGAAAAGCGATTGTTGCTTGTAATGGCAACCGGAACCGGAAAGACGTACACGACATTCCAGATTATCTATCGGTTATGGAAGGCCAAGAAGGCTAAGCGCACTTTATTCCTGGTGGACCGGAACATTCTGGCAGACCAGACATTGGTCAATGACTTTAAGCCTTTTGGTTCGGTAATGACCAAGATCAGGAACCGAAAAATTGACCCGTCTTACGAAGTCTATCTTGGACTGTATCAAGCTCTTACCGGCCCAGATGAGGAAGACAAGATCTTTAAGGCAGTTAAACAAGATTTCTTTGACCTAATCGTTATCGACGAATGCCACCGTGGCAGTGCTAATGACGACTCAGCGTGGAAAGAAATTCTTGAATATTTCAATGGCGCCATTCAGCTAGGTTTGACCGCTACACCTAAAGAGACTAAGTATGCCTCCAACATCACGTACTTTAAAGAGCCGATTTACACTTACTCCCTTAAGCAAGGCATTCAAGACGGGTTCCTCGCGCCATATAAGGTTGTCCGCATCGACATCGATAGGGATCTTCAGGGCTGGACACCTCCAGCCGGTATGAAAGACGACCTCGGCAACGAGATCGAGCAGCGTGAATACAACCAGCACGATATGGACCTAGTTCTAGTGCTCAATCAGCGCACTAAGCTCGTAGCCGAACGCGTTATGAAACTGCTTAATGCCACTGACCCCTTTCAAAAGACCATTATCTTTTGTGAAGATATCGATCACGCTGAACGCATGCGTAAAGCCATTGTTAACGCAGCGGGAACTTTGGCGAAGGAGAACAGCAAGTACGTGATGCGGATAACCGGCGACAGTGTTGAAGGCAAGGCTGAACTAGATAACTTCATCGACCCGGAAAGCAAATACCCTGTTATTGCTACCACCTCAGAGCTACTCACCACAGGTGTTGATGCCAAGACCTGCAAGCTTATTGTGCTGGATAAAACTGTAAACTCCATGACGACCTTCAAGCAGATCGTGGGGCGTGGCACACGCATCGAAGAGTCACAAAACAAGTACTTTTTCACAATTATGGATTTCAAGAAAGCTACCGAGCTTTTCAAGGATCCAGAATTCGACGGAGATCCGGTAGTCATCTATGAGCCAACGAATGACGATGATCCTGTGCCGCCGGATCCAGCGCCAGCGGATGAAGATGACAGTGGTGCCGATGGTGAGGAAGGAGCCAATGTCAAGAAATTCCATGTTGGCGGCGTGGAGGTGCGCATTCTTTCTGAGCGTGTAGAGTTCCTCGGCGAAGATGGCCAAATGGTTACGGAAAGTTATCGTGATTACAGTCGGAAGAATATCCGCCAAGAATTTGGTTCGCTAGATAACTTCTTTCAGAAATGGAATAACGCCAAAAAGAAGACGACCATAATTGAAGGCCTTGCTGAATACGGCATCGAGCTTCCCGCGCTTGCTCTCGAAGTGGGTAAGGCTTACGGTGACTTCGACCTGGTCTGCCACATCGCTTTCGACCAACATCCGCTCACGCGTCGTGAGCGTGTGAATCAGGTCAGGAATCAAAATTACCTCGCTAAGTACGGAGAGCAAGCTCGCGCCGTGCTCGAAGCGCTGCTAGATAAATACGCAGATGAAGGCATTGTCAGCATTGAAAACAATAATGTCTTAAAGCTTGACCCATTCAAACGATTGGGGACGCCTGTGGAAATCATTAAAGACGTGTTCGGCGGGAAAGCAAAATACGAAGAAGCGCTGCAAGCGCTTGAAAACGAACTATTCAAACAAGCAAGCTAAACGAAGTTGAAATTTAAATGAGTAACGTCAGCAATGTAATTAAATCCATTCAAGAAATCATGCGTAAGGATGTGGGCGTCGACGGAGATGCCCAGCGTATAAGCCAGTTGGTTTGGATGTTTTTTTTGAAAATCTACGACGATCGTGAGGCTGAGATCGAGCTGCTGGAAGACGACTATAAGTCACCCCTGCCAGATCGCCTACGCTGGCGCAACTGGGCAGCCGACCCCGGGGGGATCACGGGTGAAACGCTCATCGAATTCGTAACCCTGCAGCTTTTCCCTACACTAAAAAATAAGCTCTCGTTGAGCGGTCCCACCGGCGAACGCGCGCGCGTGATCCGTAATGTCTTCGAGGATGCCTACAACTACATGAAGTCGGGCACCTTAATGCGACAGGTCATCAACAAGATCTGTGAGATCGACTTCAACAATACCGCAGACCGCCATACCTTCGGCAGCATCTACGAGCAAATCCTCAAAGACCTGCAGAGCGCGGGTAACTCTGGCGAGTTCTACACGCCGCGGGCGGTCACCAAATTCATTGTTGACCGTGTTGACCCAAAGTTGGAAGAAAGCGTTCTCGATCCTGCCTGCGGCACTGGTGGCTTTTTGGCCTGCGCGATTAGCTATAAGCAGAAGTATGTGAAGAATGCGGATGACGAAGCCGTGCTAGTGAGTAGCATTCATGGGGTCGAGAAAAAAGCCCTACCTCACATGCTCTGTATTACCAACATGATCTTGCATGGCATCGACACCCCAACGCAGATCGAACACGATAACATGCTCAGCCGCCGTGCTTACAAGGATTATGGCGAGGCGGACCGTGTAAACGTCATCGTTACTAATCCCCCATTTGGTGGCATGGAAGAAGATGGCGTAGAAGATCAGTTCCCGGCGACATTACGCACTCGGGAGACGGCTGACCTGTTTATGGCCTTAGTCGTCAAGCTGCTAAAGAACCATGGCCGTGCTGCCGTAGTGCTCCCTGATGGCTTCCTGTTTGGCGAAGGAATGAAAACTCGTCTGAAGCAAATGCTGCTTGAGCAGTGCCACCTACATACCATTGTGCGATTACCTAACGGCGTATTTAACCCTTACACCGGCATCAAGACCAACATCCTGTTCTTCACTAAGAAACCTGAGATTGAATGGCCGGCAACTAAGGAAATATGGTTCTACGAACACCCTTACCCGAAAGGTGTCACCAGCTACACCAAGACGCGCCCCATGCAATTCGAAGAATTTGAAACCGAGCGTACTTGGTGGGGGAATGAGGCCGACGGCTTCGAGAGTCGGGTGGAAACACCGCACGCTTGGAAGGTCGGCTTAGCTGATATCGTCTCCCGTAACTACAACTTGGACATCAAAAACCCGCATGTGGGTGAGCAGGTCACCCATCAGCCGGAAGAACTTTTGCAGCAGCATCAGACGCAGCAGCAAGGGATCCAGGCCCTGCGTGACGAACTCAAGGCTATTTTGTCTGCTGCTCTGACTGGAGCGTATCAAGGATGACGGATCTGGGAAAGCTGGTGACGGATCACTTAGAAATGTGGACGACCGCCGTAAAGCGCAAATCCGGTGCTGGCCGATCATCCTCAAGCAAAGTCGAACTGTACGGCATCAAAAAGTTGCGCGAGTTGATTCTTGAACTAGCCGTGCGGGGGCAGCTCGTGCCGCAAGATGCCAACGACGAGCCAGCAAGCCAACTGCTGCAGAGAATCGCCTCCGAAAAGGCTGAGCTGGTCAAAGAAGGAAAATTGAAGAGCGAAAAGGCGTTGCCTTCGGTTGACGAGGAGCCGAAACACTTCCAACTTCCTAAAGGATGGGCGTGGGCGAGGGTAAACGATACAGCTCAATACATTAATGGTCTCGCGTTCAAACAATCTGATTGGGGCAGTTCCGGTCGCCCAATAATTAGAATACAGAACCTGTCTGGTCGAAACGAGGAGTTCAACCGCACGGAAAAGGCCGTAAGCGAATCCCTTCTGGTCAACAAAGGCGATCTTTTGGTATCGTGGTCTGCTACGCTGGACGTTTTCGTTTGGGAAAAAGACGAGGTTGGTGTTCTAAACCAGCATATTTTCAAGGTCGTACCCATCAGGTGCATACATAAGGATTATCTATTTTGGCTGCTAAAGGCAGCAATAAAGGAAATGGAAGCCAGTGAGCATGCGCATGGACTGGTAATGACACACATAAATAGAGGGCCGTTTCTAGCTCATTTAATTGCCTTGCCGCCGTTAGAGGAGCAAAAGCGCATAGCGGAAAAGCTGCAGGAATTGATGGCGTTGTGTGACCGTTTGGAAGAAGAGACAGAATTCATTCTAAACACACATAAAAAGCTTTTGGAGAGTCTGTTAAATACGCTAAATAGTGCCACCGATCATGATCAGTTCTCTAGCGCTTGGCAACGCATTGCATCTCATTTTGATATGCTATTTGACAATGAAGAGAGTGTCGATCAGCTTAAGCAAGCGATTTTGCGTTTGGCTGTTGAAGGAGTGTTGGTAAAATTCCCAGCGGACTCAAGTAGAGTGGCTTTGAGGGAAGTTCTTTCATTTGGCCCACGGAATGGGTTCTCTCCGAGAGAATCATCGAATGAAACGGGTCAAAAAGTTTTAAAGCTGGGAGCAACTAGCTACGGAAAATTGGACCTTTTGCAAGTCAAATTCTTCGAGGACGAGATTCCACCTAATAGCCATCTTTGGCTAAAGGCTGGCGATATTTTGATTCAGCGAGGAAATTCGCATAACTTCGTCGGTGTAAATGTTCTGATTAATGCTGATGTTGAGAATGTAATTTATCCGGATTTGATGATGAAGCTAAGGGTGCGGGAAGGTATTCTTGCTGAGTATGTCTCATTGTGGCTTAGCGCGTTACCAGCAAGAACGCATATGTGGGAGGCAATGACTGGTACATCGGGAACTATGCCGAAAATTAGCAAAGGCGTGGTCGAAAGTATTCCAATAGTTATTCCACCGGTTGAGGTTCAGGAGTTGGTTGTGTCGACATCCAAGCATCTTTTGATGGTCTGCGACCAACTTAAGATGCGTCTCAATGAGGCTCAAACCATTCAGCTGAATTTGTCCGATGCTATGGTCGAGAACGCGCTTGCGAGGCAATGATGTCCAGTCCAGTAGAAAATTGGTGTCAAACAGATGGGCACGCTGATTTTGAGTTGTTTGACGATTTCAATGCATGGATCGATCAGGGGGAAGCTGCTTCAAATCTTCCGCTCTTACAAAAGCTCGGCCAAGTAGGCTTGTCCCACCCGAGTCGGGCATTTTTCGCAGGCGATCGTGAGGCGTACGAGCAAGCTTTAAAAGTTTATCGTGCAGAGCGCCGACATGAAGTGTTGAGCCGGGATCACTTCATCGAGAAGTACGGTGAGGAAAACGGTCTTCATTGGTTTGAGCGCAATGAACAGCGTTTCGACCAGCTAGTAGATCGCCTTGCCAAACAAGAGGTTGTGCCCTTTATCGGAGCTGGTATCTCAGTAGGCGGGGGGTTCCCAACCTGGGCTAATCATTTGCGGCAGCAGGGACGTACTGCAGGCATACCTTCGGCTCAAGTAGAAAGCTGGTTGGCCCAAGGGCAGTATGAGCAGTTCATTGAACATATTGAACGAGGACATGGACGCGACGCCTTTGCTCAGGAAATACGCGACGTATTTAGCAAACGTGGCCGCATTCAAGACATCATGCTGCTCATCGCAGAGATTTTTAACGACACGCTCATCACGACTAACTATGACCGCTTGCTTGAACAGGTATTCGACACAGGCGATGAGTCGCGTGTGCAAGTACTTTGTGGTGAAATGGCCAAGAATCCGCCTGACCCAGGAAGGGTCACTATCATCAAGATCCATGGAGACTTCAGGGATCCAATACATTGCATTTTGAGCAAGGCGCAGTATGACCAAGCCTATGGGCATGTACAGCTTGATCTACGCCGGCCTATCCCTAAGATACTAGCCCGTTATTACCGTAGTAACAACCTACTGTTCATCGGTTGCAGCTTGAGCAATGATCGTACCGTACAAGTCTTTCAAGCTACAAAAGCAGCTGCAGGCGATACATTATTTCCTCAGCACTTTTCGATCGAGCAAGCACCGGAAACGATCGAAGCATTAGTTTTCCGAAACAGCGAACTCCTGAAATGGGGAATTACAGCGATCTGGTATCCAAAACGTCAATATGAGAAGGTGGAAGCTATACTCCGCCATGCCGGGTACGAGTTGAATTACCTGAAGGCTCAAATAGCCCGCAGCCAGATCAGGTAATCAGTATCGAATATTTAGAACAGGCAGGAAATGGCCTTGATGGGTTGTCTGGCAGTACGAATCCGATTAGTACATCGATAGCTGAGATCGTTATGCCGGCACTAGTCGAACAGGAACGGCAGTAACCAGGTATGAAGCCGGGTACGATTAACGAGAATGGAGTGTAAGACAGCTTTTTTGTCTATAAAAGGACGGCTGAACTTCCTGTTCAACTTCTTTCTGCTGCGTGCGTAAAAAAGCCCAGTGCGCCCGCTGGTGCCAGGGCTCTTCTTTTTCCTGTTGGAAGGACGAAGGCTTAGAAACCGTACTTCAAACCGATGCTGTAGACATCGGCCTTCGGCCCATTCTCCTTGCGCTTGCCATAGCGTTCATATTCGACGACAGCTGCAAGATTTCTGCACCGCACCCCAGCATAAAGCCCAGTATCCCGGACGGTATCGTACAAGCCAGCCTTCGGTACCGAAACCTTGCGCTTGCTGTACGACAGGCCGAACTTGCTGTACGCCGAGAAGTTCTCGTTAACCGGAACGGTGTACTTGCTGGCGGCGTAGCTGCGATAGCTCTTCACCTGGCCGCCGTCGACCCAGCCTTGCGGATTCCATTCCAGTAGTAGAAGTCGGCTGTGCGAAAGCGCGTGAGGCCGGCTTCGCCGCCCCAATCCCGCTCGAACTCGTAGCCGCCAAAGATCTTGGCATTGCCCTGTTGCCGCCGGCGGCGGTGTCGCGGGCCATACCCACGCCAAGGCCGATGTAGGCGTGTGGCACCGTGTCGGCAGTGGCGGGCAGCGTGGAAGCAGTCATCTGGGCCTGGGCCGCGCTGCCGGCGCAGAATGCTGCGAGTACGGCAAGTATTGTCTTGTTCATGTCTGTCCCCCGATCAGAACCCGAACTTCACGCCAGCCCCGAAGATCCCGTTCTTCGGACCATTCCGCGCCGACTTACCGTTGCGCTCGTACTCCATGTACAGCGACACCCGCTCAGTCATCTTGGCCTCGACACCCAGCGCCGCATACACACCGTTGTTGTTCTCCTTGAAGTTCCAGCCCGGCGCCGGGCTGCTGTACTTGTATTCGCCATGCGACAGGCCGAGCTTGCCGTAGACAGACGTCCGCTCGCTGAGCGCATACTTGTACTTGGCAGCCGCGTAGAAACTCGAGCTCTTGATATGCACGGCGGTGTAGTCCGTGGTCCCCGGCACATAGAAGCCGGTTTTACCCAGATGGCTATAGCCCAGCTCGACACCCCAGTTCTCATCGAACTCGTAGCCGCCGAAAAATTTGGCGGTGCGCTTGTGGTCGCCCGACACCGAATCCTTTACCGCGCCAATGCCGGCGCCCACATAAAAATGCGGCGCATCGGCGGTATTTGCCGAAACCGTCTGGGCCTGTGCCGCCCCCATGGCAAGGCCCCCTGCAAGCACTGCAAACATCGTCTTTTTCATTGTTTTCCTTTGTTTGTGGTTGTCTGTGTCCCGATACACCGGCATCGCGACGGGAAAAACGATAGCAGCTCGTTTCTTCTAAAAAACTGTCGGATTAGTAAGAAAATGTGACGACCATGCATATAAATGACTGAAAAGTCAGATATGCATATTGCCGAGCTCGGAAAGATGGGAGATGTTGCGAGATATAGAAAGGAATTTAAAAGCAGATATGCAAGTTCGATCTGTTGCGAATGCTTACAAGTTTAAAGAAGAGCCGGAAACGGCAACCTGCCGCCTCCAGCAAACAGAGTAATCAACAGGCTCAGCCCAACCGGTCAGCCAAATCCTGCGCCAACCCGCACATGGTCAAGGTCGGATTCCACGACCCCGAAGTCGGGAAAAGCGCCCCGCCAGTCACATACACGTTCTTGACCCCATGCGGCCGATAATCCAGCCCCACCACGGAAGTGGAAGGATCGGACCCGATCCAAAGCGGCGAAGCCTCATGCACAATGATCGGCAACCGAATCTGCTGCCGGCTGGGCCGCTCCGTCTGCCAGTAACCCTCGGACTGGCCAGCATCGACCCAATACTCGATCTCCGGCGTCACCCCGACCCCGCGGCTGGCCAGGGCGGCGATGGTTTGATAAGTCGCTTCGTCGAGCACGTCCCACAGCCGCTCGTCCAGCGGCCCGGTCTGCAGCTGCAGGCTGATGTTGGCGGTCGGGTCGGCGTCGCCGTTCAGGCGGATCCAGTTGGCGTCATTCTGCTCGCAGACTTCGCCCAGGGTCGCGCACACGAACAGCACGTAGTCTTCCGAGCCGCGCAGCTGGGCTGTTGAAGCCACCGCGGCCGCATCGGGCGCCTCGTAAGCGATGGTGGCGGCGTCCTGCTCCGGGTGGCTGGCCGCGAAGGCGCTGGCCTGCACGTGGTACTGCAGGCCGTTGTCGGCGCGGCCGTGCAGGTAGTGCGCGCCCAGCTCCAGCGCCGCCAGCTCGCGGAAGGCGGAGCGCTTCACGCGCGCGGTGATGTGCGACATGAAGTGGCCCGTGTAGCGCTTGCCGGCGTTCGGCAGCAGCGCGCCGAAGGAGTTCATCAGCAGCGTGGCCGGCGGGATCGTCCCCATCGCCAGCACGATGCGCGCATTGCCCACGCCGAGCGGACCGCGGCTGGTCTGCAGCGCCGTCACCGTGCCCTGGTCGTCGTGCAGCAGGCGCTCGACGGTGCAGCGGTTGACGATCGCCAGTTCCTGCCCGCGTCCCTGGGCAGCCAGGCCTTTCTGCTTCTGCTGCAGGCCGAGCAGGGTGCCGACGGTCGAGTACTTGTAGAACTTCACGCCCTGCCACTCGCTGCCGCCAACCGCGATCGGCGCCGGGAAGGCATCCAGCGCGGACGGCACGAAGCGCCGGAAGTTCTCCTTCAGGTTGACGTCGAGCTGGCGCTGCAGGCTGCCGTAGACGCTGTCGTCGATGCGGTCGGCGGTGGTCACATGCAGGAAGGCGCGGGCGTCGCTCCAGAAGCGCGGCTTTTGCGTCACCGCGATCAGTTCCTCGGGCCAGTCGCGCATCAAGGTCGGTTCCGGCGCCGGGCACCACGCGCTCCAGTAGGTCGAGCGGCCTCCCAGCACCGGGATGTACCCCGCCTGGAAGAACTTGTGGCCGCCGGTCGCCATGGCCGCCGTGCGGGTCCACGGGTAGGTGGTCGGCGGTGAGCCGGTCGCGGCCTGGAAGGCCATCGGCAGCATCTGGTAGTGCACCGGCAGCCAGTAGCCGCCGCGCTCGAGCACCAGGATGCGCGCCTGCGGATTGTGCGTGAGGATGCGCTCGACAAAGGCGACGCCGGTGGGGCCGGTGCCGACCACGATGAAGTCCCAGGCCGCGCTTTGCACGCGCTGCCAGTCGCCGGCAAAGAAGGCGCTGGCGGCGATCTGGTCGGCGCTGACCGACTGCGGACCGGGCACCGGGAAGCCCTGGGCGATCCCGCAGGGCAGGCCGGCGGTCTTGCTATAGAAACGCTTGTAGTTCGAGGACATGGCCGCCTCCTATTTGCCGTTCGATGCCGCAGCAGGCTTGCCGCGCAGGTCGAGGCCCATCAGCGGGTGCGGCTGGTGGCTCTTCGCGCTTTCCATCAGCGGCAGCGATTTGAAGGTCAGCACCATGTCGAAGTCGCCGGCGATGCTGCCCGGGTCCATCGGCACGTTGCCGCGGCGGTTCTGGAACCAGCGCAGCCATTCCGGCGAGCCGGGCGGCGGCGAGACCAGGTAGCCGTCGGCGGTGACGTCCGGCTTGTTCGACAGGTCGGGCAGCAGGAAGGAGGGCATGTTCCTGCTTGCCGTGTTCCACTGCGCCGTGCTGTGGCAGCTCATGCACGAGGAGTTCTTCGCGTTCACCACTTTCTTCAGCTGGCCCTCTTCGGTGTAGGCGATGTTGTTCATCGCGCCGTCGTTCGGGCCGGACAGGCGCTGGCCCCAGCCGAAGGTCTCGCCGCCATATAGGGGCGCCTTCGGGTTGTTCCAGTTCTGCAGCAACGGCGCCGCCGGGTTCACGGTGCTGTTGGCCTGCGGGTCGTTGCCCCACTGCGCGCCCAGCACCACCATCTGGTCCCAGATGCCGTTCGGCCCGCGCTTGGCGTCCTTGTCGTAGACCAGGGTCATGAAGACCCAGCCGGTATCGGGCGCCGACTTGCTGTCCTTGACGATGATATCGAACTGCATCAGGTAAGCATCGGTCAGCTTCGGCAGCCTGGTCGGCGTATCGTTCCCGTTGGCGGTGGCGTCGACGTTGATGTAGAGCGGCCACTTCTGCGCACCCTGCATCACCGGCCAGACCTCTGGGCCGGCGGTAATGAAGGCCGCCTTGACGATCACTGCGCCTTCCTCGAACTGGGTGCTGTCCGGCGTCAGGTAAGGGTCGGTCGCGCCCTTGGTCTTCCAGATCCGGTTCAGCGTTTGCGCGGCCACCTTGTCGTAGTAGGTCAGCACATAGGTCGTGATGTCCTTCTTCAAACCGCTTTGCTGGAACAGGGACTTGTCGAGGTCGCTGGAGCCGACGTACATGCCGTGGATGGATTCGCGGCCGAGATACTGGTGCTTGCTGTCGTACAGGTTCATCGAGCCGAGCCAGGGCTCGTTGTACCAGCCGCGCCTGGCGGCGTCCCAGCGCGGGTAATCGGACAGCAGCACCCGCATGTCCTTGCCGACCGCGTCCTTGAGCGCCTGGGTGTAGGCGGCAGCGTTCTGGGTATTGATCTGGCCGTTCCTGATGGCGGCGCGCCAGGGCATGTCGGGCACGGCCACCTTGCTGGGATAGTCGTAGCTGAGCTTGAAGAACGGGCCCTTGTACTGGCTCGCGGGCGGTTTCAGGCCATTGCTGTCGGCGTAGGGCGTGGGCGCCGGCGCTGCCATGGCAACCGACAAGGAGAGCAGCATGGCGCTGGCAAGGCCGATGTGTTTCCGTCTCATTCGAACCATCCTCATGTTGAAGGTCAATGAACCCAGCGCCAGAATGACGGATTGCTTGCGGCCGCTCATCCCAAGACCAGGATGTGATCAATTACTGATCGAAATTAACCCTCGGAAACCGGCGGAACTTTGACGAAGAGCAAGCATTCAGCCAATCCGCGTGACTCTGTCACAAAACCGTTAAATTTCTGTCACGCTCCTGACATACGTCTCTACTATTCTGCCCAGCGATCGCCGCGCACCCAGTGCGGCCCCACTGACCTGATCTGGAGTGCTGACGTATGAATGCGAATACCGACCTGTCCCGCCGCCGCCTGATTCGCCTGCTGGGCGCGGCCCCGATGCTGCCGATCGGCGCCGGCACCGTGGGCGCCATGCTTGCCGGCTGCGGCGGCGGTGACGACAGCCCGGTGAGCACCGCGCCGGGCACCCCGGTGACGACCACGCCGCCGGCCGTGACCCTGTCCAGCGTGTCCTTCGGCTCGATGAACGCGCCGACCCTGGCGGACGCCGCATCCATGGCCACCACCTCGGTGGCATCGACGATGACGGTCAACTTCAGCGACAGCAGCAAGCTCGATTTCAAGCTGTCCTACAAACCCTTCTTCATCACCGGCGACCTGGTCCCGAACGGCAGCGGCGGCACCATCCTGGCCGGCGGCTACTACGACATCAACAACAAACCGATCATGGACACCACCGTGGCCGGCAAGGAGCGCCAGTTCTTCTCGGATTCGCCGGACGGCACCTCGCTGCTGACCGTACCGAACGCGAAAGTGGCCGGCGTGAAGGGCAGCACCGTGTTCGCCGTGGTCCAGTTCGAATACACGACCTGGGCCCAGGACGGTACCACCGACATGTACGGCAAGCTGCCGTCGCCGATCGCCGTGCTGACCCTGGACCAGGACCCGAGCACCGGTAAGCTGAGTCTTGTGAAGTACCACAACGTCGACACCTCCAGCGCGAACGGCCTGTGGATCACCTGCGGCGCCAGCCTGTCGCCCTGGGGCACCCATCTGTCGAGCGAGGAGTACGAGCCGAACGCCTTCACCGCGGCCGGCGAAGCCCAGTTCAAGGCCTTCAGCAAGAACCTGTACGGCGACGAGACCAGGGCGAATCCGTACAACTACGGCCACCTGCCGGAGATCACCGTCAACCCGGACGGCACCGCCAGCATCAAGAAGCACTACTGCATGGGCCGCATCTCGCACGAGCTGGTGCAGGTCCTGGGCGACAACCGCACCGTGATCATGGGCGACGACGCCACCAACAGCGGCTACTTCGTGTTCGTCGCCGACAAGGAGAAGGACCTGTCGAGCGGCACCCTGTACGTGGCCAAGGTCGGCGCCGGCTTCTCGCTGGACCCGGCTGCCGCCGCGGCGCCGCTCAGCTGGATCAAGCTCGGTTCCGCCACCAGCGACGAGATCCGCTCGCTGGCCGCCTCGATCAAGGCCACCGACATCATGGACGTCAAGAGCAGCGATCCGCAGGACGCCAGCTACACCAAGGTCGCCGCCAACGGTCGCACCGAATGGCTCAAGCTGAAGCCCGGCATGGAAAAGGCGGCCGCCTTCCTCGAAACCCACCGCTACGCCGCACTGGTCGGCGCTTCGATGGGCTTCACCAAGATGGAAGGCACGACCGTCAACCTGAAGGACAAGATCGCCTACTCGGCCCTGCAGAACTGCCAGAGCTCGATGGTGGCCGGGAACGCGCTGAACGTGCCGGGCAACGGCATCTCGATCCCGAAGGCGGTCAACGCCGGCGCGGTGATGATGCTGAGCCTGAAGGGCGGCCAGAAGGACACCGCGGGTAACGCGATCAACAGCGAGTGGATGCCTGCCGACACCAAGGCGCTGCTGGTGGGCGAGGACATCACTGCCGACGCGCTGGGCAATACCGCCAATCCGAACAAGGTCGGCAACCCGGACAACCTGAAGTTCTCGGAAAAGATGCGCACCCTGTTCATCGGCGAGGACAGCAGCCAGCACGTGAACAACTTCCTGTGGGCCTACAACGTCGACACCAAGCAGCTCTCGCGCCTGCTGTCGGTGCCGGCCGGCGGCGAATCGACCGGCCTGCACGCGGTCGACGACATCAACGGCTGGACCTACATCATGAGCAACTTCCAGCATGCAGGCGATTGGGGCGGGATTCATGCGGGCGTGAAGGGCACGCTGGATCCGCTGATCAAGGCGAATTACAAGGACAAGTTCGGGGCAGCTGTGGGGTATCTGACTGGGGAGCTGACGCAGTTTAAGTTGGCGAAGGTGTAACGCCACTACGTCGTCCCCGCGCAGGCGGGGACCCAAGTTTGGCGGCAGATCGTGCAACTTGGATTCCCGCCTTCGCGGGAATGACGTTTAGGGCCAACGCTTAGAATAGATTCGCGAATTCCCGCGCAGCCTCGAGCGGCTCCGGCGCCGCATACACACTACTAATCGCCGCCACCAAATCCGCCCCCAGCTCTACCAGCGGCCGCGCATTCACCGCCGTCATCCCCCCAATCACCACCACCGGCACCTGCAGCTGCGCCTTCGCCTGCGCGACGATATGCAGCGGCGTACTCACCTCGTACACCTTCACCTTCGACGGATAGAAACCGCCGAAGGCCACATAGCTCGCCCCCGCATCCTGCGCGCTTTGTGCCAGCGCGAGCTGGCCGTAGCAGGATGCGCCGACGATCTTCGAAGGCCCGAGCGCCGCTCGCACCGCCGCCACGGGCGCGTCAAGGCCGCCGACGTGCACGCCGTCCGCATCCAGCTGCAGGCACAGCTCGACGTGGTCGTTGATGATCAGCGGCCGGCCATGACGCCGGCACAGCGCAAGCAGCGCAGCCGCCTGTTCGTGCCGCAGAGCCGTAGACGCCGTCTTGTTGCGGTACTGGACCAGCGCCGCGCCGGCTTCCAGCGCCTGCGCGGTTGCCGCCAATAACCGGTCGGTGTCATCCCAGTCCGGCGTTACCAGATAAAGTCCTCGCATCATTACGCTCCCCGATGTTCGATCCGGCGCGGAATCCGCTGGCCGTGGGCGATGGCATACGAATCGGCCAGCGCCTGGTTGCAGCAGCGCTGGGCGCGTTCGAGCGCCTGCGCCATCGTGTCGCCCAGCGCCAGGCGCGCGGCCAGGCTGGACGCCAGGGTGCAGCCGCTGCCGTGGAAGGCGCCGGGCAGACGCGGCCAGCGCCATTCGCGCACACCTTCGCGGCTGTGCCAGCGGTTGACCACCTCGTCACCATCGCCATGGCCGTCGGTAACCAGCACGTGCGGCACGTCGACGCGACCCAACGCCGCCGCTTCCGGCAGATTCGGCGTCACGACCGTCGCTAGCGCCAGCAGCGGCGACAGCACCGCCAGCGCATCGCCGCGCGCGAGCGGATCGCCGTGGCCGCTGGCCAGCACCGGATCGAGCACCACCGGCAGGGCAGGCTGGCGCGCACGCAGCAGCAGGACGATGCCGGCGATGGCCTCGGCGTTCGCCAGATTGCCGGGGATGCCCAGCTTGACGGCGCGGATAGTCATCGTCTCGACCAGCAGCGTGGCCTGGCGGGTGATCAGGCCGGCGTCTACCGGCGCCACTTCATGCACCCTGTCGTTGTCCTGCACGGTCAGCGCCGTCACGATGGGCAGCGCGTGTGCGCCCTGGGCCGCAATCGCCTCGATGTCGGCCTGGATGCCGGCCCCGCCGGACGGATCGAGACCGGAAAACACCAGCACGCAGGGGCGCATGTCATTGGCTTTCATGGAGCCGTCCCGCCATCGGCGACGAGGGTGAGGCCGCGAAGCGCCGCGGCATCCGTCCCGCCAGCCAGGCTTCGCGGCCGGCTTCCACCGCCAGGCGCATCGCCCCCGCCATGCGCACCGGATCGCGGGCCAGGGCGATGGCGCTGTTCATCAGTACGCCGTCGCAACCCAGCTCCATCGCCACGGCCGCATCCGACGCGGTGCCGACGCCGGCATCGACCAGCACCGGCACCTTGGCCTGCTCGATGATCAGCGACAGGTTCCACGGATTCAGGATGCCCATGCCGGAGCCGATCAGGGAAGCCAGCGGCATCACCGCGGCCACGCCGATGTCCTCGAGCATGCGCGCCTGGATCGGATCGTCGCTGCAGTAGACCATCACGTCGAAGCCGTCGCGCACCAGTTCCTCGGCGGCGCGCAGGGTTTCGGGCATGTTGGGGAACAGGGTCTTTTCGTCGCCCAGCACCTCGAGTTTCACCAGTTTGTGGCCATCCAGCAGTTCGCGCGCCAGCTGCAGCGTATAGACCGCGTCGCGCGCCGTGTAGCAGCCGGCGGTGTTCGGCAGGATGGTGTAGCGCGAGGGTGGCAGCGCATCCAGCAGGTTGGGCGCGTGCGGATCCTGCCCAATGTTCACGCGGCGGATCGCCACGGTGACGATCTCCGCACCCGCAGCCTCGGTGGCGGCCGCGGTCTGCTCCAGGTCCCGGTATTTGCCGCTGCCGACCAGCAGGCGCGAGCGGTATGTCTTGCCGGCGATGACCAGCGGACTGTCCTTCAAAACCTTCATGTCGTTCATGTGTTCTCCATTTTTTCCATGTGGTCAACCGCCGCCGATGGCGCGCACCACGTCCACGCGGTCCTGCGGGCGCAGCAGGGTAGTGCGCCAGTGTTCGCGCGGCACCACGCGGCGGTTCACGGCCAGCGCCACGGCCTGGCCGGACAGGCCCAGCGTCTCCACCAGCGCATGCAGGCTGGCGGCGCCCGGCAGTTGATGCGGCGCGCCGTTCAGTTCGATCTCCAGCATGCTCAGGCTTTCTGATAGAGCTCGGCGCCCTTGCGCACGAATTCGACCGCCTTCTCCTGCATGCCGCCGGCCGCGTACTCACGCACTTCCTGGGTGATCTTCATCGAGCAGAAATGCGGCCCGCACATCGAGCAGAAATGGGCGACCTTGCTTGACTCCTTGGGCAGGGTCTCGTCGTGGAATTCGCGCGCCTTGTCCGGATCGAGGCCGAGGTTGAACTGGTCTTCCCAGCGGAATTCGAAGCGCGCCTTGGACAGCGCGTTGTCGCGGATCTGGGCGCCCGGATGGCCCTTCGCCAGGTCGGCCGCGTGGGCCGCGATCTTGTAGGTGATGATGCCGTCCTTGACGTCGTCCTTGTCGGGCAGGCCCAGGTGCTCCTTCGGCGTCACGTAGCACAGCATGGCGGTGCCGTACCAGCCGATGTTGGCGGCGCCGATGCCGGAGGTAATGTGGTCGTAGCCCGGCGCGATGTCGGTGGTCAGCGGGCCGAGGGTGTAGAAGGGCGCTTCGTGACACTGCTCGAGCTGCAGATCCATGTTCTCCTTGATCAGCTGCAGCGGCACGTGGCCCGGGCCTTCGATCATGGTCTGGACGTCGTGCTTCCATGCGATCTGCGTGAGTTCACCGAGGGTGCGCAGCTCGGCCAGCTGGGCTTCGTCGTTGGCGTCGTAGATCGAGCCGGGGCGCAGGCCGTCACCCAGGCTGAAGGCGACGTCGTAGGCCTTCATGATTTCGCAGATCTCTTCGAAACGCGTGTACAGGAAGGACTCCTTGTGGTGGGCCAGGCACCACTTGGCCATGATCGAGCCGCCGCGCGAGACGATGCCGGTCAGGCGGTTTGCCGTCATCGGAATGAAGGGCAGGCGCACGCCGGCGTGGATGGTGAAGTAGTCGACGCCTTGCTCGGCCTGTTCGATCAGGGTGTCGCGGTAAATCTCCCAGCTCAGTTCCTCGGCCTTGCCGTTGACCTTCTCCAGTGCCTGGTAGAGCGGCACGGTGCCGATTGGGACCGGGCTGTTCCGGATGATCCATTCGCGCGTCTCGTGGATATGCTTGCCGGTCGAGAGGTCCATGACCGTGTCGCCGCCCCAGCGGATGGCCCAGGTCATCTTCTCGACTTCCTCGCCGATCGACGAGGTGACCGCCGAGTTGCCGATGTTGGCGTTGATCTTCACCAGGAAGTTACGGCCGATGATCATCGGCTCGGATTCCGGGTGGTTGATGTTGGCCGGCAGGATGGCGCGGCCGCGGGCGATCTCGTCGCGCACGAATTCGGGCGTGATTTCAAGGGGGATGGCGGCGCCGAAGGACTGGCCGGCATGCTGGCGGCCCAGCAGCGCCGCCATCCGTTTGCCGGTCGGGCCGGCGGCTTCCAGGTTGCGCAGGTATTCCTGGCGCCGCAGGTTTTCGCGGATGGCGACGAACTCCATCTCGGGCGTCACGATCCCCTGGCGCGCGTAATGCATCTGGGTGACGTTGCGGCCGCCGGCGGCGCGGCGCGGCTTGCGCTGCAGGTCGAAGCGCAGCTCGGCCAGCTTCGGATCCTGCAGGCGCGCCTGGCCGTAGCGGGAGGAAGGCCCGGCCAGTTCGACGGTATCGCCGCGTTCGCGGATCCAGCCGCTGCGCGGGCAGGGCAGGCCGGCACGGATGTCGATGCGGACGGCAGGATCGGTGTAGGGCCCGGAAGTGTCGTAGACCCAGACCGGCGGGTTCGGCTCGGCGCCGAAGGACGCCGGCGTCGGCGACTGGTGGATCTCGCGCATCGGCACCCGGAGGTCGGGGCGCGAGCCGGCCACATGGACCTTGCGCGAATTGGGGAGAGGCGTCACGGCCGCGGCATCGACCGTGGCGCTGGCGGACAGGAATTTCGGATCGGCGTTCAATTGCACTCCTTTGTGGCAGCTGAAGATCGGCGATCCAGCTTGAGGAGTGCAAAGATGTTGACGCATGCAGGCATGCGCGGTCTCTGTAGCTTCCCTTCGCTGGCATTATCCAGATCAGGTTCGGAGGGTATTTCTCACCCGCGGCCGATTTTTCGATCGGTGCAGGACCCCTAGCGTTGTCGTCGTCTCATGAAGAGGCGACGGCGGGAGTGTACGTCGGATTGGGAACAATGGCAATCGGGCGGAAAACCCGTGACAATGCGCGTATTTTGAAAACCCGGGAGCTGATAAGCTGATCCGCCATGAAAAGATCGATCAAGCTACATAGCCTCGTGTTCGCGCTGCTGGTCCTCGGCGCCGGCGCCTCCCAGGCCTGCCGGGTAGCCCCGCCGGCCCAGCGCATCGCCGTCGAAGACCAGGTCCGCCAGCCCGCCGATGTGATGGTCGGGCAGGTCATCGGCGCCACGCCGCTGGGTGGCGATACGGTCGAATACAGTTTCCTCGTACTCGACCAACTGCGCGGGCTGCCACGCAAGGTGTTCACGGTGCTGGGCCGCGCTGTGTCGCCCTACGACCAGGACACCAGCTACGACCGGCACCAGGACTTCGCCTTCTGGGCCCGCAACGGCGGACGGGTGATGAACGAAGCCGACTGCGCCATTCACCCCAGTTTTGTGGTCGGCAACAGCTACCTGGTGTTCCTCGGCGCCACGCCTACCTGGCGCAGCTTCGAGAAGATCGACATGGTCGACGGCCATCCCGATCCCGACGATCAATGGCTGGCCTACGTGAAATCGGCGCTGTCCGCCACGCCGGCCCGGCAGGATTACGAGCGTATCGGGCGCCTGATCTACGGCTTGCAGCGCATGAAGGCGCAGGGCGACCTCGACCGTCAGGCGCTCGCCGCCCAGCATGCGCCTGGCCACCTGCTGTGGCGCGCCAGCGTGCTCGACGACGAGTTCGAGCGCATGCTCAAGGATCCCCAGGATGTCCCGCGCATCCCGGACCAGAAAATCGATGCAGCCCTGCGCGAGGCCGCTTCACTCCACGCGGCGCTCGAGACCTGGCGCAACGGCGCCGCCCGCTGACCATCCCAAGGAGAACCCCATGTTCGACCGTCTCAAACGCAGTTTCGTCCTCGTCGGCGCCAGCGCCCAGGTGCTCAGGCAGGACAAGCACCTGCTGCTGTTTCCCATCATCTCCGCCGTGGCGATGCTGCTGGTGCTGGCCGCCTTCGCGCTGCCGCTGTTCGGCCTGGCCTCGATCGACGGTCTGAGCGAGGGCGGCGCCTACTCCGCGGCCTTCCTGTTCTACGTGGTCCAGTACTTCGTCATCTTCTACTTCAACACGGCGCTGGTCGGCGCGGTCATGATCCGGCTCGACGGCGGCAGCCCGAGTTTGAAAGACGGCCTGGCCATCGCCAACGGCCGCATCGGCACCATCCTCGGCTATGCGGTGATTGCCGCCACCGTCGGCGTGATCCTGCGCGCGATCCAGGAGCGGGTCGGCTTCATCGGCCGCTTCATCGCCGGCCTGCTCGGCGCCGGCTGGGCCGTCGCCACTTTCCTGGTCGTGCCGGTGATCGCGACCGGCGCTCACGGCGCCACCGGCGCCATCTCCGAGAGCACGGCCCTGCTCAAGCGCACCTGGGGCGAGAACGTGGCCGGCCAGGTCGGTCTGAACGTCGCCTTCAGTCTGCTCTACTTCCTCCTGATCGCGGGCGGCGTCGGACTGACACTCCTGATCGCCACGACGGGCGCGGCGCCGGTGCTGTATCTGCTGCTGGCCATCGTCGTGGTGCTGGCGGCCCTCGGCTGCGTGCTGATGCATGCGACACTGAGCGGGATCTATTCGGCGGTGCTGTACCGCTATGCCGTCGGCGGCAGCGATGCGCCCGGCTTCGACCAGTCCGCCCTGGCGTCCGCCTTCCAGCAAAAGTCCTGATCCGGGGCAGGTTTTTGGTGCGATACTATGCGGTCCGAAGCTGGATCACGTATCGCAATGCCCACCCTGTCTCATTTGCTGCTCTATCCGATCAAATCCTGCGGCGGCATCGCCGTGCGCGAAGCCACGCTGCTCGAAACCGGCCTGGCCGCCTACGGCGTGCATGACCGCGAATGGATGCTGGTCACGGAAGCCGGCCAGTTCCTGACCCAGCGCGAGTTCCCGCGCATGGCCCTCATCCGCCCTCTCCCCGAGGGCGGCAACCTGCGCGTCAGCTGTCCGGGCATGGGCGACCTGCTGCTGCCGCTGGCCTGGGATGCAGCGGCGCCCACCCGCTACGTCCAGATCTGGGACGACTCGGTGAACGCGGCCGACTGCGGCGACGTTGCCGGCAACTGGTTCACCGAAGCGCTCGACACCCGCGAACGCGTACGCCTGGTGCGCTTCCACCATGACGTCGTGCGTCCGACCAGCGTCAAGTGGACCGGCGGCGTGCCCTCGCAGACGCGCTTCGCCGACGGCTATCCGCTGCTGCTGATCGGCCAGTCCTCGCTCGACGACCTGAACGGCCGCCTGCGCGCGGCCGGGCGCGAGCTTCTGCCGATGGACCGTTTCCGCCCGAACCTGGTGGTGGACGGGCTCGAAGCCTTCGAGGAGGACTACATCGCCTTCCTCAGCACCGGCGCGGCCGAGATCCGTCCCGTCAAACCCTGCGCGCGCTGCCCGATTCCGGCGATCGACCAGGCCACCGGCATACCCGGTCCGGATCCGCTCGACATCCTGCAGACCTACCGCGCCAACCCGAAGATGGACGGCGCCGTCTGCCTGGGCATGAATTGCATCGTCTCCGCCGGCGCCGGCAGCCGCCTGCGCGTGGGCCAGGAACTGGCAGCCGAACTCGCGTTCTGACAACGTTCCGTTACAGTTTCGATTTGCATTGCGGCCGAGTTGGCGTAATGTGAGGGCTAATTGCTGAAAGGAATGTCCATGCACGAGCAGCAGGGCGCCAGTGTGCGCGAACTGATGGCCGAGAATGCCGCGCTGCGCAGGCAGCTCGCCAGCCTGATCGACCAGGCCGAGAGCAACCACGCGATCATGATGCGCCACCAGGCCTTCGACCTCGACGTCGTGGGCGCGGGCACCTTCCAGGAACTGGTCGCCACCATCTTCCGCCAGCTGCCGATCGTCTCCAGCCTCGACATCGTGACCCTGTCGCTGGTCGACACCGGCTCCGACATCTTCACGGTGATGCACAAGCTGGGCGTGGACTTCGATGCTTTACCCAACCTGCAATTTCATGAACACCCCGAGGCGCTGGGCTTCGAGCTGGCAGCGGGCCGCACGCCGCGGCCGAAACTGCTGCCCTACCACCCGGTCAGCCATGCCTCGGCCTTTCCGCTGCCGCCCGCCGGCCTGGCCAGCGTGGCGCTGGTGCCGCTGCTGCGCAACCGCCGCCTGATCGGCAGCCTGAACCTGGGCAGCCGCGACCCGAGCCGCTTCACGCCGCTGCTGGGCACGGATTTTGTCGAGCACATGGGATCGATCATCGCGATCTGCCTCGAGAACGTGATCAGCAACGAGATGCTGAAGTACATCGGCCTGACCGATGCGCTGACCGGCGTCTACAACCGCCGCTACATCGACCGCCGCCTGCTGGAAGAGATCGCCCGTGCGCGGCGCCAGTCCTACCGCGTCTCCTGCATCTACATCGACGTCGACTACTTCAAGCTTGTCAACGACAAGTTTGGACACCAGGCCGGCGACGACGTGCTGCGCGAAGTGGCCTCGCGCATCAAGGCCGAACTGCGCATGTCGGATGCGCTGGGCCGCTTCGGCGGCGAGGAATTCGTGGTGCTGCTGATCGACGCCGACCTGGAAAGCGCCAGCATGGTGGCGCACCGCATCCGCGCCAGCGTGGCCGACCAGCCTTTCCTGCTGCAGGACGGAGAGGCGCTGCCGGTCACGGTGTCGATCGGTGTGGCGACGCTGACAGACTTCGAGCGCGTGCACGCGATCGAGACCGTGGCGCAGGAGTTGATTGCGCAGGCCGACCAGGCCTTGTACGAGGCCAAGCAGCAGGGCAGGAACCGGGTTATTGCCGCGTAACGCGTGGGCTCGGGGAGCCCACCCTACAGCGTGACGTAGGGTGGGCACCCCGTGCCCACGCATCAGGTTCGCCCATCAACGCAATAAGCGTCCCTCGGCCCGGCTCACCGCCATCCCGGTCCCGCGCAGCACCACCACGTCGCCCACGCGCAGCTCGGTATCCTCGTCCGGTTCGATGCGCTGGTTGCCGCGCCGGACCGCCGTCACCTCGGCGCCCACTTCATCCAGCCCCAGATCGCCGATGCAGCGGCCGACCGCGCCGGCATCGTCCGCCAGCACCACCGAATGCAGGCGCACGTAGCTGTGCTCCGGGTCTTCCCGGACGTCGCCGGCGCCGTGGAAAAAGCCGCGCAGCGAGGCGTAGCGTTCGTCGCGCGCCGCCTGCACGCGGTGCACCACGCGGCGCAGCGGCACGCCCATCACCACCAGCGCGTGCGAGGCCAGCATCAGGCTCGATTCCAGCGCTTCCGGCACCACCTCGGTGGCGCCGGCGCGTTTGAGGATGTCGAGCTCGGTGTCGTCGTGGGCGCGCACGATCACCGGCAGCTTGGGCGCCAGCTCGTGCACCAGGTGCAGCACCTTGATCGCCAGGCGGGTATCGGCAAAGGTGATCACCAGCGCGCTGGCGCGGTTGATACCCGCTGCGATCAGGGCTTCCCGGCGCGAGCAGTCGCCGTAGGAGACGTTGGCGCCGGCCGCGCGCGCTTCCTGGACCCGCTCGGGGTCGAGGTCGAGCGCATACCAGGGCAGCTTTTCTTCCGACAGCAGGGTCGCCAGGCTTTGCCCGCTGCGGCCGAAACCGGCGATGATCACGTGCTTCTGCGCCGCCATCGTGCGGCTCGCGATCTGGGTCAGCTGCAGCGACTGCAGCATCCATTCGTTGGAGGCGACCTTCATCGCGATCCGGTCCATGTTGGCGATGACGAAAGGCGCGACCAGCATCGACAGCACCATCGAGGCCAGCACCAGCTGGATCAGGAAAGGGTCGATCAGCTTCGAGCCCGAGGCCAGGTTCAGCAGCACGAAGCCGAACTCGCCGGCCTGGGCCAGCGCCAGGCCGGTGCGCATCGCCACGCCATCCGACGAGCCGAAGGCCTTGGCCAGCGCCGCGATCAGGGCGAACTTCAGCAGCACCGGCAGCACCAGCAGCGCCAGCACCAGCCACCAGTTGGCCAGCACCAGCTCCAGGTTGAGCAGCATGCCGATGCTGATGAAGAACAGGCCGAGCAGCACGTCGCGGAAGGGTTTGATGTCCTCTTCCACCTGGTGCTTGTACTGAGTCTCGGAGATCAGCATGCCGGCCACGAAAGCGCCCAGCGCCATCGACAGGCCGGCGCGCTCCGTGATCCAGGCCGCGCCCAGCGTCACCAGCAGCAGGTTCAGCATGAACAGCTCCTGCGAGCGGCGCTTGGCGACCACGGTGAACCACCTGCGCATCCACTTCTGGCCGAAGAACAGCAGCAGCGCCAGCACGCCGGCGGCCTTGACCGCGGCCCAGCCCAGGTTCATCGCCAGTTCTTCGGCCGGCCGCGCCAGCGAAGGAATCAGGATCAGCAGCGGCACCACGGCCAGATCCTGGAACAGCAGGATGCCGATGATGCGGCGTCCGTGTTCGCTCTCGAGCTCCAGGCGTTCGGTCAGCATCTTGGAGACGATCGCGGTCGAGGACATCGCCAGCGCGCCGCCCAGCGCCAGCGCGGCCTGCCAGCCGACGTTCAGCGGCGCCGGCAGGCGCGGGCTGACGAAAGCCACCAGCATGGTGATGAGGATGGTGAGCGTGACCTGGGCCAGGCCGAGCCCGAACACGATGCGCCGCATCGCCCTGAGCTGGGCCAGCGAGAATTCGAGGCCGATCGAGAACATCAGGAACACCACGCCGAATTCGGCCAGCGCGTGGGTGGTGGGGCCGTTGTCGGCCAGGTTCAGGGAGTGCGGCCCGATCAGCACGCCGACGGCCAGGTAACCCAGCATCGGGGGCAGGTGCAGCATCCGGAAAGCGACCACGCCGAGGACGGCGCTGCCCAGCAATAAAAGAGTTAATTCAAGGCCTGATGTCATGCGGGGCGGGCTTCATGTCCTGTAAATATATGCGCTCGGTTACATCTGGCAAGTTTTTTGCTTTCTCAATTCGGCTATACTTCCACCATGAGTGTAACCGATGAAAAAATAATGCTGACAAGTTTTGACGAGACCCAGGCGAAGCGTGCTCTGGAGCTGGCCCGTGAGACCCTGGACATCGAAGGCGAAGCGATCCGCAAGCTGACGGCGCGCCTCGGCCAGGACGACAGCCTGCCGCGCGCGGTCGCGCTGATGCTGGCGTGCAAGGGCCGCGTGGTTGTCTCGGGCATCGGCAAATCGGGTCACATCGGGCGCAAGATCGCCGCCACGCTGGCTTCGACCGGCACCCCGGCCCTGTTCCTGCACCCGGCCGAAGCCGCGCACGGCGACCTCGGCATGGTTACCCCGCAGGACGTGCTGATCGCGATCTCGTATTCCGGCGAAAGCGCCGAGCTGGCGGTTGTGATTCCGGCCGTCAAGCGCATGGGCGTGCCCGTGATCGCCATGACCGGCAAGCCTTCGTCTCGCCTGGCGCAGGTGGCGGATGTCCATCTCGACGTCTCGGTCGAGAAGGAAGCCTGCCCGCTGAACCTGGCGCCGACCGCGTCCACCACCGTCACCCTGGCATTGGGCGACGCGCTGGCCGTCGCGCTGCTGGAACTGCGCGGCTTCAAATCGGAAGATTTCGCGCTGTCGCATCCGGGCGGCGCCCTGGGCCGCAAGCTGCTGACCCACGTGCGCGACGTGATGCGCAGCGGCGACGCCATCCCGCAGGTGAAGCCGGATGCGCCGCTGACCGAGGCGCTGCTGGAAATCTCGCAGAAGGGCATGGGCATGACCGCCATCGTCGACGATGCCGGCCGTCCGGTCGGCGTCTTCACCGACGGCGACCTGCGTCGCCTGTTCGAGAAGACCCACGATTTCAGCAAGCTGACGATCCAGGACGTCATGCACGCGAACCCGCGCCGCGTCCATCCGGAACAGCTGGCGGTCGACGCCGTGGCCGTGATGGAAGAATTCCGCATCAACCAGATGCTGGTGACCGATCAGGACGATGTATTGGTCGGCGCCCTGCACATCCACGACCTGACCCGCGCCAAGGTGATCTGATGCTGACTCCACTGGCACACATGGAACGCGCAGCGCGCGTAAAAGTCATGATCTTCGACGTCGACGGCGTGCTGACCGACGGCAGCCTGACCTATGACGCGAACGGCGAGATCACCAAGACTTTCTTCGTGCTGGACGGCCTCGGCATCCAGCTGCTGAACCGCACCGGCGTGCAGACCGCGATCATCAGCGCGCGCACCTCGCCGATCGTCATCAAGCGCGCGGCCGACCTCGGGATCACCCACGTGTTCCAGGGCCAGCACGACAAGCGCATCGCCTTTGCCGAGCTGCTGGAAAAGACCGGCGTGACGGCGGAGCAGTGCGGCTACATCGGCGACGACGTGATCGACCTGCCGCTGCTCACCCGCGTCGGCTTTGCCGTCACGGTGCCGAGCGGCCATCCGGAAGTGCAGCACCGCGCCCACTACGTGACGAAGAACGCGGGCGGCCGCGGCGCCGTGCGCGAAGTCTGCGACATGGTGATGCGCGCCCAGGGCAGCTACGAACAGGCATTGGCACCGTACTTTGGATAATCCCTCGCAAGCCATGGCGACCACCACCTACGTCAACAAGCGTACCGCCCACCGCTGGCGCCTGCTGGCCCTGATGCTGGCGGCGGTATTCTTCGCCTTCGGCAGCTTCTGGCTGGTGCAGGTGATGCGTGGCGACGCCCAGGGACCGAACGTCAACGTCGGCAACGACCCGGACTACATCATCGACAACTTCAGCTTCGTGCGCATGTCGGAAACCGGCCAGCCGCGCTACGTGATCTCGGGCGAGCGCCTGACCCACCGCCCGGCCGACAACACCTCCGACATCGAGAAGCCGGTGGTGCAGAACATGAGCACCGAACACCCGAACATGACCATGACGGCCAACACCGCCCACGTCAACCAGGACCAGAACCAGATCGACCTGAGCGGCAACGTCGACATCTCGCGCCCGGGCAGCAAGACCACGCAGCCGCTGCGCATCCGCACCGAGGCGCTGACGGTGCTGCCGGACGAGGAAATCTCCAGGACCGACAAACCGATCGAGATGCGGCTGGGCGGTTCGGTGGTGACGGGTGTCGGCATGGTCGCCAACAACGCCACGATGCAGCTGCAGGTGGGCGGACGCGGCAGGATTGTCTCGCCGCCGCGCACGGCGCGTTGAGGACGCGCCGACAGGACAACTGAAAGGACACGCATCCAATGAAAAAAATATTCGCTGTGGCCGCGCTTGCGCTGGCAACCCTGACCGCTTCGGCGGAGCGGGCGGATTCGCTCAAGCAGGCCCAGGTCGACTTCGACAACGGCCACCTCGACGAGGTCACCCAGACCCGCACCCTGACCGGCAACGTCGTGCTGACGCGCGGCACGCTGCTGATCAAGTCGGACAAGGCCGTCATGAAGGAAACGCCGGAAGGCTACATGCTGCTGACGCTGACGGCGGCGCCGGGCAAGGTCGCGAGCTTCCGCCAGAAGCGCGACGGCGGCCCCGACCTGTGGACCGAGGGCCAGGCCCAGCGCATCGAATACGACGAGCGCACCGAGGTGGTCAGGCTGTACTCGAGCGCCGTCGTCAAGCAGCTCGAAGGCAAGCGCATGACGAGCGAGGTGAACGGTCCGTTCATCTCCTACGACAACCGCACCGAACAGGCCAACGTGCACAACGACGCCAGCGGTGAGAGCAAGCCGGGTGGCGGCCGCAGCACCATCATCATCGCGCCGCGCCGCGCTGCCCCGGCTGCAGCAGGCGCAAGCACACCGGCAGGAGCAGGAAAGCAATGATGGATGTCCACGCAGACGCCACCCCGGCCGACGTCACCTGCGGCGGCAGCACCCTGGTCGCCAAGGGACTGCAGAAGAGCTACGGCAAGCGCCTGGTGGTGCGCGACGTCTCGCTGCAGGTCGCCTGCGGCGAAGTGGTCGGCCTGCTCGGCCCGAACGGCGCCGGCAAGACGACCTCGTTCTACATGATCGTGGGCCTGGTGCCGGCCGATGCCGGCGCCATCGTCATCAACGGCACCGACATCACGAGCCTGCCGATCCACCGCCGCGCCAGTCTCGGCCTGTCCTACCTGCCGCAGGAAGCCTCGGTGTTCCGCAAGCTGACGGTGGAAGAGAACATCCGCGCCGTGCTGGAACTGCAGCGCGAGAACGGCAAGCCGCTGACCAGAAACCGCATCCAGGAACGCCTGGACGAACTGCTGGCCGAACTGCAGATCGAGAAGCTGCGCGAGAACCCGGCGCTGTCGCTGTCGGGCGGCGAGCGCCGCCGCGTGGAGATCGCGCGCGCGCTGGCCACCGACCCGCGCTTCGTGCTGCTCGACGAGCCCTTCGCCGGCGTCGACCCGATTGCCGTGATCGAGATCCAGCGCATCGTGCGCTTCCTGAAGGAGCGCGGCATCGGCGTCCTGATCACGGACCACAACGTGCGCGAAACGCTCGGCATTTGCGACCGGGCCTACATCATCAACCAGGGCGCGGTCCTGGCCTCAGGCCGCCCAGACGATATCATTGCCAACGAATCCGTCCGCCGCGTCTACCTGGGTGAACACTTCCGGATGTAGTCATGAAACAGACGCTGCAACTCAAGACCTCACAGCACCTTGCGCTGACACCGCAACTCCAGCAGTCGATCCGCCTGCTGCAGCTGTCCACGCTCGAACTCCACCAGGAGATCGAACAGGTCCTGGGCGAGAACCCGCTGCTCGAACGCCTCGACGATCCGCTCGACCGCTCGGTGCGCCTGCTGGCGGACGGTGCGATCAACAACGGCACCCAGACCTCCACCACACCCGATGCGCCACCCACGTCCGGCCAGGGCGAGGAAGGCGGCGGCAACGGCAGCGGCGAGGGCGAAGGCCAGCATGAAGGCGGCGAAGAAGCCGGCGGCGCCGACCACGACATGGAGTGGGGCGAACCCGGCCGCTCGGGCAGCGGCGGCGAGGAAGAGGACGGCCGTCCGCAGCTGGAAGCCAGCCCGGTCTCGCTGCGCGAACACCTGATGGAACAGGTGCGCTTGACCTGCATCTCGCCGCGCGATTGCGCGCTGGTCGAGATCGTCGTCGATGCCCTCGACGACAACGGCTACCTGGAAGAATCGCTGGACGACATCCACGCGCGCCTGCCGGCCGAACTCGAGATCGAATTCGAGGAGCTGCGCACCGCGCTGTCGCTGGTGCAAAGCATGGACCCGCCCGGGGTGGGCGCACGCAGCGCCGCCGAATGCCTGGCCCTGCAGATCCGCCGCATGCCGGGCGTGCCGCTGGTGACGCGGCGCATGGCGTTGACCATCGTCGAACGCTACCTGACCTGGTTCGCGCAGCGCGAATTCAACAAGCTCAAAAAGGCCCTCGACTGCGACGACGAAGACCTGCGCGAAGCCCAGGCCGTCATCCGCCAGTGCAATCCGCATCCGGGCGCGACCTTCGCTTCCGATGTCTCGGACTTCGTGGTGCCGGACGTGATCGTGCGCCGCGCGAAGGACGGCTGGAGCGTGCAACTGAATCCGGACGTGATGCCGCGCTTGCGCGTGAACAGTGTGTACGCGGCCTTGATGAAGCAGGGGAAATCCGAATCGCAATTGAATGCGCAATTGCAGGAAGCCAAGTGGCTGATCAAGAATATGCGCCAGCGCTTCGACACGATCCTGCGCGTGGCGCAAGCAATCGTCGAGCGCCAACGGAACTTTTTCTCCCATGGCGCAGTTGCCATGCGGCCCCTTGTTTTACGTGAGATAGCTGATACACTAGGTCTACACGAGAGCACAATTTCTCGTGTCACAACTCAAAAATACATGCTGACACCGCATGGCATGTTCGAGTTGAAGTACTTTTTCGGGAGTCACGTCGCGACCGAGGCCGGAGGTGAAGCATCCTCGACCGCGATCCGGGCTCTCATCGTACAACTCACAGGAGCAGAAGACCCCAAGAACCCTTTATCCGACAGCAAGATCGCGGAGATGTTGGGGGAACAGGGAATGGTTATCGCACGCCGCACGGTAGCGAAATACCGTGAGGCGCTGAAGATCCCGCCCGTCAGCCTCCGCAAATCCTTGTAATAAGTTGCTTGGTATCCCAAGGCCCGGCAGCGCATCTTCAAAGGAGTGTGTATGAATCTCACTATCAGCGGACATCATCTCGATGTAACCCCAGCAATCCGAGAATACGTACAGAACAAGCTCGAACGCATCACCCGCCATTTCGATCAAGTGATCGACTCCCACGTCATCCTCTGCATAGACAACCTCACGGAAAAAGACAAGCGCCAGCAGGCCGAGATCAACCTGCGCGTTGCCGGGAAGATTGTCCACGTCACCAGTGCCGCGCACGACCTCTACGCCGCGATCGACATGCTGATGGACCGACTCGACCGTCAGGTGCAGAAGTACAAGCAGATGCTGCAGAATCACAGTCACACCGCACACAAACGCATGGCCAACGAGACCACCGAGGGAGGAGAAGCTGCTGCTACAGCGTGACCATTCCGCTGGCACAGCATAGGTAAGACGAAGGGCGCATCTGGCGCCCTTTTCGTTTTTTTGGGCCGCGCTACAATGCCGTTTTCCTTTTTAATAAATATAAGAGACATGAGCGAATACGTGCAGACCCGCGCCGCCAACGGCACCGGCATCATTACCCTGGACCGCCCCAAGGCGCTGAACTCGCTGTCGCTGGAGATGGTGCGCGCGATGACGGAAACCTTGCTGGCATGGCGCGAGGACGCCAGCGTCGATGCCGTCGTCATCACGAGCACCAGCGAGAAAGCCCTGTGCGCCGGCGGCGACATCCGTTTCTTCCACCAGGCCGGGCATGCCACGCCCACGGGAAACAGTGCTCTGCTGGAAGACTTCTTTACCGAGGAATACGCCCTCAACCATCTGATCCACTTCTATCCAAAACCCTATATCGCGCTGATGGATGGCGTGGTGATGGGCGGCGGCATGGGCATCGCCCAGGGCGGCCCCGACTGCGGCCTGCGCATCGTGACCGAGCGCACGAAGATGGCCATGCCCGAGGTGAACATCGGCCTGTTCCCGGACGTCGGCGGCAGCCACTTCCTGTCGCATGCACCGGGCGCGCTCGGCATGTATCTGGGACTGACCGGCCTCACCATCGGCGCCGCCGATGCACTGTACGTCGGCCTGGCCGATGTCTTCGTACCTTCTGCCGAACTGCCTGCCTTGCACGCGCTGATCGCGGCGACGCCGGGCGCGCAGCTGGCCGAAGCGATCCGCGCCTTCGCTGCGCCCTTCGCGCAGCAGGCCGGCGCCAGCGAACTGGCGTCGCAGCGCGCGCTGGTCGACCGGCACTTCGGCGCCGCCTCGGTGCCGGCGATGATGGCCTCGCTTGAAGGCGACGACAGCCCGTTCGCGCAAAAGGCCCTGAACGCGATGCGCCAGCGCTCGCCGCTGATGATGTGCGTGACGCGCGAGATGCTGGTGCGCGGCGCCGGCCTGGACGTGGCCGACTGCCTGCGCATGGAGCGCGCGCTGGTGCGCCGCAATTTCGAACACGG
>Ga0308166_1000228_pt1 | contig 96983 bp, 94 predicted proteins | sample PhyCR2_2_FD_202137 | JGI IMG/M metagenome (GOLD analysis project Ga0308166, IMG submission 202137) | Phyllosphere microbial communities from UC Gill Tract Community Farm, Albany, California, United States - DLSLCC.R2 | ecosystem: Host-associated > Plants > Phyllosphere > Unclassified | place...
GGACAGACCGTGCTGGTGCCGACCGGCCTGGCGATCCACATCGCCGATCCGGGCTATGCCGCGATGATCCTGCCGCGAAGCGGGCTCGGCCATAAGAACGGCATCGTTCTCGGCAATCTGGTAGGCTTGATCGACTCCGATTACCAGGGCCAGCTGATGGTCTCGACCTGGAACCGGGGCCAGTCCGCGTTCACGCTGCAGCCGATGGACAGGCTCGCGCAGCTGGTCGTGGTTCCCGTCGTTCAGGTTGGCTTCAACGTCGTGGAGGAATTCGCATCGAGCGACCGGGGCGCCGGCGGTTTCGGCAGCACCGGCAAACAATAAACAGGAAAAGTGAGGAGCACATGAGCGCCAATCGCCGCGCGGCTTCGTTTGCCGCAACCGTCGCCACTGCCACCGCCCTGCTGCTGACCGGCTGCGCCACGCAGGCGCCGCAGCAAACCGGGACCGCCCCGCGCGTCGTCGAACGCACGCCCGAGGCGCCCGGCCTGAGCCCGCAGATGGCTGCCGCGGCCGATACGCTCAGCAAGATGGCCGACCTGCAGAACCGCCTGTACAAAGTCGCCTCGCCGCTCCTCATCCAGAACGCCGAACTGTGCAAGGGCCAGGCGCGCAACCTGCTCGGCTTCACCGCCAAGAACCGCTGGTCCTACCCGGGCGACTACAACGAAGCCGCGCACGTCGCCTTCGGCATGGACGAACGCCTGCAGGTCACCAGCGTGCTGGCCGGCAGCGGCGCCGCCAAGGCCGGCCTGCAGACCGGCGACGTGCTGCTGGCCGCCGCCGGCAAGCCGCTGCCGACCGGCCAGCATGCGCTGAGCCAGGCCGGCGCCGTCTTCAACAAGATCGTCGCCTCGCAGGCCACCCTGCCGATGACGGTCGAACGCCGCGACAGCGAGCGCCAGCTGACGATTCCGGTCACGCGCGCCTGCGCCTTCGCGATCGAACTGGGCAACGCGGACAACGTCAACGCCTACGCCGACGGCTCGCGCGTGCTGGTCACGCGCGGCATGATCCACTTCACCCGCAACGACGAAGAACTGGCCTACGTGCTGGCCAAGACCATGGCCCACAACATGCTCGGCCACGCCGCCGCGCAGCGCAACGTGTCCACCATCGGCAGCATCATCGACAACCTCAAGAGCGTCACGCCGGACACCTCGATGCTGATCGGCAGCGGCGGCATCAAGGCGATGCCGCCCGAGATGGACGCCGCCGCCGACCGCCTCGGCCTCTACCTGGCCGCCCGCGCCGGCTACGACATCGACGACGCCGACAACTTCTGGAAGCGCCTGAACGAAACCCACCCGGCCACGGTGCTGAACGGGTACAACGCGAATCACCCGGCACTGGCTGCGCGTCTGGCCGCGATCGCAAAAGCACAGGCGGAAATCAAGGCGGACAAGAAGGCAAAGAAGCCCCTGACGCCGTAAGCCTCGTCAGCAGGGTCCCGCGGTTTTTTGTATCATTGCCAATTCCCCGCCACGCATCCTGAATTCAGCAGCAAGAAACAGGAAGCATCCGGCGGTGCGCCAGGCGACCATGCCTGCCGCATCTACCAAGAAGAACGCAATGAACACCGCCAACCTACTGCGCCTCATCCTGCTTGCCGCCATCTGGGGCGGCTCCTTCCTCTTCATGCGTATCAGCGCCCCCGTGCTCGGGCCAGCGGTGCTGATCGAGTTCCGGGTGCTGTTCGCGGCGCTGTTCCTGGCCATCGTCGGCTTCGTGCTCAAAAAACGCCTCGACCTGCGCGCCAACTGGAAGCACTTCTTCATCCTCGGCTTCTTCAATTCGGCGCTGCCTTTCCTGTTGTTTGCCTTCGGCGCACGCACGCTGTCGGCTTCGGTGCTGTCGGTGCTGAACGCGACCGCGCCGATGTGGGGCGCGCTGGTCGGCGCGGTGTGGACGCGCCATGCGATCGGCCTGCGCACCGCCGTCGGCCTGCTGCTCGGCACCGCCGGGGTGGCGCTGCTGGTCGGCTTCGACCATGTGTCGAGTAAACCAGGCGCCGGCATCGCGGTGGTCGCTGCGCTGGCCGCGGCCCTCAGCTACGGCATCGCCAGCCAGTACGCGCGCTCGGCCAAGAGCGTCGAACCCTTCGCCAATGCGCATGGAACCATGTGGTCGTCCGCCGTGATGGTGCTGCCGGTGCTGCCCTTCTTCCCGATGACGGGTACGCCCACCGCCGGCATCGTCGGCGCCGTACTGGCGCTGGGCGTGCTGTGCAGCGGCATCGCCTACATTCTCTACTTCCGCCTGATCGAGGAAGTCGGCACCACCTCGGCGCTGACCGTCACCTTCCTGAACCCGGTCTTCGGCATCCTGTGGGGCGCGCTCTTCCTCGGCGAGACCATCGGCTGGTACACCATCGCCGGCTCGGCGATCACCCTGGTCGGCACCGCGCTGGTGACGGGCTTCGTGCCGCGCTTCGGGCGTGCCGCCGCGGCGCCGGCTGCCAGCAAATGAGCCGCATCGAACTCGCCATCGACCTGCCCGCAGACTACCGCAGGCAGGACGTCTTCACCTTCCACGGCCGCGATGCCGAAGGCCTGGCCGAGCGCATCGAGGGTGAGCGCATTCGCAAGGGCGTGATGGTCGACGGCGTGCCGACCGTGCTGGAGATCGATCTCGGCGCCCGGCCCGGACAGGCGCTGTGCGTCGTCGACGCCGATGGCGCCTTGGATACGGACCAGGCCAACGAGATCCTGCGCAACGTGCTCGGCCTGCGCATCGCGCCCGAACCCTTCGAGGCTGCCGTGGCGGACGATCCGCTGTTCGCGCCCCTGGTCGCGCGCGAACGCGGCCTGCGCGTGATCCAGTCCGCGACCGTCTTCGAAGCCCTGAGCTGGGCCATCATCGGCCAGCAGATCAATCTCGGTTTCGCGATCGCCCTGCGCCGCACTTTCATCTCGCTGGCCGGCCGCGCCCATGCCAGCGGCTTGTGGTGCTATCCGGAAGCCGGCGACGCAGCGCGTTTGCATCTGGAAGATCTTACCAGCCGCAAGTTCTCGCGCGCCAAGGCCGAGACCCTGCTGCGCCTGGCCCGCCTGGCCGACGAAGGCTCGCTCGACCTGCGGCGCGACGCCGACCTGGATACGATCAGCGAGCGCCTGCTGGCGGTGAAAGGGATCGGCCCCTGGACCGTCAACTATGCGCTGCTACGGGGTTATGGTTTTGCCGATTGCTCGCTGGAGGGCGACGTGGCCGTGCGCACGGCCATCGGCCGCCTGCTCGGCAGCGCGGAACGCCCCAACCTGCTTGAGGCCGCAGCCTTCCTGGCAGCCTACCGCCCGCACCGCACGATGGCGGCCGCGCATCTTTGGGCCAGCCTCAGCCATACTGCGGGATGAGTTGCGTCAAAGCGACCTCATCCAACAATCTACAGACTGGTCGCCGTATTGGCGACATGACGAGGGGGTAGCATGCATCTGCGAATTGCCTGTTGCGTAATTCTGCTGGCTTGCGCCGGCCGGGCCCAGGCCCAGAGCGCCCCTGAAGACGTGACCGATGCGCCCGACGACCATGGCGCCTACCTGTCGCTGGTGTTCGGCAACGGCCGCATCCACGGCGGCAACGCCGAGGGCTACCGCTGGATGCGCGGCCGCACCTTCGAGGTTCGCGCCGGACGCCAGCAGCGCACGCTGTTCGGCTCGCCATTGCCGGACAGCCTCAGCGAACGGATCGACTTCGTGCACTACAACGAAGGCCACCCGGACAACAACCACCGCGACGGCTTCGCCCTGCAATGGCTGCTGGTGCGCCGGCTGGGTGAACGCAGCGCGGTCGAGCTGGGCATCGGCCCCTACCTCAGCATGAACACCACCGTCATCGGCGGCCGCCAGATCGACGATGCCAACGTCGGTGCGCTGGTCAGCGTGGGCCTGCGGCTGCCGCTGGGCGACCTGCCGGCCGGCACGCATCTGCGGATCGGCTATAACCACGTACAGATGCGCAATGTCCACCGCTCCGATGCGCTGATGATCGGTATCGGCCGCCAGTTCGGCCGCGCCGAACCCGACCCGGAAACCGATCCGGCCAGCGGCCAGACCTGGCTCGGCGCCTCGGTCGGCAACTCGATCACGAACATGTCCGGCACCGACGGCGCCCGCGCCGCCGTGGTCGAAGCACGGCGCTACCTGGGCGCGCGGCTCGAGCACTGGGCGGTGTCGGCGAAATTCCTGTTCGAGGGCGACGACGGCGCCCGCGTCGACCGCTGCGGCCTGGCTGGCCAGCTGTGGTACGTGCAGACGGTGACGCCGCGCTTCGTGATGAGCGCCGGCCTCGGTCCCTACGTGGCCAGGAACCGCCGCGACGACAACGTCACCCACGGCAACCTGCTGATTACTTTCCAGGCCGAGCAGGCGCTGTCGCGGCGGACGCGTGCTTTCGTGAACTTCAACCGCGTCAAAACCTTCCGCCAGACCGACGACCGCGATCTATTCCAACTCGGCCTTCTCACAGGTTTCTAATCAGTTCCAGCGCGGCAAACCCTCGAACTGCTGCGCCCCCTCGCCGGCAAAGCGGATCAGCTCGGACAGCGGCACGGTGGCCAGGTTGTCGCGCCCGTAGTGACCGCCCAGCGCGCTGGGAATCTTGAGGCAGTACTTGCGGCCTGCGCTCAGCGGCCCCAGCGTGGATTCGGCCAGGTGCACCTGCTCCGGCATATACCAGTTGTTGAGAAATTCTTGATTATAGGAAAGTGCATCGAGGGCGGCGCGGTCCTCCGCCACCGGCTCGCAGCACAGGTCCTGCGGCGACAGGCGCCAGTACCTGCCTTCGTCGTCGCGGATGATCAGGTTGCCGAAGGCGTTCTCGCCCAGCACCTCTTCCGCGTTCAGGCCCACCCAACCCCATGCTTCGTTAATCTCGTCGATATCGATCATCGAATGGCCTCCGCAATGTATAGCGCGATACTGCATTCGACCGGGCTGGGCCGCGGGCGTTGCGGCAAAGGCGAGAGGGATTGAGGCGCTTCAGGCGTGGCCGGGACCGGCAGGGAAAATGAAAAGGCCGCTGATCCTGAACAGAATCAACGGCCTTGAATTTGGTTGCGGGGACAGGATTTGAACCTGTGACCTTCGGGTTATGAGCCCGACGAGCTGCCAGACTGCTCCACCCCGCGTCTGATGGTTCGTATTATACGGCCCCCAGCCCGTTTAGGCAATGGCCGGTTCCGTTTCGCTACATCGCACCGATACGGTGGTAAAGTAAGGGCAACGTCATTACCTCATTTTTCCATGAAATTCTGCTCCGAGTGCGCCCATCCGGTGACGGTGGCCATCCCCGAAGGCGACAACCGTCCGCGCTACGTGTGCACCCAGTGCGGCACCATCCATTACCAGAACCCGAAGATGGTGATCGGGTCGATTCCCGTCTGGGAGCAGGATGGCGAGTTCAAGGTGCTGCTGTGCAAACGCGCGATCGAACCGCGCTACGGCTACTGGACCCTGCCGGCCGGCTTCATGGAAAACGAGGAGACCACCGGCCAGGCCGCGGTGCGCGAGACCGAGGAGGAAGCCGGCGCCAACGTCGAACTGGGCAACCTGTTCACCCTGCTCAATGTCGCCCACGTACACCAGGTCCATTTGTTCTACCTGGCGCGCCTGCTCGACCTCGACTACGAGGCCGGCATCGAGAGCCTGGACGTGCAGATGTTTGCCGAAGACGAAATCCCGTGGGACGACCTAGCCTTCCCGACCATCCGCACCACGCTGGAGCTGTTCTTCGCCGACCGCCGCAAGGTCCTGGAGGGCGGCAGCTACGGTTTCCACAGCCGCGACATCACGCGGCCTATGCGTGCCCCAGTCGAACCGGATTAAGCTAGCGCCATGATCCCCTGGCTCGAAGCGAATACGCCCTTCCCCGACGTATCCGAGGCACTGACCACGGACGCCCCCGGCCTGCTCGCCGCCGGCGCCGACCTCTCGCCCCAGCGCCTGCTGCAGGCCTACCGCAACGGCATCTTCCCGTGGTTCTCGGAAGGCCAGCCCATCCTGTGGTGGAGCACCGATCCGCGCATGGTGCTGTACACCGAGCGCTTCAAGGTCAGCGACAGCCTGAAAAAAACCCTGCGCAAGGTCGAACGCTCGCGCCTTGAAGGCGGCCCGTGGGTGGTGCGCTTCGACAGCGCCTTCGAAGCCGTCATGCGTTCCTGCGCCGCGCCGCGCAAGGACGGTCCCGGCACCTGGATCTCGGAAGACATCATCGCCGGCTACACCGGCCTGCACCGGCTCGGCTATGCGCACTCGGCCGAGGTGTGGCTGGACGGCGAGCTGGTCGGCGGCGCCTATGGCGTGTGCATCGGCCGCATGTTCTATGGCGAATCGATGTTCGCGCGCGTCTCGGATGCCTCCAAGGTGGCGCTGGCCTATCTGGTGGCCTTCCTGCGCAATCACGGTGTGCGCCTGCTCGATTGCCAGCAGGAGACCGGGCACCTGGCCTCGCTCGGCGCCGTGCCGATCCCGCGCAAGGCGTTTCTCGAACATCTGCGCCACGCCATCGCCGAACCGGCCATCGAACGTTGGGAAGTTGCGCCACCGTTGACCACCTAACGGTGCGCGCCGCCGTCTTTGGCTACAATGGGTCAAACGTCGTCTCGAGAGCATTGCATGACGCACTTAAATGACCTGCCCTTTTCCACGCTGCAGTTCTATACCACGGCGCCCTATCCGTGCAGCTACCTCGATGCGCGCCAGGCGCGCTCGCAGGTGGCCACACCTTCGCACCTGATCAACGCGGACGTGTATTCGGAGCTGGTGCGCAACGGTTTCCGCCGCAGCGGGATCTTTACCTACCGTCCATATTGCGACGGCTGCCGCGCCTGCATTCCGGTGCGCGTGGCCGTGAACGACTTCGGACCCAACCGCAGCCAGCGCCGCGCCTGGAAGCGCCATTCCGACCTGTCCGCAACGGTGGCCAACCTGTCGTTCTCGGACGAGCACTATGCGCTCTACCTGCGCTACCAGACCACGCGCCACGTCGGCGGCGGCATGGACCAGGACAGCCGCGACCAGTACGCGCAGTTCCTGCTGCAAAGCCGCGTCAATACGCGCCTGGTCGAGTTCCGCGAGCCGGACGGCACATTGCGCATGGTGTCGATCATCGACGTGCTGTCGGACGGCCTGTCCTCGGTCTACACCTTCTTCGATCCCGACGTCGAGGGCGCCTCTTATGGCACCTACAACGTGCTGTGGCAGATCGAGCAGGCGCGCGAACTGGCCCTGCCCTACGTCTACCTCGGCTACTGGATCGAGCAGAGCCCGAAGATGGCCTACAAGATCAACTTCCGGCCGCTGGAGGCAAGGATCGATGGCGTGTGGGGTGTGCTGGAGAGATAGTAGAATGGCGGGAATTCACGTTAGGTAGCCATGTCCGACAAACTCCTGTACGCCCTCGCCCGTCCCCTGCTGTTCACCCTCGATCCCGAAACAGCCCACAACCTGACCCTGCCCGCATTACGCCGCGCGAGTGCGCTCGGCGTCACGCGCCTCGTCAGCAAGCCGCGGCCCGATCCGCGCACTGTCATGGGCATTACCTTCCCGAATCCGGTCGGCCTCGCTGCCGGCCTCGACAAGGACGGCGCCTACATCGACGGCCTGGCGGCGCTGGGCTTCGGCTCGATCGAAGTCGGCACCGTGACGCCGCGGCCGCAGGCCGGCAATCCGAAGCCGCGCATCTTCCGCCTGCCCTCCGCGCGCGGCATCATCAACCGCATGGGTTTCAATAACGGCGGCGTCGACGCCTTCGTCGCCAACGTCCAGGCCTCGCGCTTCTACCAGGAAAAGCGGGGCGTGCTCGGCCTGAACATCGGCAAGAACGCCGACACCCCGATCGAACGCGCCGCCGAGGATTATCTGCACTGCCTGCGCAAGGTCTACCCTTATGCCAGCTACGTGACGGTGAACATTTCCTCGCCGAACACCAAGAACCTGCGCCAGCTGCAGGGCGCCTCCGAACTCGATGCCCTGCTGGCCCAGCTCAAGGGCGAACAGTCGCGCCTGGCCGACGAGCACGGCCGCTACGTGCCGCTCGCGCTGAAGATCGCACCGGACGTCGACGCCGACCAGATCCGCGACATCGGCGCGGCCCTGCTGCGCCATGGCATCGACGGCGTGATCGCCACCAACACCACGCTCAGCCGCCGCGACGTCGAAAACCACCGCCACGCCAACCAGCAGGGCGGCCTGTCCGGCGCACCGGTGTTCGACATGTCGAACATCGTGATCCGCGCGCTGAAAAAGGAAGTCGGCGACGCCGTGCCCATCATCGGCGTGGGCGGCATCCTGAGCGGCCGCGACGCCAAGGCCAAGATCCAGGCCGGCGCCCAGCTGGTGCAGCTGTACAGCGGACTGATCTACCGTGGACCGGCGCTGGTGCGGGAATGCGCGGACGCGCTGCGCTAGGGGTCAGAGCCCGGTTCACGCGGGTGGGCTCTGACCCCGGTTTGCCGCCCGCTGCCCAAAAAGGATCCCCAAATGAAGACCAGTAAACTCGGCCGCACCAACCTCAGCGTCTCCCGCGTCTGCCTCGGCACCATGACTTGGGGCGAGCAGAACACGGAGCTTGAGGCGCACAGCCAGCTCGACTACGCCCTCGAGCGCGGCATCAACTTCATCGACACCGCCGAGATGTACCCGGTGCCGCCGAAGGCCGACACCCAGGGCTCGACCGAGCGTTTCATCGGTACGTGGCTCAAGAAATCCGGCAAGCGCGACCAAATTGTGCTCGCCACCAAGGCCGCCGGCCCGAACGCGACCCAGACCTGGATCCGCGGCGGCAAGCACAACCTGGACGCGAAGAACATCCGCGCCGCCGTCGACGAGAGTCTCAAGCGCCTGCAGACCGATTACATCGACCTCTACCAGCTGCACTGGCCGAGCCGCAACGTGCCGATCTTCGGCGCCAACCAGTTCGATCCGAAGAAGGAACGCGCCAGCATTCCGGTCGAGGAAACGCTGGCCGTGCTGGGCGAGCTCATCGCAGAAGGCAAGATCCGCCACATCGGCGTGTCGAACGAGAGTCCGTGGGGTGTATGCGAGTACATCAAGCAGGCCGAGATGAAGGGGCTGCCGCGCATCGCCACCATCCAGAATCTGTACAACCTGACCGCGCGCGCTTTCGAGACCACGCTGCTGGACGAAGTCTGCTACCGCGAAGAAGTCAGCCTGCTGGCCTACAGCCCGCTCGCCTTCGGCCAACTGAGCGCCAAGTACCTCGACAATCCGCAGGCGCGCGGCCGCCTGACCATCTATCCGCCGACCTGGAGCCCGCGCTATTTGCGCCCGGCCGTGTTCGCAGCGGTGAAGGAATATGCGGCGCTGGCGCGCGAGAACGGCATGTCGCCTGCGCAGATGGCGCTGGCCTGGTGTTACTCACGCTGGTTCGTCGGCTCGACCATCATCGGCGCGACCACGCTGGCGCAGCTGAAGGAAAACATCGATGCGGAAAGCGTGACCTTGCCGGACGAGGTGGTGAAGGCGATCGATGCGATTCATACGCGGTACACCAATCCTGGCCAGTAAGATTTGATTCGTCGTCCCCGCGCAGGCGGGGACCCAAGTTCGTAGCAAACCAAAAACTTGGATTCCCGCCTGCGCGGGAACGACGTTGTTTAATGGCGGGGTTTTCTTACTCCGCCGCCACCGGATGCAACGCCTTCTCGATATCGCTCCGCGTAAACCCCTGCGCAAACCGCTCGATGAAGTCATACGCATAAGCGCGCAAATAAGCCCCCTTGCGCACCGCCAGCCGCGTTACATTCGGCGCAAACAGATGCGAAGACTCGATCGCACGCAGCCCGCGGTCGCGGCCATGGTCGAAGGCCATCGACGCAACAATCCCGACCCCCATCCCCAGCGACACATACTGCTTGATCACGTCCGAATCCATCGCCGTCAGCACGATGTCCGGGCTCACGCCGGCGCTGGCGAAGGCCGCGTCGATGTGGCCGCGGCCGGTGAAGCCGACGTCATAGGTGATTAGCGGATACTCGGCCAGGTCGGCCAGCTTGATCGGGCTTTGCTGCAATAGCGGATGGCCGTCCGGCACCACGACCAGGTGGCTCCAGCGGTAGCACGGGAAGGACACCAGGTCCGGGAAGGCCGACAGGCCCTCGGTGGCGATGCCGATGTCGGCACGGCCCGACAGCACCCATTCGGCGATGTGTTCCGGCGCGCTCTGCTGCAGGGCAATGCGCACTTCCGGGTAGGTGTTGCGGAAAGCCTGCACCACCTGCGGCAGCGCATAACGCGCCTGGGTGTGGGTGACGGCGACGGTGAGCGTGCCGCTGTCCTGGGCCGCGTATTCGCTGCTGGCCTGCTGCAGGTTCTCGGCCTCGACCAGCAGGCGCTCGATGATCTTCAGGATGCCCTTGCCGGGATCGGTCATGCCGGTCAGGCGCTTGCCGTTGCGCTCGAAAATGACCACGCCCAGCTCTTCCTCGAGTTCGCGGATCTGGCGCGACACCCCCGGCTGCGAGGTGAACAGCGCATTCGCCACATCGGTCAGATTGAAATTGCGGCGCGCCGCTTCGCGCACCGAACGCAGCTGCTGAAAGTTCATATGCCTTCCCCCTGGTCGACGAACACGTGCATGCGGCGCGGCTTTACGAGCAGGGTCTCGCCGTCGCGCAAATTGAGCGCGCGGTACTGCTCATTTGGGATCACCGCTTCGATCAATTGAGCATTATCGGCGCGCTCCAGGTCGAGCTGGGCCAGCGGGCCGATTGCGTGCGCGCGGCGCAGCTTGACCGCCACGCCCTCGCCGCCCGCCGTGTAGCGCTCGACTTCGAGGTCGTGCGGACGGACGTAGGCGATGCCCTCGCCGTTCTGCACGCCGGCATACTGGGGCGCGTGGAACTTGGCGTCGCCGCTGGCCAGCACGCCGTCGTTGACGCGGCCGTGGAACAGGTTGACGTTGCCGAGGAAGCCGTAGACGAAGGGCGAGGCCGGCTGGTTGTAGACGGCGTCCGGGGTGCCGAGCTGCTCGACGCGGCCCTTGTTCATCAGCACCACCTGGTCGGCCACTTCCAGCGCCTCTTCCTGGTCGTGGGTCACGAAGATCGAGGTCACGTGCAGCTCGTCGTGCAGCTGGCGCAGCCAGCGGCGCAGTTCCTTGCGCACCTTGGCGTCGAGTGCGCCGAAAGGTTCGTCGAGCAGCAGCACGCGCGGCTCCACCGCCAGGGCACGGGCCAGGGCGATACGTTGGCGCTGGCCGCCCGACAGCTGCGGCGGGTAGCGGTCGGCGATCCAGTCCAGCTGCACCAGCTCGAGCAGCTTTTTCACTTTCTCGCGGATCTGCGCTTCGCTCGGGCGCTCCTTGCGCGGTTTGACGCGCAGGCCGAAGGCCACGTTCTCGAACACGGTCATGTGCTTGAACAGCGCGTAGTGCTGGAACACGAAGCCGACCTGGCGCTCGCGCACGTGGCTGGCGGAGGCATCGGCGCCGTCGAGCAGCACGCGGCCGACGTCCGGGAATTCCAGACCGGCGATGATGCGCAGCAGCGTGGTCTTGCCGCAGCCGGAAGGACCGAGCAGCGCGGTCAGCTCGCCGTCGGCAAACTGCAGCGAGACGTCATCCAGGGCCGTGAACTGGCCGAACTGCTTGCGAATATTTTGGACTTCGATCGTCATGCTCAGTGCTCCGGTGCGTTATTTACTTGCATCTGCAGGTTGACCTTGCGGTTCTGGTGCAGGCGCCATTCGATAAAGGATTTCACCGCCAGCGTGACCAGGGCCAGCAGGGCCAGCAGCGAGGCGATCGCAAAGGCCGCCGTGAAGTTGTATTCGTTGTAGAGGATCTCGACCTGCAGCGGCATGGTGTTGGTCTCGCCGCGGATGTGGCCGGATACGACCGACACCGCGCCGAACTCGCCCATCGCCCGGGCATTACACAGGATCACGCCGTACAGCAGGCCCCACTTGATGTTGGGGAGAGTCACGCGGCGGAAGGTCGCCCAGCCGGACGCGCCCAGCACCAGCGCCGCCTCTTCCTCTTCGCTGCCCTGGGCCTGCATCAGCGGGATCAGCTCGCGCGCGACGAAGGGGAAGGTAATGAAGACGGTGGCCAGCACGATGCCCGGCACCGCGAACAGGATCTTGATGTCGTGGTCCATCAGCCAGGGACCGAACCAGCCCTGCGAGCCGAACATCAGCACGTAGATCAGGCCGGCGATCACCGGCGACACCGAGAACGGCAGGTCGATCAGCGTCAGCAGGATGCTCTTGCCGCGGAAGTCGAACTTGGCGATGCACCAGGCGGCGGCGACGCCGAACACCAGGTTCAGCGGCACCGAGATGCCGGCCGCGATCAGGGTCAGCTTGATGGCCGCCAGCGCATCCGGCTCGATGACCGCTTCCTTGTAGACGGCCCAGCCGTTCTTCAGGGCTTCGGCGAATACCGCGACCAGCGGCACGAACAGGAACAGGGTCAGGAACACCAGCGCCACGGCGATCAGCGCATAGCGCACCCAGCCCGGCTCCAGCGTATTGGTGGCCTTGCGCGGCGCCGGTGCGGCGGCCGCGTCAACCGGTTTGATGTTGTCGAGGACTGCACTCATTTCTTATTTCCCCGCACGTTTGCGTGTCCAGGCCTGGAGCAGGTTAATCGCCAGCAGCAGGATGAAGGAGACGACCAGCATGACCACCGCAATCGCGGTGGCGCCCGTGTAGTCGTACTGCTCCAGTTTGGTGATGATGAAAAGCGGCGTGATCTCGGACACCATCGGCATGTTGCCGGCGATGAAGACCACCGAGCCGTATTCGCCGGTCGCGCGGGCGAAGGCCAGCGCGAAGCCGGTCAGCAGGGCCGGCACGATGCTCGGCAGGATCACGCGGGTGAAGGTCTGCCAGGGGCTGGCGCCAAGACTGGCGGCCGCCTCTTCCAGCTCGCGCTCGGCATCTTCCAGCACCGGCTGCACGGTGCGCACCACGAAGGGCAGCCCGATGAAGGTCAGCGCCACCACCACGCCCAGCGGCGTGAAGGCGACCTTGATGCCCAGCGGTTCCAGGTATTTGCCGATCCAGCCATTGCCCGAATACAGCGCGGTCAGCGTGATGCCGGCCACGGCGGTCGGCAGCGCGAAAGGCAGGTCGACCAGGGCGTCGACGAAGCGCTTGCCGGGAAACTGGTAGCGCACCAGCACCCAGGCGACGATGCCGCCGAACACGACGTTGATGGCGGCGCCGATCAGGGCCGCGCCGAAGCTCAGGCGGTAGGACGCCATCACGCGTTCCGAAGTGACGGCGTTCCAGAACGCGTCCCAGGTCATGGTGAAGGTCTTCAGGAAGATCGCCGAGAGAGGCACCAGGACGATCAGGGCCAGGTAGAAGATCGTGAAGCCGAGCGACAGCCCGAAGCCGGGGATCACCCGGTTGGCACTGCTGCGGCTGGTCGCTAGCGTATTCATGGAAGGGCCTTATTACAATTTCTTCTAATAACGCGACATAATCGCACCCTGACCACATATTGCAAACGAAGCATTCTTCATTTGCATAGATCGGCTGGCTATTAAGCTATGTTCATCACACCACCAGCTTGAACGCCACCAGCGCCAGCGTTACGGCCAGCAGACCGCGCAAAAAACCGTCCGGCACGACCTTGGACGCCCAGGAACCCAGTGTGATGCCCGGCACCGAACCGACCAGCAGGGTGACCAACAGCATCCAGTCGATTGAGCCCAGCCACCAATGGCCGGCGGCGGCGATGGCCGTCAGCGGCACGGCATAGGCGATATCGGTACCGGCGATCTCGGCCGGGCTCAGCTTCGGATACAGCATTACCAGCAGGGTCGCACCGATGGCGCCGGCGCCGATCGAGGACACGGTGACCAGGGTGCCGAGCACGGCGCCGGAAAGAACAGTGGCGACAACCAGCGCCCTGCCCTGCAGCTGGCGCCGCGGATGGGCATTCACCCAGGCCAGCATGCGGGTACGGAACAGGATCGCGACCACGGTCAGCATCACCGAGACGGCAATGGAATAGCGGATCAGCTGGCCGATCGCGGCGTTCAGGGGACCGAAATGCTGCAGGGCCAGGGTGGCCAGCACGGCGGCAGGCAGCGCGCCCATGCACAGGCGGCCGACGATGGGCCAGTGCACATTGCCGCGTTTGCGATGGGTGAAGGTGCCGGCGCTCTTGGTGAGCGAGGCGAAGGCGAGATCGGTGCCGACCGCCACCGACGGCGTGACGCCGAACAGCAGCGTCAGCAGCGGCGTCATCAGCGACCCGCCGCCGACCCCGGTCATTCCGACCAGCAGGCCGACAGCGAAGCCCGACAAAATATACGTCATCAACATGCTTTACCCCCAGATTCGCTCCAAGGGTAAAGGGCCTCAGCCGTTAAGCCAACAACAGAATACTTCTTTGCTTATGCAGCGGTTGCGCATGGGCTCGGGGAGCCCACCCTACGTAGGGCGGGCACCCGTGCCCGCGTACAAACTTACTTGTTCGGCTGGGGCGTCAAGCGCAGGTAAGGCTTCGGCGAGCTGAAACCCTTCGGATATTTCTGCTTCAGCTGCTCCGGATCCTGAATGGTCAGCGGGATGATCACGTCATCGCCATCCTTCCAGTTGCCCGGGGTGGCCACGGTGTAGCCGTCGGTCAGCTGCAGGGCGTCGATCACGCGCAGGACTTCGTCGAAGTTGCGGCCGGTGCTCATCGGGTAAGTGATGATCAGGCGCACTTTCTTGGCCGGGTCGATCACGAACAGCGAACGCACGGTCGCGGTGGCCGAGGCATTCGGATGGATCATGTCGTACAGCTGGGACACCGACTTGTCCGCATCGGCGATGATCGGGAAGCCGACCACGGTCTGCTGGGTTTCTTCGATGTCCTTGATCCAGGCCTTGTGCTGCTCGGCCGGGTCGACCGACAGGGCGATGGCCTTGACGTTGCGCTTGTCGAATTCCGGCTTCAGTTTGGCGGTCAGGCCCAGTTCGGTCGTGCAGACCGGCGTGAAGTCGGCCGGGTGGGAGAACAGCACCACCCAGGAATCGCCCGCCCAGTCATGGAAGCGGAGGCGGCCGATGGTGGAATCCTGCTCGAAATCGGGAGCGGTGTCGCCCAGGCGTAAAGTCATGCTGATCTCCTTAGGAAGGGTACGTCAGAAAAATCGGTTGTACAGCACCACGGCCCAGGTCGCCCCAGCCATGGCGATCGCCAGCGCCACCGCGGCGCTGCCCAGGTCCTTGGCGGCCTTGGACAGCGGATGGCGCTCCAGCGATACGCGGTCGACCACGGCTTCGATGGCGGCATTGATCAGCTCGACCAGCAGCACCAGCCCGAGCACGGCGATCAGCGCCAGCTTCTGGAAAGCGGATATCGGCAGGAACAGCGCGACGATGGCCGCCGGCAGCGCCACCATCAACTCCTGGCGGAAGGCATGCTCGTGCTGCCAGGCGTGCCGGAAACCGGCGATCGAATAGCCGGTGGCGGCGGCGATGCGCGCCAGGCCGCCCTTGCTCTTGAATTCGCTGCTGGGTTGGGTCATGGATGTCGTGGTTGCTTGCAGGATTGGCATTATGCCGCAGCTTACAACAACTCGTTAAACACAATTTTCACATTATGGTATAAAGTAGAGAAATATACCGCACTGCACCAACCACATCATGAAAATGGAAACGCTCGAACCAGCAAAGACTTCCATCCAGGTGATCGAACGCATGGTGGCCCTGCTCGACGTCCTGGCCAGTTATTCGGATCCGGTGAGCCTGAAGGAATTGTCCAAGGTATCCGGCCTGCATCCCTCGACCGCGCACCGCATCCTGAATGACATGGTGGTGACCCGCTTCGTCGACCGCGTCGAGCCCGGCACCTACCGCCTTGGCATGCGCCTGCTGGAGCTGGGGAATGTGGTGAAGAGCCGCCTGTCGGTGCGCGAAGCGGCGGTCGACCTGATGCGCGCGCTGCACAACAAGACCCGCCAGACGGTCAACCTGTCGGTGCGCCAGGGCGACGAGATCGTCTACATCGACCGCGCCTTCTCCGAGCGCTCCGGCATGCAGGTGGTGCGCGCGATCGGCGGCCGCGGTCCGCTGCACCTGACCTCGACCGGCAAGCTGTTCCTGTCGGTGGACGAGCCGAAGGCGATCCGCGCCTATGCGACCCGCACCGGCCTGGCCGGGCACAACAAGAATTCGATCACCGACCTCACCCGGCTCGAGCGCGAGCTGGCCCTGGTGCGCTCGCGCGGCTATGCGCGCGACAACGAGGAACTGGAACTGGGCGTGCGCTGCATGGCCGCCGGCATCCATGACGACAGCGGCAAACTGGTGGCGGGATTGTCGATCTCGGCGCCGGCCGACCGGCTGCAGGAAGAATGGCTGGAAGACCTGGTGAACACGGCGGCGCAGATTTCGGCGACGCTGGGGCACCGCATCTCTTGATCCGTCGTCCCCGCGAAGGCGGGGACCCAAGTTTTTCTGCAGGCCACTCGCGCAACTTGGGTTCCCGCCTCCGCGGGAACGACGTGCTAACTAATCACTGAGCAGTCGTAGCGGGCGCCACCGCCGACACCGTCACCGGCACGGCCGCGGCAGCCGACGCCGGAATGGCCGGCTTCAAGGCTTCCAGCCACTTGCGCATCCGGCCCGCGTCCGCGGTCCGCGACTGCTTGCCCTTCGAATCCAGGAACACCATGATCACGTTCCGTCCCTGGATCATGGCCTGCATCACCAGGCAGCGCCCCGCTTCATTGATGAAACCGGTCTTCTGCAGGCCGATATTCCAGTCCGGCATCGCGACCAGATAATTGGTGTTGTGGTACTGCAGGGTCCGGCCGCTGGCCTGGACAGCGTAGTTCGGATCGGTCGTGTACTGGCGCAGCAGCGGTTCCTGGTGGGCGGTGATCGCCAGCTTGGCGAGGTCGCGCGCGCTCGACACGTTCTGGCTCGACAGGCCGCTCGAATCCACGTAATGCGTATCGTTCATGCCGAGCTCTTTCGCCTTGGCATTCATCGCCTCCACGAAGGCCGTGATACCGCCCGGATAATTGCGGCCCAGTGCGGCGGCGGCCCGGTTTTCCGAGCTCATCAGCGCGATGTGCAGCAGGTTGCCGCGGGTCATGCGGGTGCCGACCGGCAGGCGCGAACTGGTGTACTTGTGCTTGTCGACGTCGGCGTCGGTAACGGTCAGCACCTCGTCCAGGTTCTGGTGGGCCTGCACCACGAGCAGGCCCGTCATCAGCTTGGTGATCGAGGCGATCGGCAGTGCGACGGTGGAATTCTTTTCGAACAGCACTTCCGAGCTGGTCTGGTCGAGCACATAGGCCACCGAAGAGCGCAGGTCGAGCGGATCGTGGGTCTTGTTCAGGCCGACCAGGTCGCCGGCGCTGAGGATGGCAATCGCCGGCGCGGCGCGGCGCACGTTCTGGTAGACCACCCTGCGCTTGCCATGCACCATTTCGATCCGGCGCACCATGCGCTGGCGGTTGTCGTCGGCGATGACCCTGGCCAGGTCGGTCCGTTTGGCCCGCTGTTTACCAACGTGCTTCTTGACCGTTGCCGTATGTCCCCGGTGTTTGGTCCCCGCCATGGCCTGGCTGGGCTCGAGCAGGAGCATCATGGAGATGGCGGCGGCCAACGCGAGCTTGAGCATCTGTAAATCCTTGAACGCGAACTGATGAGCACACATTGCAGTGTAGCGAAAGACGAGTGAAGCGCAAGGGAATGTAACATCTGCGCTTCGATTTTGCTACAACGCAAGGTTTCTCGCGTTGTAGAAATCTCTTGATAATTCAACAGCTTGGCGTACAAGTATACCGAACAAGCTACTCGACGAAGCGCACGAACCCTGCCACCGGTTCACGTTCCGTCACCAGGCTGTTCTCGATCTTGTCCGGATCGGCATAGCCCAGCGCCATGCCGCAGACCAGCATTTCATTGCTCGGCAGACCCAGCTGCTCAGCAATAATCTTGTGGAATTGGGTGAAAGCCGCCTGCGGGCAGGTATCGAGACCGCGGCCGCGCGCCGCCACCATGATGTTCTGCAGGAACATGCCATAGTCGAGCCAGGAACCCTGCTCCATCACGCGGTCGATGGTGAAGATCAGGCCGACCGGCGCATCGAAGAAGCGGTAGTTACGGCCGTGCTGGGCCGCCATCCCCGCCTTGTTCTCGCGCGTCAGGCCCAGCAGCGCATACAGGTCCCAGCCGACCTTGCGGCGGCGGTCGATGAAGGGCGACACCCATTCGCGCGGATAGTAGGCGTACTCTTCGGTGTGCTCCTTGACCTGCTGCGCATCGCCATAGGCCGCCAGGATCGCGCTGCTCAGGCGCTCCTTTGCCTCCCCCGTCAGCACGGTCACTTTCCACGGCTGGGTATTCGTGCCGGACGGGGCGCGCGCCGCGACTTCGAGGATGGCTTCGATGTCTTCGCGGGCAACCTGGGTCGGCAGATAGGCGCGAATCGAGCGACGCGAGGTGATGGCCGCGTCGACAGCCTGTTGCTGCGGGGTAGTGATCATGCAATCTCCTTGGTTTTATTTTCTGACGACGAAGGCAACGCCCGCCACCGCTACCACCATCCCCACCAGTCCCAGCGGGCTCAGCGCCTCGCCGAACATCAGCCAGGCCATCACGGCCGTGGTCGGCGGGGTCAGGTACAGCAGGCTGGTGACTTTGGTCGCATCGTTGCGGCTGATAAGCCTGAACAGCAGGAAGATGGCGCCGATCGACAGCGCGAGGATGGACCACAGCAGCGCGCCGATGAACTGTGGCGTCCAGTGCACCTTGTCCAGCGCCGGGCCGAAATCTTCGAGCACGACGGCCAGCGGCAGCAACAGCAGTGCGGTGGCGGCAAACTGGATCAGGGTGCCGGTGCGCAGGTCGAAGTGCGGGCAGAAGCGTTTCTGGTACAGCGTGCCGCTGGTGATCGACAGCAGCGCCAGCACGCAAAAGCCGATCGCCGCGGGCGACAGGCCGTTCAAACTGATCTTGGCGTACACCACCAGGCCGACGCCGCCCAGGCCCAGCAGCAGTCCCAGCCACTGGCGCGGGGTGACGCGCTCACCCACCAGGGGCGCGGCAAACGCGGTCAGGATGGGCTGCAGGCCGACGATCAGGGCCGAGAGCCCGGCCGGCATGCCGATCTTGATGGCGCTCCAGACCCCGCCCAGATAACCGGCCTGCAGCAAAAGCCCGGCCACCGCTACGTGCAGGATGCGGCCCTGCGGCCATGGTGCGCCGCCCAAGAAAACCAGCGGCGCCAGCACCAGCAAGGCGCCCAGGCAGCGCAGGATCAGGAAGGTGAGCGGCGGCGCATACGGCAGGCCGTATTTGGCGGCAATGAAGCCGGTGCTCCACAAGGCAACGAAAAACAGCGGCACCGGCGCCAGCCAGCCGGCGCGCGCCGTTGGGACAGGCGAGGCCGCGGCAGGCTGCGCGCCGGCTGGTGAGGAGGATTCGGAGGCGTCGGGGCTCATTGGATTGCCAGTCTAGCATGCTGTCAGGGTCGCTGCCGGGCTCCCCCTTACCCATGGTGAGTGTTGTATCGGTACAAACGAAGAAGCACGCAAACGATTGTATGGATTGATATATCTCAAAATAACGCTTTTGTATTGTGCGCCGCATCAAAAGTGCTTGACCCATAATCGGAACCCGGTAAAATCTGTTCATGTTGCGGCGCACAAAGCAGCTTCAGACGAGACGCCAGCACCGATCCTGGGCAATATCCGGGTCCACCCAAGTTCACTATTTATCCAATACTGGAGAGAACACCATGTTTGCATTCCCCGAGCAGTTTTCGAACGCGACCAAAGCCAATCTGGAATCCCAATTTGCCCTGCTGTCGACCCTGACTTCCAAGACCTTCGAAGGCGTGGAAAAGCTGGTGGAGCTGAACATCAACACGGCCAAAGCTGCGCTGGAAAACTCGTCGGCAACCGCACGCCAGCTGCTGGCCGTGAAAGATCCGCAGGAATTCTTCTCGGTGACCTCGTCGCAGGCCCAGCCGAACGCTGAAAAAGCCCTGGCCTACGGCCGTCAGGTGGCATCGATCGCCGCCGACACCGGCGCCGAGTTCTCGCGCGCTGCCGAGAGCCAGATCGCCGAAGTCAACCGCAAGGTGATCTCGCTGGTCGACGAAGTGACCAAGAACGCCCCGGCCGGTTCCGAGACCTATGTGTCGGCCCTGAAGACCGCCATCAGCAACGCCAACGCCGGTTACGAGCAGTTCACCAAGACCAGCAAGCAGGCTGCCGAAGCGATCGAGTCGAACGTGAACGCCGCTGTCTCGCAGTTCACCCAGGCTGCCGGCAAAGCTGCCAGTGCCGCCAACGGTGCAGCCAACGCTGCCTAAGTAATACGTCTCCCTCACAAGGAGAAACGGCCCGGACTGCTTACGCGGTTCGGGCCGTTGTTCATTTGGATTGGAGAAAACGATGACCGTCAAAGTCTACCGCTTTACGCAGCATCCAGTTGAAGGCGACGAGACCCTGGCGCATAGCTACGCCACCATGGAATTCATCCTGCTCAACAAGCTGACTGCCGTACCGGACAGCGAGATGGACGTGGACCCGTCGCATGTCGACGAGGAAGGTCGCTACCTCGGGCTCGACAGCGGCAAGCACGCCTGAAATCGCAGGCGGCCGGCATTTCTACTCGCCAAGGTAAGCCGCCTGCACGCGCGGATCGTGCAGCATGTCCGCCGCATTCCCGCTCATCGTGATCGCGCCCGACTCCATCACATAGGCGCGGGTCGCAGCCTGCAGCGCCAGGCGTGCGTTCTGCTCCACCAGCAGGATCGTAATGCCCTGGCTGGACACATCGCGGATCACCTCGAAGATCTTCTCGACCATGATCGGCGACAGGCCCATCGAGGGCTCGTCCAGCAGCAGCAGGGTCGGATGGCACATCAGCGCGCGCGCCATCGCCAGCATCTGCTGCTCGCCGCCGGAGAGAGTACCCGCCAGTTGCGCCGAGCGCTCTTTCAGGCGCGGGAACACCGTGTACCACTTCTCGATGTCGGCATCGATCCCGGCCTTGTCGTTGCGGGTGTAGGCGCCCATCATCAGGTTTTCGTGGATGGTCATGCGGGTGAATACGCCCCGCCCTTCCGGCACCATCGCCAGCTTGCTCTGCACCAGTTTGAAGGACTTGCTGCTCTCCAGCGGCTGGCCCAGGTAGGACACGCTGCCTTCCACCTTGCAGGCCGGCAGGGTGCCGGTAATCGCCTTCAGGGTCGTGGTCTTGCCTGCGCCGTTGGCGCCGATCAGGGTGACCAGTTCGCCGCGGTTGACTTCCAGGTCGATGCCCTTGACGGCCTTGATGCCGCCGTAGGCGACCTTGAGGCCGCTAATCTTGAGAATGTTTTCGCTCATATCAGTGCGTGCTTCCGGTGCCGAGGTAAGCCTCGATCACCGCCTTGTTCTTCTGGATCTCGGCCGGCAGGCCTTCCGCGATCAGCTTGCCGTATTCCAGCACCGAAATGCGGTCGCACAGGCCCATCATCAGCTTCACGTCGTGCTCGATCAGCAGGATGGTGATGCCGGCGCCCTGGATCTTGACCAGCAGCTCGCGCAGCGCCAGCTTTTCGGTGGCGTTCATGCCGGCCGCCGGCTCGTCCAGCGCCAGCAGGGTCGGCTCGGTGGCGAGCGCGCGCGCGATCTCGAGGCGGCGCTGGTCGCCGTAGGACAGGTAGCGCGCGGTGCGGTTGGCAAACTGGCCGATGCCGACGAAGTCCAGCAGTTCCTGGGCCTTGGCGCGGATCGCCGCTTCCTCCGCACGCGCCGCCTTGTGGCGCAGGATCGCGCCGATCACGCCCTGGCGGGTGCGCACGTGGCGCCCGACCATCACGTTTTCCAGCGCCGTCATCTCGCCGAACAGGCGGATGTTCTGGAAGGTACGGGCGATGCCGGCCTTGGCCACCTGGTGCGGCGCCGAGGGCGAATACGGCTTGCCGGCCAGCTCGAAGCTGCCGCTGTCCGGCTGGTACAGTCCCGTAATCACATTGAAGAAGGTGGTCTTGCCGGCGCCGTTCGGGCCGATCAGGCCGTAGATCTGGCCCTTCTCGATGCGGATGCCGACGTCGGTCAGGGCCTGCAGGCCGCCGAAGCGTTTGTTCACACCCGAAATGTTCAGCAGCGCCGTGCTCATCGTCGTGTTGATGGTCGCATTCATGCCGCCTCCTCCGCTTCTTCCTTCGCCAGCGCCGCGCTCGGGCGGTCCTCCTTGATCGGCGACGGCCACAGGCCCGCCGGGCGGTACAGCATGATCACGACCATCGCCAGTCCGTACAGCAGCTGGCGCAGCACTTCAGCCTCGATCAGCACCTTGCCGAACAGCGCCTGCTGGGCCGGCTCCACCACGTGGCGCAGCACTTCCGGCAGCGCTGCCAGCAGCACGCCGCCCATCACCACGCCGGGGATGTGGCCGATACCGCCCAGCACCACCATCGCCAGCACGGCGATCGATTCCGTAAAGGAGAAGGATTCCGGCGACACGAAGCCCTGGAAGGCCGCGAACATGGCGCCGGCCACGCCGCCGAAGCAGGCGCCCATCGAGAACGCCAGCAGCTTGACGTTGCGGGTGTTGATGCCCATCGCCTTGGCGGCGATCTCGTCCTCGCGGATCGCGACCCAGGCGCGGCCCAGGCGCGAATGCTGCAGGCGGCTGGTCATGAAGATGGTCACGATGCACAGCAGCAGGAACAGGAAGTAATAGGCGTTCACCGACGGAATGCCGAAGCCGCCGACGTAGACCGTGGCTTTCGACCCCGCCTCGCCCGCCAGCGACACGCCGAAGATGCGGATCGGATCGATCAGGTTGATGCCCTGCGGACCGTTCGTGAAATTGATCGGATCGTTCAGGTTGTTCATGAAGATCCGGATGATCTCGCCGAAGCCCAGCGTCACGATGGCGAGGTAGTCGCCGCGCAACTTCAGGGTCGGGGCGCCCAGCAGCGCGCCGAACAGGCCGGCCATGATGGCCGCCAGCGGCACGATCGCCCACACCGACAAATGGATGCCATTGGTGCGGATGTCCTCGCCGAACATCGCGACCAACGCTTCGCCCAGCGCCGGCGAATAATTCACGACGGACTCCAGCAGCGCCGCGAACTGCGGCGAAGCCATCAGGCCGGTCAGGTAGGCGCCGACCGCGAAGAAGGCGATGTAGCCGAGGTCGAGCAGGCCGGCAAAGCCGACCACGATGTTCAGGCCCAGCGCCAGCATGATGTACAGCAGAGCCATGTCGAGGATGCGCACCCAGGAGTTGCCGAACTGGCTGGCAACGAAGGGGAAGACCAGCATCACGGCCAGCAGGATGGCCATGCTGGCGTAGGCTTGTTTCGGCTTGTGCGCGGTGTCGAAAGTGAGGAGAGCCATGTTTTCAGTCTCCCTTTACGCGCGGTCGGCCACGCGCTCGCCCATGATGCCGGACGGACGCACGGTCAGCACCAGGATCAGCACGATGAAGGCGAAGATGTCCTGGTAGTGGCTGCCGAGGAAGCCGCCGGTCAGGTCGCCGATGTAGCCGGCGCCCAGGCTCTCGATGAGACCGAGAGCGATCCCGCCGATCATCGCGCCATAGATATTGCCGATACCGCCCAGCACCGCGGCACAGAAGGCCTTCATGCCCGGAAGCGTACCCATCGCAAACTGGATCGTCGCGTAGTTGGCGCCCCACATCACGCCGGCGACCGCAGCCAGTGCGGCGCCGATGGCGAAGGTCGTCACGACCACGCGGTTCGCGTCGACACCCATCAGGCCGGCGACGCGCGGATTCTCGGCCACGGCGCGCATGGCACGGCCCATTTTCGTTTTCTCGACCAGGAACACCAGGCCGACCATGCTGAACCCTGCCAGCACCAGCAGCAGCACTTGCGTCTGGGATATCACGGCGCTGCCGAGCATGATCGGCTCCGACGACAGCAGTTGTGGGAACGGCAGCGGATTGAGGCCCCAGATCATCCTGGCGAAGGTCTGCAGCAGGATCGACACGCCGATCGCGGTAATCAGGGGCGCCAGGCGCGGCGCATTGCGCAGGCGGCGATAGGCGATCCGCTCGATCAGCACGTTGACCAGCATCGCCACCGGGATCGCGCCGAGGATGGCGATCGCCAGCTGCAGCCAGCCGGACATGCCGGGGAAGTGCGCGTCCAGGGCTTTCAGGATGCTCAGGCCGACCATGGCGCCGATCATCAGCACGTCGCCGTGGGCGAAGTTAATCAGGTTCAGCACGCCGTACACCATGGTGTAGCCGAGCGCGATCAGCGCATACATGCTGCCCAGCACCAGTCCGTTGAGGATCTGCTGGATAAAAGTTTCCATCGTTGGATATCTCTTTCTCTTGTTGCGCCGCGCGGCGGCGTACCCCATTTCCGAGCGACATCATCATATTACATTCATCGCGCGTGCATGAAGAAAATGACATGTCGCCGTCACGAAATTCCCGTCTGTAGTATGCTCCGCGCCTCGCGAACCTCAGCCATACCGTGCCGGGGTGCGCGCTTTGAAACATAACGATTCAGTGAGACTTACTTGAAACAGAAATACCTGACTTTCGTGCTTGCTGCGGCCCTCGCCGGCGCATCCGCCAGCGCCCTCGCCTCCGGCTACCGTTTCGGCTCGCAGAGCGTGTCCGCCCAGGGCAGCGCCGAAGCCAACGGCGCCGAAGCCGCCGATGCTTCCACCATCTTCGCCAACCCGGCCGGCCTGTCGCGCCTGGACGGCAAGCAGATCATGGGCGGCGTGACCGCCGTGATCCCGCACTCGAGCTACCAGGATGCCGGCTCGACCCGCTTCACCCGTACCCCGACCGGCGGCCAGGCCTCGCAGGACGACTACGCGCCGAGCGTCGTCGCCGGCCCTTCGCTCTACTACAGCCAGAAGATCGACGGCCAGTGGACCGCCGGCCTGGGCGTCTTCGTCCCCTACGGCACCAAGCTGGACTACGACAGCGACTGGGCGGGCCGCTACTCGCTCACCAACATCAAGCTGGAAGCCGTGAACATCAACCCGTCGGTCGCGTTCAAGCTCAACGAGCAGCACGCCTTCGGCTTCGGCATCGACATCGAATACATGAAGGCCCGCCTGGGCCAGGCCGTGGACGTGCCGGGCACGATTGCCGCCGCGCAGGCCACCGGCACCGGCGCCGTGCTGGCGCGCCAGATCGCGGCCATGGGCGGCAACCCGGCCCTGCTGGCCAAGGCCGGCGACGCCCACGCGGGCGTGGAAGGCAAGGACTGGGGATACGGCTTCAACCTGGGCTATCTGTTCTCGCTGGACCAGAACACCCGCTTCGGCATCGCCTACCGTTCGTCGATCAAGCATGAACTGAAGGGCGGCGCGGTGTGGGACTTCTCGACCGTGAGCACCGATCCGGTCGTCAACGGCGTGCTGCAGGCCGCCGCGCGCCGCGCCAGCTCGGCCGCCCGTGTCGAGATCCGCACCCCGGAGACCCTGTCGCTGAACGCCTTCCACCAGTTCGACGACAAGTGGTCCGGCATGGCTGACGTGACCTGGACCCGCAACTCGCGCATGCAGAACATCGACATCGAGTTCGTCGGCACGACCGAAGGCGACGAGACCATCCGCCAGCAGTGGAAGAACACGGTGCGCGTGGCCCTGGGCGCCAACTACAAGCTGAACGAGCAGGTGACCCTGCGCGGCGGCATCGCCCACGACGAGGCGCCGGTCCGCAGCACCGAGCTGCGCCACGCCGCTCTGCCGGACGCCGACCGCCTGCAACTGTCCTTCGGCGCCAACTGGAAGCTGAGCCCGGCCTCGTCGGTCGACCTGGCCTACACCTGGCTGGACTTCAAGGATGCGCCGGGCAGCTACACCAACAGCTGCAACCCGACCGCCACCACCTGCACCGGCAACGGCGAGACCACCCGCGGCACCTGGAAGACCCACATGCAGCTGCTGGGCCTGGCCTACAGCTACAAGTTCTGATCGGTTCGTAGAATGAAAAAAGCCGGCGCCTCCTCGCGGAGCGCCGGCTTTTTTGTTGCTGTATCGCTGAGGTCAGACCTTGCGCAGTGTGATGACGGGCATCGTCAGCGTCCGCTTGTCCTCGAAGAAGGCAATGTCGAACAGGGCGGTGGCGCCGACGACTTCCTTGCCCACCTGGCGCAGCAGGCTGGCCGCCGCCTCGATGGTGCCGCCGGTCGCCAGCACGTCGTCGACGATCAGCACGCGTTCGCCCTTGATGCGGGCCGGCTGGATCTCGATGGTGGCGCTGCCGTACTCGCGCTTGTAGTCGATGCTGATCGCCTCGCCCGGCAGCTTGCCGGGCTTGCGCGCCATCGCGAAGCCGATCGCGCGCTTATAGGCCAGCGCGCCGGCGAGCATGAAGCCGCGCGCATCCATCGCCAGGATGAAGTCGAAATGCAGGTGCGCGGTGCGTTCGTACAGGGTGTCGATCGCCAGCTGCCAGTGCACCGGGTTGTCGAACACGCAGCCGACGTCGATGAAATTGACACCCGGCTCCGGGTAGTCCTGGAAGAACTCCAGGGGAATCGTGTCGAAGCCGCTCATCGCTGTTCCATCAGGCCGCAGCCGGTGCCGGATCGCCGGTCAGGCCCTTCGGCAGCGGGAAGGTGACGTTCTCTTCCACGCCTTCGAGCGCGCGCACGCTGGCCGCGCCCAGTTCCTTCAGGCGGTCGATCACGGCCTGCACCAGCACTTCCGGGGCCGAGGCGCCGGCGGTGACGCCGATGCGGCGCTTGCCCGCGATCCAGGCTGGATCGATGGCGGCGGCGTTGTCGACCATGTAGGCCGGGGTGCCCATCTTGTCGGCCACTTCGCGCAGGCGGTTCGAGTTCGAGCTGTTCGGGCTGCCGACCACGACCACGACCTCGACCTGCGGCGCCATGAACTTCACGGCTTCCTGGCGGTTGGTGGTGGCGTAGCAGATATCGCCCTTCTTCGGCTCGATGATGTTCGGGAAGCGCACTTTCAGCGCCTCGATGATTTCGAGAGTGTCGTCGACCGACAGCGTGGTCTGCGAAACGTAGGCCAGGTTATCGGGATCGGCTACCTGCAGCCTGTTGACGTCCTCGACCGTCTCGACCAGGTGCATGCCCTCTTCCGCCTGGCCCATCGTGCCTTCGACTTCCGGGTGGCCGGCGTGGCCGATCATGATGATCTCGGCGCCCTGCTTGCGCATCTTGGCGACTTCGACGTGGACCTTGGTGACCAGCGGGCAGGTCGCATCGAACACCTTCAGGCCGCGCGACTCGGCTTCCTCGCGCACGGCTTTCGACACGCCGTGGGCCGAGAACACCAGGGTGTTGCCGGCCGGGACGTCGTCCAGGTCTTCGATGAAGATCGCGCCCTTGGTGCGCAGATCGTTCACGACATAGGCGTTGTGCACGATTTCGTGGCGCACGTAGATCGGCGCACCGAACTGCTGCAGGGCGCGCTCGACGATCTCGATCGCACGGTCGACGCCGGCGCAGAAACCGCGCGGCTGGGCTAACAGGATTTCGTTTTCCATGCTTAGTTGGATGCTTAGTTGGCCAATATTTAGAGGACGGAAATCAGGTTCACTTCGAACTTCAGGGGCTGGCCGGCCAGCGGGTGGTTGAAGTCGAACAGGGCATCGTTCTCGCGCATCTGCAGCAGCACGCCGGCAAAGCGGCCGCCGCCCGGGGCCGCGAAATCGACCAGGTCGCCGACCTGGTAATCCGCGCCCGGCACCGAATTCTCTTCCAGCGTCTTCTTCGACACCGGCTGGATCATGTCGGGATTGCGCTCGCCGAACCCTTCCGCGGCGCTCAGCTCGAAGGTCTGGTGCGTTCCTTCCGCCATGCCCAGCAGGCGCTGCTCGAGGAAGGGCGCGAGCTGGCCCTGGCCCAGCATCAGCGTGGCCGGCGTGCTGCCGAAGGTTGTGACGAGATCAGTACCGTCGGCGGTGGCAAGACGATAATGCAGGGTCAGGTAAGCCGATTCGGTGACGATGGGAGCGTTCGTGGTGGACATTGCGTGTTCGGGTTGCGTGCAAACCGCTATTGTAAGCCAGAGCCGTCAATCCCGCCCGCCTCTTCGATGCATCCACAAGACACTATTTGTCGAGAAAACAATGGGAATCCATCATGGGAATCAATGAGTGGTCCGAGCAGGAAAGGCCGCGCGAGCGCCTGGTGCGCGACGGTGCGCAAGCGCTGTCCAATTCCGAATTGCTGGCCCTGCTGCTGCGCGTCGGCGTGCGCGGCAAAAGCGCGGTCGAGCTGGGGCGCGACATGCTGCAGCACTTCGGCTCCCTGCACGGCCTGTTCGGCGCCTCGCTGACCGATTTTTCCCAGGTGCACGGCCTCGGCATGGCCAAGTATGCGCAGATGCAGGCCGTGATGGAGCTGGCGCGGCGTGCGATCGCCGAGCAATTGCAGGCCGGCGACCTGCTGTCCTCGCCCGAGGCAGTGAAACGCTACCTGCGCATCAAGCTGGGCGGGCGTCCCTACGAATCCTTCGTGGTGTTGTTTGTAGACGTCAAGAACCGCCTGATCGCCGACAAGGAGCTGTTCCGCGGCACGCTGACACACGCCAGCGTGCACCCGCGCGAGGTGGTCAAGGAAGCACTGGCTTGCAATGCCGCCAACGTGCTGCTGGCCCACAACCATCCTTCCGGCTCGCCGGAGCCTAGCGAGGCCGATATGCGGCTGACGCAGCTGCTCAGCCAGGCGCTGGCCTTGGTCGACGTGCGCGTGCTCGACCATTTCGTGGTGGCCGGGCCGCATGTGCATTCTTTTGCCGAGCACGGGCAGCTGTCGTGATCAGCGCGGCGGGCCGGTGCCGACGCATGCCAGCATGAAAGCCATGCGCCTGCCGCTGCCGTCTTCGAGGGGCAGGCTGACAAGGGCGACATTCTCCAATCGCGCGGCCGGCCAGGCCTGATGAAACATCGTCTCCGCTGCCGTCGCCTCCCGGGCATGCGCCACGAAGGCCGCCGGACTGGGCAGCGGTACGGGCTCGCGCAGCGCATCCTCCAATAGCAGACTCGGCAGCGCAGGCCGCGCGAAATGCAGGTTCCCGGTCGACAGCAGGCTTTCGGTCACGATGGCGCGCGCTGCCGGACAGTGGCGCTGCAGCGCATCCGATAAGGCTGCGTAAGGGTGATGGCGCGTCATCTCTTTGCCGAAGACTGGCCCCAGCCAGGTCCGTCCCGGCAGCAGGGCCAGCAGGCATAGCGCGACGACGGCGGACACGCGCAGGATGTCGGCGCAGACCGCATCTTTGGCAAGTGTCGGGAACATCACGAACATCCCCAGCGGCAGCGAGAACAGCAGCGGCACCATCCAGCGCTCCTTCATCGTGCCGACCTCCCCCGTCAGCACGAGCCCCAGCAGCAGCGCCGCGCAGATGCCGTACAGGCAGGCGAAGAAGCGCCCGGCCGGCGCAGGTTCGAACGCGAGCTGGCCGCGCCACAGCGCGCGGCGGCGCCAGAGAACCCCTATCCAGACCAGCGCCGGCAAGGCCGCGAAGGTGGCCGCCGCGGCCAGTGCGCTGGCGCCGCCCTGCAGCACTCGATCCAGCCAGGACGCCGCCGTCGCTCCCAGCTGCGCGCCCTGCTGCATCTTGCGCAGCGTGCCGCCGAAAGCCAGGCCGGGGTGCTGCATCATCCAGACAGCGTGCGGCAGCACCAGCAACAGGGCCGGCAGGACGGCCGCCCAGGCACGCCAACTCCACAACACCCGGCGGTGCGCGCCCACCAGCAGGCTGGCGCCGAGAACGCCGGCCAGGAACACGCCGTAGTTGTACTTGGCTTGCAGGCCCAGCCCGCACAGCAGGCCGAAGCCGGCGTAGCGCAGGAGGCCCGGCCTTTGCAGCAGCGCGAAATAGCAGCACAAGGTGGCGGCGGCGATGGCCGTCATCAGCACCGAGTGGGTCTGGATGCGCATCGCTTCCCAGCCGACCTGCGGGAACAGCGCCAGCGACGCGGTGGCGGCCAGCGCGGCGCGGCGGCCGATCAGCGGCCGGGCTACCCGGAACATGGCGATGCAGGTGGCGGCCAGTGCACAGGTCTTCAGGATCAGCAGCGCGAAACGGTCGATGCCGAAGGCCTGGAACGCCAGCCACTGCAGCCAGGCGTAGAGCGGCGGCTGGGGTCCGTAGCCGAGCCGCAGCTGCTGCGTCAGGTAGACGATCTCGGCTTCGTCGCGCTCGAGCGTGCCGTGCTCGGCGAGGCGGATGGCGAGAAAGGCCAGGCACCAGGCGAGCAGCGCCAGCAGCGGCCGCCAGTCAGTCCGCATCGGCGAACCGGGCGGCCCGGCATGCGCAGGAACATGGACAGGCCGAGGCTCGGCCAGCGAATCGTCGTGCATCGTATCCTCGTTGGGTCACGGACCCACACTGAGGCATGCGAAGATCGTGCGTTTGAACTACGCCAAACGTGCGCAGCCGCTCAGTAGCCCAGCTGCCGCCGCTGGGCGTCGCGGATCAGCGCGTGCACCTTCCCGGCATCGGGAATCAGCTCGAAACGGGGCGGCGCCGGCGGCTGCACGACCGGCGCGCCATCGACGCCTGCCGGCTGGACGACATACTGCTGGCGCCCAAACACGATGCTGCCTTCGCCCGAGGCTTTTTGCGACAGCGTCATCTCGCTCAGGTTCCGCAGGCTGAGCGAGATCAGCCTGCGCGAAAACAGGCCGCCGTAGATGAGCACGCGTTCGCCGGTGAGGGCGTAGCGGGTTTGCGACCGCGAATAGATATCGATGAAGAAGCGCCCGACCAGGAAGTACAGGCCGGCAAGCAGGAAGATCACGGGAAACAGGACAGACAACGCGCCGTGGCTGGCGAACAGCCGGCTATGTGCGCCCAGGAAGATGCGCAGCACGGCGCCGCACCACACGATGCTGAAGGGGATCATGAAGGCATCCATGCCGCGCAAAACGAAGCCCTGCCGCGGCTGGCCATGCCACAGCAGCTGCTCGCCCGGTGCAAGCTGTTGGCGGATTTCTTCGGGCACGTCATGGACAGGGGTGAACAAGATGGCGGCTCCTGGTCTGAACGAAGGGTCGGGCACGAGCATACACGCCGCCATGTAAAAAGTTTATAAAAAGTAAGCAAACCGATTACTTGCTACACTGGACAGGTCTTCAAGGAGGAGCCCGCCATGGCCCCCATCTTCAGCTTCAAATGCGCATCTTGCGACGATATCCACGAGGGATCGCCCAGCTTTGCCTTCCACGCGCCCGATCAATGGCTGGGCCAGCCGGAAGCGGTGCAGGCTGCCGGTCTCCTGGGCAGCGACCTCTGCCGTTACGAAGATGCCGACGGCCCGCATTTCTTCATCCGCGTCCTGCTCGAAGTGCCTATCCACGGCGTCAAGGATCCCTTCCTGTGGGGCGTCTGGGTGTCGCTCAGCGAAAAGAATTACCAGCGCTACATCGACACCTACGACGCACCCGACACCACCGACCGCTATTTCGGCTGGTTCTGCAACCGCCTGCCCTGCTACCCGGACAGCGTGAACCTGAAAACCGAGGTCCATCCGCGCGCCGACAAGCAGCGGCCCTTCATCGTGCTGGAAGAAACGGACCACCCGCTCTCACGCGATTTCCATGAAGGCATCAGCGTGCAGCGCGCCCAGGAAATCGCCGAGGCCGTCATGCACGGTGCGGCATGAAGCTCCTCGCCCTGTGCGGCAGCCAGCGCACGCGCTCGATGAGCGGCGGCCTGCTGCGCGCCTGCCGCGACCTGGCCCCGAGCGGCGTCGAGGTCCTCCTCTTCGAGGCGCACAAGCAGTTCCCGCTCTTCAATCCCGAGCTGGCGGAACTGCCGGCCGGCGTACTGGCTCTGTACGAAGCCGTCGATGCGGCCGACGCGCTGCTGATCGCCAGCCCCGAGTATGCACATGGCGTCACCGGCACCATCAAGAACACGCTGGACTGGCTGGTCGGCCATCCCGGCTTCGTCGGCAAGCCGGTGGCGCTGCTGAATCCGGCCTGGGAATCGCACCATGCCGACGACAGCCTGCGCGAGATCCTGCGCATGATGTCGGCTGAGCTGATGCCGGATGCCTGCGTGCGCATTCCGGTCATCGGGGCCGGCGTGGCGCCGGATGCGATCGCGGCTTCAGCGCGTTTCGCCCCGGCCGTCGAGGCAGTGCTGCAAGCGATTACGCAACACCTGGCGGCACGCTCCTGAGGCCTCCACGATTGCCGGATAACAGTGTGAAAACAGGCGCTTACAGCACATAGTTGCGTATTTTTACGATTGTTAAATCTTCGCGATGATTTAAGAGACAATTTTTTTTCGCAAGTTATTGATTACGCGGCTGTTTTCGCGCTATACTCTCGTTTTTCCGATTGTGGAAGTTTACTCAAGGAGTGCGCTATGGCACGTGTTTGCCAAGTTACTGGCAAGGGCCCGATGGTTGGCAACAACGTCTCCCACGCCAACAACAAAACCAAGCGTCGTTTTCTGCCGAACCTGCAGAACCGCCGCATCTTCGTAGAATCCGAAAACCGCTGGGTCTCCCTGCGTATTTCGAATGCCGGCCTGCGCGTCATCGACAAGCTGGGCATCGACGCTGTGCTGGCCGATCTGCGCGCCCGCGGCGAGAAAATCTAAATAGGGAGCTATCATGGCAAAAACTGGCCGCGACAAGATCAAACTGGAATCGACCGCAGGTACCGGTCACTTCTACACCACGACCAAGAACAAGCGCACGATGCCGGCGAAGATGGAAATCACCAAATTCGACCCGAAAGCACGTAAGCACGTGATCTACAAAGAAACCAAGATCAAGTAATCTGGTTCTTCGTAGTAAAAAGAAAGCCGCCCACTGCACAGTGCGCGGCTTTTTTGTTTTAACTCGGCTCTCTCCCATGGCAGGCTCGCTATAGTCGAGTCCGTCTGCCGACCGCCCCGGCCGGCGCTCCTGGAGGGACGCACCATGCGGCATTCACCCCCGAAATTTTTCCGCTTGTTGGCTTTGCTGGTCCCCGGCCTGCTGGCCGCCTGCTCCACGCCCTACCGCCCGGCCGTCGTCGTCCGCGACAGCGCGCCCTTCCCCGGCATCGTCAACCTGGTCCAGAACGGCGGCGGCCGTCCGCTCCACGTCATCCTCGTACACGGCATGTGCACCCACGATGCGGCCTGGGCGAATCACGGCATCGACCGCATTGCCGGCGTGGTGTCGGCCAACGTACCGGCGCAGGCGGCGGCGTCGAGCAACGGCATCGAGCTCGTCGAGCGCACCCAGCAGATCGGCGGCACGCCGGTGCGCTTCCACGCGCTGATCTGGTCGCCGCTGACCACGCCGCTCAAGCGCCAGCTCGACTACGACAACACCGGCACCCCGAGCGACTGCTCGAGCGCCGGCAACGGCGAGTGCAAGCCGAAGCGCGCTTGGCTGAATGGCTACGTCAAGGACCGGCTGCTGAACGACTGCCTGTCCGATGCCGTCATCTACGAAGGCGCCAGCGGCAATGCAATCCGCGATGCGATGGTCGAATCGGTGTCGCGCATCATCGAAAGCAATCCGAACGGCGACCGCACCCTGGCCGTGGTCGCCGAAAGCCTGGGCAGCAAGATCCTGTTCGATGCGCTGAGCAGCATGCTGGAGTCGCGCCAGCCGCGCACCCGCGAACTGGGCCTGCAGGCATCGCGCCGGCTGGGGCTGCTGTTCATGGCCGGCAACCAGCTGCCCATCCTCGGCCTGGCCGAGCAGAACATCGAACGCCGCCCGGATTCGCGCAGCGCGGGCGCGCCCGACGCGTTGCAGCGCTTTCTCGAGCTGCGCCGGCGCCAGGCCGGGATCCCGCGCGCCGAATCCATCGCCCGCCTGGCGGTGATTGCGTTTACCGATCCGAACGATTTGCTCTCTTACCGCCTGCTGCCGGGGCGCTATGCGGCGCCGGACGTGGCGGTGGCCGACGTGCTGGTGTCGAATGCGCGCACCTGGCTGGGGCTGATCGAGAATCCGGTGGCGGCCCACCTGGATTACCTGGAGAACCCGGATGTGGGCGACCTGATCGCCTGCGGGTATCCGCGCTTTTCGGGCTGCCGTTAAGGCGTCGGCGGCTGTCCTTGGCGTGCGCCCTGCAAGGGGACAAGGGCGTAGATTGAAAGCTTGGCCGCATCATGCCGCGGTCCTTCTGCCGCGGTGGACGAAGCCGCGCGAGGACATCATGAAACAGAGCGAACCGCGGACCACCTTTCGTGGCCTGCCGCTGATCCCAGAGCAGGACAGCGAAATCAGGCACTACATCCACCACCGGACACGCAGCGGCGCCGCCTGGAACACTGCCGAGCTGGAAGCCATGGTGCACGACATGCTGCAGCCGCCCGAACTCGACGACGAAGACGGCAATATGGTGGGAGCATCGATGGCAGCGGAAAACAGCGCGGCCCGCGAGGAGCAGGCCGGCGACGGCGAACAGCCCCGGCATTAATGTAAACGCCTGCGCTTGTGCAGGTACATTTGCTGGTCCGCCAGCACGATATAGTTCACCAGGTTCTGTTCGCTGGCCGGGTCGCATTGCACGATACCGGGACTGACCGACACCCGGTAGGCACGTTCCTGCATCAGGTTGAACGCATGCAGGTTCGCATGCAGGCGCGCCAGGATGACCCACGGCTGCCTGTCGTCCAGCGTATAGGCGACGAACTCGTCGCCGCCCAGCCGCGCGACCACGTCGGCATCGCGGAAGGATTCCCGGAAAACGGATGCCGCATCGCGGATCAGGCCGTCACCCGTTTCATGGCCGAGTTCGTCATTGACGCTCTTGAGGCCGTCCACGTCGGCAAAGATGACCGCGCTGCGCGCCCGCTTGCGCTGGGCGACCTTGAACACCTGCTCGGCATGGACGAAGAAACCGCGCCGGTTGTGCAGGCCGGTCAGCACGTCGGTCAGCGACAAGCGGCGCATCTCGCCCTCGTCCACATCGCGGCGCGCGAGTTCGGCGGCATGCGACTGTGCGACATCGGCCATCTGCTCATACTGCGTGTACACCAGCTGCTCCAGCGCGTTGCGCGACTGCAGGCTGCCGAGCGCGGCGGCAGCCAGTTCGAGGACGGCCGACAGGATTCGCTCGCGTTCGCGCCATGCCGGCTCCTCCGCTTCGTGCTCCCATCCGGCCACCAGGGCGGCCATGGCAGTCGGCACCGGCATGCCCAGCGCCAGCACGCGGCGGCCGACCCGCCGCGCCACCGGCTGGATCGCCATCGCTTCCGTCCTTTCCCTGCCTGGCTTCCCAAGCATGGAACGGGCGGCCTGGTACCAGGGATGGCCCGCTACGCCCACGTGCGGCTTACCGCCGCGATCGAAGGCCACGATCTGTTCCTCGTCGGCGCAGACGATCAGGAGCGCCGCGCTGGCGTTCAACTGCTCGGACACCACATGGCCGACGATATCGAACACGCTATCGACCTGGTCCGCCTGCAGCAGCTCGCGCGACATGCTCAGCAATGCCCGCAACTGGACCAGCTCGCGCTGGGATTCGATATCGGGTTTCATGCAAACCCAATATACGCGCCTCGTGGCAGCGTCACCAGCGCTTTTGGGAGTGTCCAGAAACAAAAACGCCCCTCGAAGGGGCGTTCGTCATTCAGGCGAAATCAGCGCTCAGGCATAGCTGCGCAGGCGCAGCGAAAACTCCTGAAGCGCCTTGATGCCCGAGGCTTCGGCGCGGGTGCACCAGTCCTGCAGCTGGTGCAGCAGCTGGTCGCGGGTCGAGTGCGAACGTTCCCAGATCGCGCCCAGTTCCACGCGCATTTCGTGCATGGTCTGCAGCACCTTGCTGTGCTCGAACAGTTCGCTCAGCTGGGCCTGCTGCGGGGCCTGCAGCTTGGCCGGCTCGCTCTGCATCAGCTTGCGCGAGGTCTTGAGGAAACGCTTCTCCAGCTGGGCCTTGTCCTTCAGGTGCTCGACTTCCTCGCGGAAGGCGGCCTTCACCGACTTGGCATACTTGGCCATCACGTCGTAACGGTTGGTGATGACCGATTGCAGCGTGTCGAGGTCGGCTTCAAGCTTGTTCTTGGCCAGGCGCGGCTTCGGAATGGTCTTCTTGACCTTGGCCAGGCCGACCATTTCCATCATGCGGATGTAGGCGTAGCCGATGTCGAATTCGTACCACTTGCTCGACAGCTTGGCCGAGGTCGCGAAGGTGTGGTGGTTGTTGTGCAGCTCTTCGCCGCCGATCAGGATGCCCCACGGCAGCAGGTTGCAGGCTGCATCGTTGCAATCGTAGTTGCGGTAGCCGGTCCAGTGGCCCAGGCCGTTGATGATGCCGGCGGCGGTGATCGGGATCCACAGCATCTGCACGGCCCAGATCGTGATGCCGGCCACGCCGAACATCATGACGTTGAACGGCAGCAGGATCGACACGCCCAGCCAGCTGTACTTGGTATACAGCTTCTTTTCGATCCAGTCGTTCGGGCAGCCGTGGCCGTACTTTTCCAGGGTTTCCAGGTTCTTGGTTTCGGCGCGATACAGTTCTGCGCCTTCGAACAACACCTTCTTGATGCCGCGGGTGACCGGGCTATGCGGATCTTCTTCGGTTTCGCACTTGGCGTGGTGCTTGCGGTGCACGGCTGCCCATTCCTTGGTCACCTGGCCAGTGGTCAGCCACAGCCAGAAACGGAAGAAATGGCTGACGATCGGGTGCAGATCCAGCGCGCGGTGCGCCTGGTGGCGGTGCAGGTAGATCGTGACGCCGGCGATCGTGATGTGGGTCACGATCAGCGTGTACACGACCATCTGCCAGACCGACAGCTCGGCAAGACCACCGTCCAGGAAGGACAGGACGGCCTCGAAGATGTTGCTCAGAAAATTCATTAACACTCCAGAATGGATGGCTGAGTTCGCCTAGATGTCATACGAATCGCATGACGCAAATACGCATTTTACGCGTATCCAGTGATGTGCGGCACGTTTAGGCGCAATCAGCTTGCGCTGGTTTGGGTGATTCGCGCCACAACCGATGCTATATGGGCGTCGAGCAGGCGGGTATCAAGAGACGGAATGGCAAGTTTGATGTCCCCGGACTGCACAAGGGCATAAATCTTCTTGTTGATTTCGGAAACCACGCCGCCCTGCCCGTTTTCCGGATCGCCGATCCAGAAGCCCAGGTCGAGCTCGTAGCCTTCCGGCGCGAAGCGGCTCAGCGACACGCCCGGCGCCGGTGCTTCCAGCACCCGCGGCGTGCCCACGGCCTGCGCCGCCAGCAGCGGCATCACCTGTTCGAGGTCGGAACCGTAGGCCACCGTCAGCTTGGTCGAGGCCCGCACCGCGCGCATGCTCAGCGTCTGGTTCAGCACCGGGCCGGAGATCAGCATCTCGTTCGGCAGCACGGTTTCGACGCCGTCCAGGCCCTGCAGTACGGTGTAGCGGGTGTTGATCTGGGTGACCTTGCCCGAGTATTTATCGACCGAGATCATGTCGCCAATGGACAGGCTGCGCTCGAGCAGGATGATGAAGCCGGACACATAATTGCTGGCAATCCGCTGCAAACCCAGACCGAGACCCACGCCCAGCGCGCCGCCGAACACGGACAGCACCGTCAGGTCGAGGCCGGCCTGGCTCAGGCTGAGCAGCACCGCGGCGACGATCAGCGCTGCGCGGCTGACCCGCGCCAGCGCCACGCGCAGCGAGCTGTGCAGGGCCTGCACACCCATCAGGCGTTCTTCCAGCGCCGCTCCGGCCCACAGCGCCAGCATCAGCAGCACCGCGATCGAAATGATGGCCTGCAGCATGTCGCCCAGGACGACCTTGTTGCCCTTCTTGGGTCCGTAATGCAGCTCGGTGCTGTCGAGGAAATGGAAGATGTCCGGCCACTGGCCAGTGATGTAGAGCGCAACCGCCGCCCACACCAGCAAGGCGAAGATCTTCTCGAATGTGACGAAGGCTTCGCCCAGCTGGCCATGGCGCGCGAACACGCGGCGCAGCAGGAAGAAGGCCGCGCGGATCACGACCAGCGACCAGAACACCGGAATCGCCACCTTCACGATGTTGGTGTGGAAGCGATTCATGGCCAACAGCCAGGTCGACAGGTACAGCAGCCCGACCACCAGCAGCGGCGCGATCACCCGGGTCAGGCTGGCCACGCCTTCATGCAGCGTGATCCCGCGCGCCGTGCGGTGGGCGCGCCACCATGCCTGCAAAAGGCCCGCACAGAGCCAGCCGATCAGGACACTGGCAGCGATGGCCCCCACCTGCCACGGCATGCCGGGCCGGCTGAGGTCATCGAGCAGGTCGTCGATCAGGCTGGTGAGCTGCAGCGGCGCCAAGATGCTTACTCGTCGGCGTCGTCGGCGTCAGCTGCGGCGGCGTCCGCCTTGGCAGCCTTGGCCGGCTTCTCCCCCGCCTTGCGCTCGAACACGGCGGCAAAGAAGCCGTCGGTGCCGTGCTTGTGCGGCAGCATCTTGAGGTAGTCGCCCATTTCCAGCGGGATGCGCTGTTCGGCCAGGACCTTGCTCATCGGCACCAGCTCGAAGTCCGGATGGGTAGCCAGGAATTGCGCGGCGATGCCGTCGTTTTCCTCGTCCAGCAGGCTGCAGGTCGCGTAGACCAGGCGGCCGCCGAACTTCACCAGGCGCGAGGCGCCGTCCAGGATCGAGATCTGCTTTTCGGTCAGCTCTGCAACACCTTCGGCCTGCTGGCGCCACTTCACGTCCGGATTGCGGCGCAACGTGCCCATGCCCGAGCACGGTGCGTCGACCAGCACGCGGTCGATCTTGCCGGCCAAACGCTTTACCTTCGCATCACGCTCGTGGGCGATGACGACCGGGTGCACATTCGACAGGCCGCTGCGCGCCAGGCGCGGCTTCAGCTTGGTCAGGCGCTTTTCCGAGACGTCGAAGGCGTACAGACGGCCGGTGCTGCGCATGATGGCGCCAATGGCCAGGGTCTTGCCGCCCGCGCCGGCGCAAAAGTCGACCACCATTTCGCCGCGGCGCGCGCCCAGCAGCTGGGCCAGCACCTGGCTGCCCTCGTCCTGGACTTCGATCGCGCCTTCCTTGAACAGCGGCAGGTTCTGCAGCGCCGGCTTCTTCATGACACGCAGGCCGGTCGCGGCGTACGGGGTCGGCTCGGCAACGATCGGCGCGGTGGCCAGCTCGGCGACGACCTTCTCGCGGTCGGCCTTCAGGGTGTTGACGCGCAGGTCCAGCGGCGCCGGCGTGTTCAGCACGGCGGCCAGCTGCAAGGTCTCTTCCTCGCCGTACTGGGCGACGAACTTGTCGTACAGCCAGTCCGGCAGGTTGGCGCGCTGCTTCGGCGGCAGCAGCGAACGGTCGATTTCCTCGATGCGGGCCAGGAAGGCGGTTTCGTCTTCGCTCAGGCCACCCAGCGACTCGGCGCCGATGGCATCGGCCATGCCCAGCAGGACCAGGCGGCGCATGGTCGCGCTGGCGCCCGTGCCGAAACCGCCGAAGTCGGTGTAGAAGCTCTTGTTGCGCAGCACCGAGTAGATGCACTCGGCGATGGCGCCGCGCTCGCGGCCGCCCAGGCGGGGATGGTCCTTGAAGTAACGCGACAGGGTGACGTCGGCGGGCGCGGTGAAGCGCAGGATCTCGCGCAATACTTCTTCAGCATTGCCGAGGATCGCGGGTGGCAATCTCATGTAATTCCTTGATTAGATACTGGTGGTCTCGGCGATGCGGACTTCGCCGTCGGCGATGCTGAGCCTGTCTTCAACGAACAGGCGCACCGCTTGCGGATAAATGACGTGTTCCTCGGCCAGCAGGCGCGTTGCCAGGCTTTCTTCCGTGTCTCCCGGCAGCACCGGGATCCGCGCCTGCAGCACGCTCGGGCCGTGATCCAGCTCGGCGGTAACGAAATGCACGGTCGCGCCATGCTCGCTCACGCCCGCCGCCAGGGCCTGCCGGTGCGTGTGCAGTCCGGGGAACAGCGGCAGCAGCGACGGATGGATGTTCAGCATGCGGCCTTCGTAATGCTCGACGAAGCCGCAGGTCAGGATGCGCATGAAGCCGGCCAGCACCACCAGATCGGGCTGGTAGCCGTCGATGGTGTCCTGCAGGGCGGCGTCGAAGGCTTCCCGCGAGGCGAAGGCCTTGTGGTCGACCACGGCCGTCGGGATGCCGTGCGCCTTCGCAAACGCAAGACCGGCGGCGTCGGGCTTATTGCTGATCACGGCGGCAATGCGGGCCGGCCACTGCTGCGCTTCGCGCGCCCGCACGATGGCTTCCATATTGCTGCCGCGGCCAGAAATAAGGATCACGATATTTTTCATAAGCGCGCATTGTAACTCGGTGGGAGAGGCGGACCAAAGCTTATCCGTCGTGCCGGGCATTGCCCGACCCGACTTCCCGCGAAGGCGGGAATCCAAGTTTGTACGCGTTTCGACAGCTCAAGCAGAACTTGGATCCTCGCCTGCGCGGGGACGACGGCAATGGTTATTCGAATGGCCGGGCGCCGACCCAACCGACCGATTGCGGCGATTGCGGCTCTTCGAAAGAATAAAATACGCGGAACGGTACTTTCTTCTCGGCCCAGAATTCGGCGGCGTCGCGGAAGACGTCGAGCAGGGTTTCGCGGGCTTCCTTGTCGAATTTTTGCGTATTCGGCAACTGATCGAGCACGGCGATGAAGCCTGGCTGCGGTCCAGCCTCCGCAATCACATTGGTGATGCAATTACGCAACGCTTCGAAATTCTTGCTGCACTGACGGGGGAAGGTAAACTGCTCGCCGATGCGGGCGCAAACTTGCTGTTTGGTGACGGCGTTGGCGCAATGAGCGTAAAGGAAGTGCTGGCCAAGGCGGCCTGCTTCCTTCTGCAGTTCCGTGGCGCGGTAGGCCCGGATCGACTGCACAAGATTAGGCGGCACTCTCATCAACAAACTCATTTTCCCCTCAAGTTTCCCACCGTTAAAACCCTTAGTCCCGTAAGGGTAACGTTTTGTGGTATCCAGATCAACCCGAATATTGACGGGTAAGCCAGATTTGTAAGAATTGATGGGCTATTTCAGCCTGAATTAAGGCTTTTTTCGCTATTTTCCACTCTAGTGACACATATGCATGCCCTCCTGCCCGCTGTTACATTTTGTTGCCACGAGGATCGCTCAATGATGGCGACTCGCAGTAACATTCACTCATGGCAGTAACCGTCTAACGAATCCAGCAGTACTCCCTAACGAGGTACGAATATGAACTTCAAAGCCAAACTGATTCTCTCCGCCCTGGGCGTTTGCGCCCTGCCGCTGGCCCAGGCTGGCGATTTCGAAGATTTCGGCCAGGTCGTGCGGGTGCAGCCGCGCATCGAACAGGTCCGCACCCCGCGCCGCGAATGCCGCACCGACTACGTGCAAGCGCCGGTCCAGCAGCAGCGCGGCCAGGGCGGCTCGGTGGTCGGCGGCCTCGCCGGCGCCCTGCTGGGCAGCCAGGTCGGCAGCGGTAACGGCAAGGTTGCCGCCGCGGCAGCCGGTGCCATCGCCGGCGCCATGGTCGGCGACCGCGTCGAGAACGACGGCCGCAACGGCTACGCCGGCACCCAGGAACAGGCCGTGCAGCGCTGCCGCACCGTGGAATCGGTCGAACAGCGCACCAACGGCTACGACGTGACCTACGATTACCGCGGCCACACCTACACCACCGTCATGAACCGCGACCCGGGCAACCGCATCCGCGTGCGCGTCTCGGTCGAGCCTGACCAATACTGATCAGGCCCTAATGACCCCTCCGCAGCATTAGCCTGCTGCATCCTTCCACGGTGCTTGCGCCGTGGAAGGACCTCCCCCGATAATAGGATGTTCCCTTCAGGTCGTCCTATGCTCATCAAACGCAAATCCATCGAACTGGCCGAATCCTCGCGCCGTCCCGCGTCCGCGTCCGCCGCCGCGCCGAAACCATCCCGCAAGCCGAAATTCGCTCCCGTCACCCTGTCCGAGCAGGACGGCGTACGCTTCCTGCACTTCGGCACCGAGTGGGTGCAAGGCGCCATGCGCATCCGCAAGCCGGACTGGCCGGAGCTCGAATATGCGCAGCAGATGATGGCCTGGATGCTGTTCATCGAGCAGCCGCGCGCCATCGCCCAGCTGGGCCTCGGCGCCGCCACCCTCACCAAGTTCTGCTACCGCCAGTTCCCGCAGGCGCTGGTCACCGCGGTCGAGCTGAACCCGTCCGTGATCGCGATCTGCTCCTCGATGTTCAAGCTGCCGTCCGACGACGAGCACCTGCAGGTTCTGGAAATGGATGCGATGGACTTCGTGCTGGACGACGCCAACCATGACGCCTTCGACGTCCTGCAGGCCGACCTCTACGACGCCACCGCGCGCGGCCCGGTGCTCGACACGCCGGAGTTCTACCAGGCCTGCAATGCCTGCCTGGCGGAAAACGGCGTCATGACCGTCAACCTGTTCGGCGACCACCCGAGTTTCAAGAAGAACATCAAGGCGATGCGCTTCGCCTTCGACACCGTGATCTGCCTGCCCGAGGTCCACGATGGCAACGTGGTCGCGCTGTGCTTCAAGAACAAGCCCGACCTCGACCCCGAGCGCCTGGCCGCCCGCGCCGCGCAGATCGTGGCCACGACCAAGCTGCCGGCCAAGTCCTGGGTCAAGGGCCTATTAAAATGAACGCTCCCGCCGCCGCCACGCCAGCCCGTCCCAAGTCGCCGAAATCGCTCGATCTGCAGACCGTCTTCTCCTGGCTGCTGGCGGACGGCATCGTCGAGAAATCGACGGTCAAGCCGCACTTCGCGCAGGCCCAGGGCATCCTCAAGAACGCGGTCGGCGCCATGCATCCCTTGAGCGCCATCGCCCAGTGCAAGATCGTCTCCGCGAAGCCGCCGCACAAGCTGCTGACGCTGGACCTGCTGAGCGAATGGGCCGCGGCCAAGGTCGGCATCCCCTTCCTGCGCATCGACCCCTTGAAGATCGACTTCACCAAGGTCGCGGACGTGATGTCGGCCAGCTATGCGGCGCGCTTCAACATCCTGCCGGTCGAGCTGAAAGGCGACGCGCTGGTGGTGGCGACCGCCGATCCCTTCCACACCGAGTGGCAGGACGAGATCGGCCGCATCTCGCGCCGTCGCATCGAACTGGTGCTGGCGAACCCGCTCGACATCGCCCAGTACATCTCGCAGTTCTTCAGCCTGGCCAAATCGATCCGCGATGCGAACAAATCCAGCGGCCAGGACCTCGCGCTGCGCAACAACTTCGAGCAGCTGGTCGAGCTGGGCAAGACCAATAAACAGGTCGACGCCAACGACCAGCACATCGTCAACATCGTCGACTGGCTGTGGAGCTACGCCTTCGACCAGCGCGCCTCGGACATCCACCTCGAGCCGAAGCGCGAATTCGGCGTGATCCGCTTCCGCATCGACGGCGTGCTGCACCAGGTCTACCAGGTGCCGGCGGTGGTGATGATCGCGATGACCGCGCGCATCAAGCTGCTGGGGCGGATGGACGTGATCGAAAAACGCCGCCCGCAGGACGGCCGCATCAAGACCAAGACCACGGGCGGCCAGGAAGTCGAGCTGCGTTTGTCGACCATGCCGACTGCTTTCGGCGAAAAGCTGGTGATGCGTATCTTCGACCCGGAAGTGGTGGTCAAGACCCTGCCGGAACTGGGCTTTCCGCCCGACGATGCCGAACGCTGGGATGCGCTGACGAAGCGTCCGCACGGCATCATCCTGGTGACCGGACCGACCGGGTCGGGCAAGACCACCACGCTGTACACGACCCTGAAAGCCCTGGCCACCAGCGACGTGAACGTGTGCACGGTCGAAGACCCGATCGAGATGGTGGAAGCGGCCTTCAACCAGATGCAGGTGCAGCCAGGCATCGACCTGTCCTTCGCCGACGGCGTGCGCGCGCTGATGCGCCAGGACCCGGACATCATCATGGTCGGCGAGATCCGCGACCTCGAAACGGCCGAGATGGCGATCCAGGCCGCGCTGACCGGCCACCTGGTGCTGTCGACGCTGCACACCAACGACGCGCCCTCCTCCGTGATGCGCCTGCTGGAACTGGGCGTGCCTTACTACCTGCTGGGCTCGACGCTGAGCGGCATCATGGCCCAGCGCCTGGTGCGCACCCTGTGTCCGCACTGCAAGAGCCCGGATGGCGAACTGGCGGACGAGGTCTGGGGTAACCTGGTCGGAGCCCTGGAAATCCCCAAGCCGGCCACCGTCTACCGTCCGGTCGGCTGTCCGGAATGCCGCCAGACAGGCTTCCGCGGCCGCACCGGCATCTATGAACTGGTGACGGTGACCGAGCCCTTTACCCACCTGATCAAGGAAGTCACGGACCTGGCGGCGCTGCGCCAGCAGAGTGTGGCGGACGGCATGAAGCCGCTGCGCATCGCCGGGGCGTACAAGGTGGTGGAAGGGGTGACGACGGCGGAAGAGGTGCTCAAGGTTACCTCTGCTTTGTCGTAATCTCACGTACCTCTAGCGCAAATCAAAACGGCCCGCTATAATGCGAGCCTTCTTCGGGTCGTTAGCTCAGTTGGTAGAGCAGCGGACTTTTAATCCGTTGGTCGCAGGTTCGAGCCCCGCACGGCCTACCAAAGAATTTAGTTGTAGCGAAAACGCCAGCCTTCGGGCTGGCGTTTTTGTTTTTGGCTCTAACAAAACGCCAACCTTTCGGCTGGCGTTTCGTGTTCCATTCACTTCGCCGTCAACACCTGCGAAGAAACCCGTTCCGCCTTGATCTGCTGCTCCGAGAACGGCAGCACCGGCAGCTTCTTCTGCGAGAACAGCGGCAGCTGATCGGCATACCAAGGCGACTTCGGGTCGACCGACTGACCGTAGACCAGCAAGCCCCGTGCAACCGGGCCCGCGTTGTCGAAGCCCACAAGCTGGACATAGCTCGTACCCCAGTCGACGTTGCCATAGCCCTTCGCCGTCAGCGCCGAGCGCATGTGCAGGGACGAATACGAACCATCCTCGTTACCGATGCCGCCATGCAGCGGATAAGGCTTGCCGTTGCGCGTCTCCGCCTGGTAGTCGCCCAGCTGGCCGTAGACCGGCACGCCCACTTCCTGCATGGCCGCCGATGCCGCCCGCAGCGCATCGAGCAAGGCCGGCTCCGCAGTTGCAGCGACGTCCCGCGGCGTGTTGACCGGGTCGGCCGGATTGAAGGGCGTGGCCCACAGGCCGGGCAGTGCAAGTGCGCGGTTCCAGAACTCGCGGAACAGGACGGCGCCATGGCTGTCGAGGTCCGCTTTCCGATCCCAGGCCGCCAGCGTTGCGCATGGCGCCAGCAGGTGTGCGTCATTGGCCTTGAAGCATGCGCGCAGCAGCGAAGGCAGCACCAGCTCCGCGGCGTAGATGCGGTTCGCGAACATCAGGTCCTGCACGTCGTCCATGCGCAGGAAGCGGCGATCGGCCAGCATCTCCTCCACCTGCTTGAAACCGAGACGCGTGCGCAGCGACTGCGGCGCGCCGACCGCGCCGAACAGGGGCGAGTAGCCGAACGGTGCGGGACCGACCAGCGGCGCCTTGGCGTTCGACAGCCAATAGGAATCGTTGGAGTTGCCGACGTAGTCCTGGCGGATGGTCGCCGGCGCATTCGCGGCGCCGAACACGCCGGCCGGCGCGTCCGCATCCTGGCCCCAGCCGCACTCGCTGCGCGTGCCGTCGAAGGCGAGCAGCGCCGGCACCAGTAGGCAGTTGGACATGAACTTGTCGGTCGTCATGTGGGGCACGACGCTGCCGTCGAGGTACAGCGCATTGCCTTTGCGGTCAGCCGCGACCGTGTTCACCCAGGGCAGCCCTTTTACCGCATGGATGGCGCTCTGCAGCTGCGTTACATCGTCGGCCTGGCCCATCTTCAGCCACTGATCGCCGAGGCGGGTGTTGAAGCGGTTCGCGTCCGCCAGCACGAAGGCGCTGTCGCTAGTCCAGCCGATGCCGGCCTGGGGCAGCACGATCACGGCGCCCTGGTGGCTGAAGAAGAAGGAACGCTGCTTCGTCACCAGTTTGCCGTCAGGCTGCAGCACATCGACCGCGACCTTGCGCTCGCTCATCTTGCGCGGCGCGCCGTCGAAGAAGTAGGTGGTGCCCGTCGGGTCGGACGGATCCAGTGCCAGCCGGAAGGTAGTGAAATGCGACGCGCTCGTCACCGTATGCGACCAGGCGAGGTTGCGGTTGAAGCCGATGGTGACGAAGGGCATGCCACCCAGGCTCGCCCCCATCACGTCGTAGCGTCCCGGGACGGTCAGGTGCATCTGATAGAAACGGTCGGTGCCGGACCAGGGGTAATGCGGATTGCCGAGCAGGATACCCTTGCCGTTGCTACTGACGGCACTGCCGACCGCCAGCGCGTTGCTGCCGACGCCCTCAGGTATGCCCTTCGGCATCGGCGCCGTCGCAGCCGGCATCGCCCTTGCCAGCGAAACGGGCTCGGCAGGATCGCGCGACGCTCCGACGATGGCCGCCGCGAAGGCTTCGCCGCTCGCGTGCAGGGCCTTTTCGCCGATGAACAGGTAGAGATCGTCAACCGTGATCGGCTTGACCCAGGCCGCGCCGTTGCACGCCTTCGGCAGCCTGCCCTGCTTGTCGGCAAGGAAGCGGTTATAGCCTTCCGCATAGCCGGCCAGCAAGTCCCTGACTTCCTGCGAAGCCTTCGCGTAGCCGGCGCGAAGCTGTTCCAGGTCCAGATAGCCCTTGAAGAAGAAGTCGCTCTGCTCGTTCGGGAGCTGCATGAACATGTCGAGGCCGGCGCCGTATTCGCCGTTCACCGGCGCAGTGGCTGGGGCGGTGCCGCCGAAATAACGCGAGCGTTCGCCGCGGACGGTCAGCATGGAATCGGCAAACATGCAGACATTGTCTTCTGCATACGCATAGGCCGCGCCATAGCCGAGGCTACGGAAGTCGCTGGCCTTCACGTGGACGACACCGCGGGTCGTACGGGTGATTTCCGTACGGACGTTGGCGGCCGCCGCGACATCCGACAAGGCCAGCGCGCTGAGCAAAGCAACATTCAAGAGCTTCATGGGACTCCAGAGTTTTGTTGTAAAGAAATTGTGTCTGGAGAATAACAGAGTTAACAAAGTTCACGCGCGCGCAACGTGCGGGTTGGAAATTGCAGGCGTAAAGCTGCTTTCAAGTAGCTGCTTGACATGGATGGGATTCACGCCGATAGTCCGGACGATCCAATCCGGACTTGTCGATAATGAAAAACGCTTCCACTCGCCGTTCCATGGTCGTGCAATCGGTGGCGCTGGCCGCCGCAGGCGTCGTCGGCGCCAATGTCGGGGCTGCAACGCCAGCCACGTACAAGGTCGTGTTCCAGGTCAGCGATGCCGATCCGGGCAAATGGCAGATGACCCTGAATAACGTGCGCAATGCCCAGGCCGAGCTGGGCCAGGACAAGGTCCAGGTCGAGATCGTCGCCTATGGGCCTGGCATCGCCATGCTGAAGGCGGATTCCGAAGTGGCGGCGCGCCTCGTCGAGGCGGCCCAGGCCGGCACCGCCGTTCTAGCCTGCGAAAACTCCATGCGCGGCTTCAAGCTGGCGCGCACCCAGATGGCGGGACCGGTGGCGTATGTGCCGTCGGGCGTCGCCCACCTCATCAGGCGCCAGGCCGAAGGGTATGCCTATATCCGCTCCTGAAGCCGTGACGATGGGCTGGCAAAATTCTGCCGAGCAGGTATAATGCCGGCCTTCGGGTCGTTAGCTCAGTTGGTAGAGCAGCGGACTTTTAATCCGTTGGTCGCAGGTTCGAGCCCCGCACGGCCTACCAGATGCAACGAAAACGCCAGCCTTCGGGCTGGCGTTTTTGTTTTGGTTTTCCGGCCCCGATCAACGTTGCGCCAGCGTGGCCGTGACGACATAGGTAACAGCGACACGCCGGTCTGGCACATAGCTCATCAGCATCTCGTCGCCGTTTTCGCCACGGTTGAAATCCATCGATACATTGCCGTCGCGCGAAACATAGCGGTCCGCCGACACCGCGACAAGCTGCATCGGACGCCGCCGGTCGATCTGCGCCGTGATGCTGTTATAGCCCGGCTCGACTTTCAGGCGCCAGCCATTCGATAGTGCATACAGGCCGCTGATTTTTTCCACATCGCCATCATCGACACGGACCGGAGCGGTGACCTGCACCGTGGTGATGTCCGCAGAATCGGACTTGGGATAATTGCCCGACTGAGCGCCGGCATTCGATGCCAACAGCAGGGCGGTAGAGACTGTCAGGACTGAGAGACGCATGATCGCTCCTTCGCGAAAGATCTGCCTCAGTCTAGGACGGCGTCCGGGAGCCGCAAGCCATTCCGGGCCTGCATCACCAAACGGTCTCGTTCCCGCGCAATGCGGATGGAATCGAAATGATACGAAACCAGCGGGAACCGGCGGATTCTGTATCACGACGCCCTTCCCGCATATGCATGCGCTCACAAAATCGCGACAATTTCCTTGATGACGAACTGCTATCCTCTTCAGCTACAAGCAACAGGGAGAACATCGCATGAACGCATTCCGTGTCGCCGTGGCCGCCGCCCTCCTTGCCAGCGGCAGCGCCCAGGCCCAGCTGACGGAACCGGCCTCGCCGCGGCTCGAAGCCCGGCCGTCGCCGCTCGCCGGGGCTTTCGCCAAAAAGCCCGCGCCGTTCGCTTCCTATATCCGCAACGAAGCGGAGCATCCCTTCACAAAATTGTTCGACGGCTACCGTGCCGATCCGCGCCTGGTTGCCGGCATCAATCTCAACCGCTATCTGGCCCTCGAAGCCGGTTACCGCGAGCGCATCGACCGCGGCTTTCACGCGATCGACCCGCGCGATCCGCTGGACACCACCGGCGCCCTTGGCACCAAGGGCTACCACAGCTATGCCGCCGTCAAGGTGACGGTGCCAGTCACCGACGATCTGTCGGCCTACGGCGCGCTCGGTCTCGCGCACAGCGTGCGCAGTGGCGCCGACGCCGTTGGCAAGAACGACAACGTGCTCGGCGGCGTCTATACCGGGGTCGGCGCACGCTACAAGCTGAACGAAAAGGCGTCCGTGAGCGTGGAAAGCCAGAACTTCGGCAAGACCGCCCAGAAGTGGGGTAGCGACACCAACGGCAACGGCGTGAACGCCAAACTGAATCTCGGCTTCTGAACACGAGCCGGCGCAAATGCTCGCGCCGAACCTCTTATGGCTGAGCGCGTCCAAGGGATATCGACATATCACTTGGAGCGCTCATGCGAATTTTCCTTCTCGCCATTACTCTGTTGCTTGGTCTGACAGGCTGCGCCACACGCGACTATCCACGGCGGCCGAACGTCGAGGAAATCGGCCATGCCGAGGGCGTGTACGGCTTGCGCGACGGCTACCGCGCCCACGTTTTCGGCCTCGATACCAGCCTCTACGTCAGGATCGGCGCCGGCCCGCAGACGGAATTGCAGATGGTCGGGCCGGACAGTTTCGCCTCAGCGGACGGCGAGGTCGCGATCCAGTTCCAGCCCGGCTGGCGCGACAACGATTTCAAGCACGTGACGGTCAAGTACGAGCGCGCACCCGGCGGCCATCCGCCGAGGATGTTCTTGAGCGGGCTGCTGCCGGGGCGGGGTTTCCTGGATTGAGCGGATCAGCGCTTCAGCTGCGAGCGCAGTTGCGACAAATCGCGCACCGCGCCGCGGTCGGCCGACGTCGTCAGCGCCGCATAGGCCTGCAGCGCCTGCGACACCACGCGTTCGCGGCCGATCGGCTGCCAGGCGTCGGCGCCGCGGTCTTCCATCTTCGCGCGCCGATGCGCCAGCTCTTCGGCGGACACGCGCAGGTTGATGGTGCGCGCCGGGATGTCGATGTCGATCAGGTCGCCCTCTTCCACCAGGCCGATCGCGCCGCCTTCCGCCGCTTCCGGCGAGGCGTGGCCGATCACCAGGCCCGAGGAGCCGCCCGAAAAGCGTCCGTCGGTGAACAGCGCGCAGGCTTTACCGAGCCCCTTGGACTTGATGTACGAGGTCGGGTACAGCATCTCCTGCATGCCGGGGCCGCCTTTCGGGCCTTCGTAGCGGATGATGACGACGTCGCCGGCATGGACGGTATCGCCGAGGATGCCCTCGACCGCCGCGTCCTGGCTCTCGAACACGCGCGCCTTGCCGGAGAATTTCAGGATGCTCTCGTCGACGCCGGCCGTCTTCACGATGCAACCCTTCTCGGCGATGTTGCCGTACAGGACAGCCAGGCCGCCGTCCTGCGAGTAGGCGTGGGCCAGGTCGCGGATGCAGCCTTTGCTGCGGTCGATGTCGTTGTCGCTGAAGCGCTCGGCCTGCGAGAACGCGACCTGGGTCGGCACGCCGCCCGGCGCCGCGCGGAACAGCTGGTGCACGGCCGGATCGTCGCTGCGGCGGATGTCGTATTTTTCGATGGCATCGCCGAGGGTCGGCGAGTGCACGCTCGGCACCGAGGTGTCGAGCAGGCCGGCGCGCGCCAGTTCGCCGAGGATGGAAATGATGCCGCCGGCGCGGTGCACGTCTTCGATGTGGTACTTGTCGGTCATCGGCGCGACCTTGCACAGGCAGGGCACCTTGCGCGAGATGCGGTCGATATCGGCCATCGTGAAGGCGACGCCGGCCTCGTGCGCGGCGGCCAGCAGGTGCAGCACGGTGTTGGTCGAACCGCCCATCGAGACGTCCAGCGCCATCGCATTCTCGAACGCGGCCTTGGAGGCGATCGAACGCGGCAGCACCGAGTAGTCATCGCCTTCGTAGTGGCGCTTGGCCAGCTCGACGATGAGGCGGCCCGCGCGCAGGAACAGTTCCTTGCGGTCGGCGTGGGTGGCGACGATGGTGCCGTTGCCCGGCAGCGACAGGCCCAGCGCCTCGGTCAGGCAGTTCATCGAATTCGCCGTGAACATGCCCGAGCAGGAGCCGCAGGTCGGGCAGGCCGAGCGCTCGATCTCGGCGACGTCGGCATCCGACACAGTGCTGTCGCCGGCCTTGATCATGGCGTCGACCAGGTCCAGCTTGATGATCTTTTTATCGTTGTTGACGGTCTTGATGACCTTGCCCGCCTCCATCGGCCCGCCGGACACGAACACCACCGGAATGTTCAGGCGCATCGCGGCCATCAGCATGCCCGGCGTGATCTTGTCGCAGTTGGAGATGCAGACCATGGCGTCGGCGCAGTGCGCATTGACCATGTACTCGACCGAGTCGGCGATCAGGTCGCGCGAAGGCAGCGAGTACAGCATGCCGCCGTGGCCCATCGCGATGCCGTCGTCGACGGCGATGGTATTGAATTCCTTGGCCACGCCGCCGGCCGCTTCGATCTCGCGGGCGACCAGCTGGCCGAGGTCCTTCAGGTGCACGTGGCCGGGCACGAACTGGGTGAAGGAATTGACCACGGCAATGATCGGCTTCTCGAAGTCGCCATCCTTCATGCCGGTCGCGCGCCACAGGGCGCGGGCGCCCGCCATGTTGCGGCCCTGGGTGGTGGTACGGGAACGGTAGGTTGGCATGATCTCTCCTCGAAAACATCCAGATTGCCGCAGCGCCTGTGATTTGTCTAATATAGGATTTATTGCTCAGTGATTCTTTTTATGTATCACAGAAAATAGTGCCCCAGCGGCACTGCATCTTTCCTACACGAAAGCCCTTGGCCGGATGCCGGCGAGCGGCTATAATGCTCGCCGTCGGGTCGTTAGCTCAGCTGGTAGAGCAGCGGACTTTTAATCCGTTGGTCGCAGGTTCGAATCCCGCACGGCCTACCAAGACATACGTAGAAAGCCCACGAATTTCGGTTCGTGGGCTTTTTGCTTTTTGAGCCCGCCCGTAGCCTTGTTTGCGCTAGCGCAAACGCATTGTTGTAATCTTGCCCTTTTGGAAATGACTCCTGGATGACTGTCCTGCTGTGGACTAGCATTGCCTCCTTGCTATTTCTCCACCACTGAAAGGGATCGTCATGAAGAAGAGTCTTGCTGCATTGGCTGGCGCTGCTTGCTTGCTGTTCTCGACCGTTGCCGCTGCAACCCCTTACAAACTGGACTTCACCGCGTCCGGCTTTGGTACTGGCGTTTTCTCCGGCACGAGCGCGCCGCAGAATCCGGTGAAGGGCTCCATTTCCTTTACGGCAGCATCGCTGGGTGCAGCCATCACCTCGATCGACGCCGTCGACCTGACGATCGGCGGGCATACCTACGAGACGGCCGAGATCGGCGCCAGTCTCATCGGTGACTGGTACGTGTTCGGCGCCCTCGTCAATGGCGTGGGCGTGACCAATTACGCGTCGGACGACTTTTACCTGATCTTGTCCGACAGCTTCAATGTCTTTGCGTATGCGATAGACCAGGGCTTCGATACCTGGGTCACGCAAAGCATCGCGGCGAACTACACCGAACTCTCGCCCGCGCCTGCCGCCGTGCCGGAGCCGGGATCGCTGGCCTTGCTGGGCCTGGGTCTTGCAGGACTCGCGGGATGGCGCCGCCGCCGGGCATAGGTTGCGCTTTGGCGGCTACAATCGCGGGATTGCCTATCCCTTGCCGCCATGCCACATACCCTGCTTGCCCCTGTCCACCATGAACTGATCATCAAGAAGAGCCGCTTCCTCGCCTGCGTGCAGCCGACGGCGGACCGCGCCGGTGCGCAGAAAGTGGTTGCCCGCTTGCGCGCCGAGCATCCCGGCGCCGCCCACGTCTGCTGGGCCCTGCTGGCTGGCGGACAGTCGGCCGCGGTCGACGATGGCGAGCCGAGCGGCACCGCCGGACGCCCGATGCTCGACGTGCTGCGCCACCAGGACCTCGAAGGCGTGCTGGCCACCGTGGTGCGTTACTTCGGCGGCGTGAAGCTGGGCGCAGGCGGTCTGGTGCGCGCCTACACCGACAGCGTGGCGCAGGCACTGCTGCAAGCGCAGAAGATCGCCATCATCCGCCAGCGCCTATTGCGCTGCGCCGTCCCCTACCCGCTCGAAGGCTTGCTGCGGCGTGAGCTGGAACTGGCCGGCGCCACGCTGGAACAGGTCGAGCACCAGCAGGACGTCCTGTTCAGCTTCACCCTGCCCGACGACAAGGCCGATGCCCTGATCGGCCGCCTGAACGAAGCAGGCAGCGGACGCGTCGCCTGGATCGCCGACCCCGACAGCTGATCCTCCCTTGCGCCCGCTCAGCCGCGCCTCGGGTGCTTTCGGGAACTAAAGTCTTTACACGGATTTACCTGCTTTTACGTGCCCCGTTCGAGGTGCGCAAACGGCTGCGCAAGCCATCAAAACTAAGCTGGTCGAAGCCATCCACCTTCTACGCGGACCGACCATGTCACCACCGGGTTTCTGGAAAAACGTGATGACCGTGCTGGCGGGCGCAAGCGCTGCACAGGCCCTGCCGCTGCTGGTGGCGCCGCTGCTCACGCGCCTGTGCACGCCCGAGGAAATGGGCGCCTTCAGCGTCTGGCTGGGCGTGATCGCGGTGACCTCGATCGTCGCTACCCTACGCATCGATACGGTCATGGTGCTCGACCTCGCCACGCGCCAGCAGCGCCTCTGCTTCAGCGTCGTGGCCTGGGCCGCCACCGCACTGGCGCTGGCCCTGACGCTGGCCGCGGTGGCGGCGTGCCTGCTCGATCTTCCTGCCGTGCAGGCCATGTCCTGGCTGGAACTCCTTACCATCGGCATCGGCACCTGGCTGACCGCCACCATGCAGACTACGCTCGCCTACGCGGCCTCGCACAAGCTGTTCGGCAAGGCGGCGCAAGCGAAGATGATGCAGGCCGCCACCATTGCACTGAGCCAGGTGGCCCTGCTCTACGCCGGCGTCGACGGCGCGGCATTGCTGACCGGCCAGCTGATCGGCCTTGCCGCCGGCCTGTGGATGGCGCGCAAGCTGCTGGCGCCGCCCATACCGCAACCCGCACTGAGGCTGAACCACGAACAGCGCAACTACCTCATCAGGCACCAGGCCTTCTGGCGCTTTTCCCTGCCCTCGAGCCTGATCAACACGCTGGTCGGACAACTGCCGCTGTTGATGATCGGCCTGCGCCATGGTGCGCTGGCGGCCGGGCTGTTCGCCCTGACCCAGCGCGTGATCAGTGCGCCGGTCACGCTGGTCGCGGCCTCGGTGCTCGAAGTGTTCAAGCGCCAGGCGGTGCAGGAATTCCAGACGCTCGGCAATTGCCGCCGCGTCTACCTCGCCACCTTCCGCGCCCTGGTGCTGCTCGCCCTCTTTCCCTCGCTGCTGCTGTTCCTGTTTGCGCCACCACTGTTCAGTTTGGTCTTCGGCGCGGAATGGCGGCCCGCCGGCGAGTTCGCGCGCGTGCTGGCGCCGCTGTGCTTCTTCAACTTCATCGCCAGCCCCCTGAGCTATGTCTTCTTCATCGCCGGGAAACAGAAGATGGAACTGCGCTGGCAGGTCGCGCTGTTCCTGGTGACGCTGGCCGTGTTCAGCGCGCCGCTCTCGCTGTGCCAGAGCGTGCTCTGGTACGCGGCAGGCCGCTCCGCGCTGTACGTCGTCTACCTGATCATGTCGTATCAGTGCTCGCTGAACGGCAGTGGCCACCGCCTGGTGCCAGCGGCCTTCGCGGAGCGCCCACAGGCGAGCTCGGCAAAAAACCCCTGATATCGCTATCATTCCTGGCTATACCGGTCATCACGACTCGAAAGCGGACGCCCCAGGCGTGCGGGGCTATAGTGGCCGACCTCCCCCGTAACAAGAAAAGAACACAGTGATCAAGAAAAGCCTGGCCCCTCTGGCCCTCGGCGGTTTCGGCATTGGCATGACGGAATTCGTCATGATGGGCATCCTGCCCGATATCGCCACCGGCCTGAACATTTCCATCCCCCAAGCGGGTTACCTGATTTCCGCCTACGCCGTCGGCGTGGTGGTCGGTGCGCCGACCCTGGTCAGCATGCTCGGCCATCGTCCGCCACGCGGCGTGCTGATCTGGTTCATGCTGATGTTTGCGGTCTTCAATGCGTTGTCGGCCTTCGCGCCGAATTTCCACACGATGATGCTGTGCCGCTTCCTGGCCGGCTTGCCGCACGGCGCCTTCTTCGGCGTCGGCGCGGTGGTCGCGACGCGCCTGGCGGACAAGGGCAAGGAGGCGGCGGCGCTGGCCAGCATGTTCTCCGGCCTGACCCTGGCCAACGTGGTCGGCGTGCCGGCCGGCACCTGGCTGGGCCACCACATGAGCTGGCGCTTCGTGTTCCTGATCGTCGCCGCGATCGGCCTCGCCACCGCGTTCATGGTGCAGAAAGCGATTCCCTACTTCGAAGGCAAACAACGCGCCGGCCTGTCGAAAGACTTGCGCATCTTCCGCAATCCGAAGCTGTGGCTGGCGCTGGGCATTACCTCGATCGGCACCGGCGGCCTGTTCGCCTGGCTCAGCTACATTGCGCCGCTGCTGACCGAAGTCACGCACTTCCACGCCGACATGATCCCGCTGATCATGATCGTGGTCGGGGTCGGCATGACGGCCGGCGTGCAGTTCGGCGGCAAACTGGCCGACCGCGTGCATCCGCTGCGCGCGATCCAGATTCTGCTGGCCACGATGATCGTGCTGCTGGTGCTGAACGCCTTCCTGGCGACCTCGCAGCCGGCGATGGTGGTGCTCGCCTTCCTGGTCGGCGCCAACGCGCTGGCGCTGGGCCCGTCGATCCAGATGCTGTTGATCGAGCACTCGCGCGAAGCCGAGATGCTGGGCTCCTCGCTGGGCCAGTCCGGCTTCAATATCGGCAATGCCCTCGGCGCTTTCCTGGGCGGCATTCCGCTGACCCTGGGCTATTCCTTCGCCTCGCCGCAATGGGTCGCCGCCGGCCTGGCCTGCGCGGGCCTGGTGCTGGCCTGCGCAATGCAGGCGCACGGGCGCAGCGTGCGCGCCCTCGCCTGAGTCTGCATTAAGGCAGATACCCCTGCCGGCGCAGGCTCTGGATGGCGGCCACCACCGTGTCGCCAGGTTCCAGCGCCTCCGTGAAGCCGGCGCGCCGGATCTTGCCCATGTCCGAGATCATGTCGAACTCGGTATTGAAGATGAAGTCGCCGAAAGGCCAGGCGACCAGCTTCTCGTAGGCCACCGGCTGCAGGCCGTGCTTCTCCACCAGGCGCTGCCAGGCGCCGGCCTTGGCCGGCATCTGCTTGGCCAGCGAGAACGGCTGCGGCGGCCCGACTTCCATCTCGAAAGCCTGCGCCACGCGCTTCCAGATCCGCTCCCAGCGGAAGGGTTCGTTCACCAGATTGAAAGCTTCGTTGCGGGCTGCCGGATCGAGCGCCGCCCAGACGCTGGCGCGCGCCATCCAGGCGGCGTCGGTGGTCTGGGCGAACACGCCGTCGTACACCTTGTGCGAACCCGGAAAGCGCAGTGGAATCCCGGCCTCCTTGCTGAGCGCCGCGAACACCCCCATCACCATCGCGATGTTCATCGGATTGCCGACGATGTCGCCGACCACCACGTCCGGGCGCAGGATGGCCCATTCGAACTCGCCGGCCTCGGCGCGCTCGCGCAGGATGTCTTCCTGGGCATAGTAGAAGTTGGGCGACAGGTGGCGCGGATCGTCCTCGTAGAACGGCGCCACGGCGCGCCCGAGATGGACGCCGTAGACCTTGGCGCCCTGGTAGTGCACCACGCGCGCAAGCGGCGCGCCGGCCGCCTTCAGGCCGTCGAGCAGGTTGCGCAGCATGGCCGCGTTGATCGCCTCTTCCTCGGCGAGGTCGCGCCCGCCCTTGAGCGCCGCGTAGAACACGTGGGTGGTGTCGCCGGCCGCCTTCAGGGCCTCAAGCGTCGCCCGGGCATCGAGCAGGTCGGCCTTGATCGTGTCCACGCCGTCGACGAAGGTGCGCGGCAGCGCCCGCACCTTCCAGTCCGGCCGGTTCTTCAATTCCGCGGCGACCGCGTTGCCGATGATGCCGCTGGCGCCGACGACCAGGGCGGTATGCTTGCCTTCCATTGCTGCTCCTTCCGATAGGGGAACAGCAAGGATAAACCGGACATCAGGAAGGCAAGCGCCTGCTTGCCGGCCGGACTATCTGCTCAGGCTTCGCGCTTCGGACGGCCCTGTGCGTCGGACAGGCGGTACTTGTTGCGGCGATCCCCCATCAGGAAGCGCAGGTCGCCGATGCTCATCCCGGTGGTCTCGTGCATGCGCAGCAGCACGGCCCCGCTCACGGGCAAACGCTGGTGACGAATCTTGCTGATGACCGGCGGCGCCACCTCGAGCATGCGCGAGAGTGCGGCATCGTTTTTCAGCTGCATGTTCTGCAGCAGCGAGTCCAGCAAACGGTTGGGGTTGTAGGTTTGGTTTTCACTAACTGCGTCGGACATCGTTTCCTCCTGGTTAATACTTAATCAGAAGCAAATACCAGGCCAGCTCAGCAAGTCATTGAATTGTAAGGGAACTGACTTTCAGCATTAAAATTTTAATAAGAAAGTGTAAAGCAAGGCGACAGTGCGATGCTGCACAATCAGACCAGCACCGCCTGCTCCATCGCGCCGCTGAGCTCGGTGGCTTCACCGAGGATCTCGTGCAGGGTCGTTTCGTCGACCAGGTAGTCGAGCGCGCTCTCGCTGTGGTCCGGGAGGGGTTCCTCGAAGCGCAGCGGCGACGGGATGCCGGCATACAGGTTGGCCAGCAGCAGCGTGTCGAGCAGCGAAGTCGGCGGCATGTTCAGCCAGCCGCCACGCAGGTCGAACACGGCCTCGGCGACCGGATCGGGCAGCGCCAGGCGGCGCCCCACTTCGCGCGTCACCACTTCCTCGCACAGTTCGCCCCAGCGGTCCTCGTCGTCGTCGAGCAGGCCCGGGAATTCGTCGGCGCGCATCAAGAGGTAGAAGGCGCCGATCTCGTGGACGATGCCGGCGAACATCGCCGTGTCCGGATTGACGAAGGTGACGCGGCGCGCGAACACCTGGGCCAGCGCCGCCACCTGCACGGTGTGCTCCCACAGCTGCTCGGCCTTGTGACGCAGGTCCGGGTCCTGGATGCAGCTGCCGAACTGGCGCACCGCCAGGCTCGCCACCAGCATCTGCAGGTTGCGGTAGCCGACGCGGGTGACGGCGGCGCGCACGTTGGTGATCGGCTTGCCGCCGGCGTTGAAGGACGACGAATTGGCCAGCGCCACGGTGCGCGCGGCCAGCTGCGGCTCGCCCAGCACCAGGCGGATCGCGTCTTCGAGATGGCAATCGGGATCGTTCAGCGCCCGCTGCAGGCGCAGCACGGCGTTGACGCTGGTAGGGAAGGATATGTCACCGCGCGCAGCCTGCGCCGCGATGTATCCGAAGGCTTCGATTCTGTTCACGGCGGCGATTATACCGTGCGAACTTTAGCCCACAGGCAATTTCTGTAGCTCTGATCGAAACCTGTGGTATCAGAACAAAAAAAACAGTCGGCCACAAAAATCGGCCGACTGTTCAGGACAAACTCTGCTAGCGCTTACTTTACCTTGATCGCGCTTTTCACGGTGCTGACGCCGTCGACACCCTTGGCGACCTTGACCGCCTTGTCGGCTTCAGCCTTCGAATTCACGAAGCCGCTCAGCATCACGACGCCCTTCTCGGTCTCGACGTGGATGCCCAGCGATTCCAGGTCCGGCTCCTTGACCAGGCCGGCCTTCACCTTGGTGGTGATGGCGGTATCGGAAGCGGCCAGCTTGGTCTTGGCGGCGGCATCCTTGGTCTTGTCGCCGGCATTGTCCAGCGCATTGTCGGTCTTCTGTGCACTGACGGCGGCGGTATCGCGGGTCTTGTCGCCGGCACGGTCGGCCACGTTTTCGGTTTTCTGCGCAACGGCTGCGCCGACTTCCTTGGTCTTCTCGACAGCGGCCTTGGCGACTTCCTTGGTCTTCTCGACAGCGGTGGCAGCCACGGCCTTGGTCTTGTCGGCGGCGGTGGCAGCGACTTCTTTGGTCTTGGCAGCGGCGGTCGAGGTGGCGGCAGCGGCCTTGTCGCCGGCGCGGTCGGCGGCGTTCTCGGTGCGGTTGGCGATCTCGCCCGCGTTGTCCTTCACCGTCGACGGCTTGGTCTGCACCAGGCAGCCGGTCTTGGCGTCGCCGCCCTGGGCGCACTTGTCGGCCGCGCTGGACTTGTCGGTGGTCGTCACCAGACCGCCGCCCGTGCCGCCCGAACCGTTTGCCCCGCTCGATCCGCTGGCGCCGGTGGCAGTGGTGTTGGCGCCGGACTTGGCATCGGCCACGGCTGCGGTATGGACCGACTTGGCATTGTTCATGCAGTCGTCCTTGTCGGCGCCGCTCTTGGCGCCGCACTTGGCCTTGGCCAGGTCGTACTCGGCGTCAGCCAGGTTGTTGCGCGCCTTGGTCTTGCCGGCGGCGCTGGTGTTGTACTGGGCCAGGGCATCGGCTTCGGTGCGGGTACGCGCCAGCTTGGCCTCGGCCATGCACACGTCCTTGTCGTTGCCATTCATGCTGCCGCATTTCGCGGTCGCGGTCTTGTACTCGGCGGCAGCCTTCTGGGTGGCGGCGCGGTAGCTGGCCGGATCGTGGTTCAGCGCGAAGGTGGGGGCGGCAAATGCGGCGCCGGCGGCCGTCGCGAGCAAGGTCGCCATCAGCGTTTTCATATCGGTAGCCCTTGTAATCGGTTGTTGTAATGCAGACGATTAAACGCCCGACCCGACCGGATATCTGTGCGGCACCGTACAATTGTCGAAAAAACCATAAAAGCCGGCTGGCGCCGGCTTCAATCTTCGCTGATGAGGCCGTCTTTCCAGAGGCTTGCAGCATCGTCGAACGGCTTGCCTGCCGCGCCGAAACGGCTGCCGTCCGCGGCCAGTTTCACCCACACCCGCGTATCGTGGCCGCTGCGCGGCACCGGCTGGACGGCGCGCACCTTGGCCAGCCAGGCGTGCACGCGGGCGTAGTCGGCGGGATGGTTGTGGCGGGTCCAGGCCAGCGCCACCAGGTCGGCGTAGCCCTCTTCGCGGCGCATCTCGCGCATTGCCTTCGACGCCGCCAGCAGCGAAGGATCGGCCGCGCTCTCCTCGCCGACCTCGACGAAGCCGGCCGGCAGCACATGCCAGGCGCCCTGGGCGTAGCGCCAGCAATGCGCGATCTCGTGCGCCGCCATCGCTTCGATCAGTTCGTTCTGCTCGGCTGGCGTTACGCCGGCCAGCACCTTCTCGGCGTCCGGATTGCCGCGCAGCGAGAGCACCAGTTTGCAGCGGCCGTTGTCGAAGCCCATCGCCAGCGGCACGTCGTCGGGCCCGGCCTGCGGCTGGACGACGACGTCAATCGGCAGCGGCAGGCTGCGCGCGTATTCGAGGACGGGGTAGGAAGCCAGCAGCCAGCGCTTCTCCAGCGCGGTGAGGTCGGCGCTGCCGGCAAAGGCTGCCTGGGAGGCCGCGCAAAGGAGCGCGGCGGCGAGGATGGACTTGAACATCGAGGGCTTCCACACTGGATAGATAACATGCCTATCGGCAATTCTATCCCCCGGTGAAGCCCTCCTCCGACAATTTTTTTAACGGATGTTCATAACAGCAAACTTACCAAGAGTGCAATCAGAAAGCTTCGAGCGCCGGTGCGGCGATGCGTGCCTGCTTGACCGGCCCAGGGCGGACGGCCGATGCGGCGGCGCCGAGCCTGAAGATGCTGACCAGCTGCGCCAGGCTCTCCGCCTCGTCCTGCAGCGCCGAGGCAGCGGTGCCGGCCTGTTCGACCAGGGTCGCGTTCTGCTGGGTGGTCTCGTCCATCTGACCGATTGCCCGGTTGACCTGTTCGATGCCGGCGCTCTGCTCCTGGCTGGCCAGGCTGATCTCGGCCATGATGTCCGTGACACGCTTCACCGAGGTCACGATCTCTTCCATCGTGCTGCCGGCCTCGTCGACCAGGCGGGCGCCGTCGTCGACTTTCGCGACCGAATCGCCGATCAGGCCCTTGATTTCCTTGGCTGCCGCGGCCGAGCGCTGGGCCAGGTTGCGCACTTCGCTGGCGACGACCGCGAAGCCCCTGCCCTGCTCGCCGGCGCGGGCCGCTTCCACGGCCGCGTTGAGCGCCAGGATGTTGGTCTGGAAGGCGATGCCGTCGATGACGCCGATGATCTCGGCAATCTGCCTGGACGAGGCGTTAATGGCCGCCATGGTCTGCACCACCTGGGACACCACCGCGCCGCCGCGCTGGGCCACGTTCGACGCCGACTCGGCCAGGGCATTGGCCTGGCGCGCATTGTCCGCGTTCTGCTTGACGGTGCCGGTCAGCTCTTCCATCGAGGACGCCGTTTCCTCCAGCGTGCCGGCCTGTCGCTCGCTGCGCTCGGACAGGTCATGGTTACCGGCCGTGATCTCGGTCGAGGCAGTCGCGATCGTCATCGTGCCGGCGCGCACCTGGCTGACGATGTTGACCAGGCTGTCGCGCATGCCTTTCATCGCGAACAGCAGGCTGGACTTGTCGCCGGCGGCGGTCTCGATCGGCACCGACAGGTCGCCGGCGGCGATCGCGCCGGCAATCGCGACGGCATAATCGGGCTGGCCGCCCAGCTGGCGCAGCAGGCCGCGGCTGATCGCCCAGGCGGCCACGCTGCCGGCGCCGACGGCGATTGCCAGCAGCGCCAGCATCCAGGCCAGGAAGCTGCCGGACAGCGCACGCGCTTCCTTGGCCGCATCGTTGTTCAGTTTTTCTTCGAGGTCGATCAGGCGGTTCACGCTGGCCAGCCAGTCGACGAAGGCCGGCGCGGCCTGCTTGTCGAGCAGCGCTGCGGCTTCCGGCAGCTGGTCGGCCTGGCGCAGCTCGATCACCTTCGCGATCAGCGGCTGGGTGCGCTGCTCGATCGCCTTGATGTCGGCCAGCGCCTGCTTTTCTTCCGCCAGGATGTCCTTGCGTTCGGCAAACAGCGCATCCAGCGGGCCTGCCGATTTCTGGTAGTTCGCATCCAGCTTGCGGATCAGTTCGACGTGCGGTTTGGTGGCGTCGGGACTGCCCGCCAGCACCACGTCGCGCAGGGCGATGGCGCGGTCATGCACGCTGCCGCGGAAATTGATCGCATAGCGCTGCTTGACGCTGTTGACGTCGTTGATGTGGGTAAGGATGTTGTCGATCTGGCCGACGCGCTGGATCGCCAGCCCGGCCAGCACCGCCATCAAAGCGAGGACAGCGCCGAAGCCGATGGCCAGGCGCTTGCCGATGGTAAAACCTGTGAAGTTCATGATGCACGCTGTAGAAGAACCGGAATGAGCGATCCGGACGCCGCTGCCGATATAATTTCCGCATGGCAACTTAAGCGACTATAGCATAAAAATCTGATGAATATGATGATCATCAGGCTATTGTTGCTTTTACAGCGTGCGTGCCTTTACTTCGTCAACTGCGCCGCGGTGACGAAGGCCGGACGGATATCGTTCGGCACCGCCTTCATCTTGTCGAGCGCCTTCTGCACGTCCGGACGGATCACCACGTACTGCTTCATCAGTGCCTGGGCGCGGGCGTAATCGCCGGTGGCTTCAATGGTCAGGAACTCGCGGTCGAGGTCGGCCACGGCGCCCTTGATCTTGTTGAAGTCGACCGAGAAGGTACCGTCGCCGTGCGAAACGAAGCCGCCCTTGTCGAGCAGGTAGTTGACCTGGATCGCCATGCCGCGCGCGTGCGAATCGGTCAGGCCGAAGTGCAGCGTGCGGAAGGCGGATGCCAGGAAGGTGTTGTACAGCTTGCGCTCGGCCGCGGCGCCCTGCCCCAGCGAGGATTTCAGCTGGCCTTTGTCCATCATGTAGCTGAGCGCCCACAGGCCGGTCACGTCGGCCTTGGCTTCCTCGATGGTCGAATAGGCGTCCTTCAGGTCCTGGCGCGGCGTCGACGGCTTGCCGTTCTGCGTGGTCGCATGCGGGCCCAAGCCGTGCATGATCTCGTGCGCGAGGATGTGGGTGAAGAAGGAATCGAAGTCGAGGTCCTTCTGGTCGGCCGGGCGCAGCACCAGTCTGGTGATCGGCTTGAGCGTCGATTCGAACTTCGCTTCCTGCACGTTCTTCAGCATCACGCGCTTGGAGCCGCGCTTGCTGATGATGCGCTCGTCGTTCGGCAGGTTGTAGGCGGCGGTCTGCACGCCCATGTTGCCGTCGCCGGCGCCATAGACCTGATTCACCACCACCATCGGCGCGATCGCACCGACCTTCGGGTTGCGGTACTTTGGATCGAGCGGCAGGTTGTTTTCCAGCTCCTGCATGTGCTTGCCGAAGAAGTTCAGCTTCTCGGTCTCCTTGGCGTCGCGCACGTTCACATAAGCTTCGAAGGCGGCCTTGTAGCCGAACAGCTCGTCGTTATAGGTCTCGTATGGGCCGATCGTGACGTCGACCGGCGAGTCGAGGTCCATCCACGCGAAGTCGGAAGCCAGGTAGTCGTTCGACAGGAAGGCGTCGGCGCGCAGGTTCAGGAATTTCTTCAGCGAGGCGTTATCCGTGGCATTCGCCGCTTCCTTCAGCAGCTTGGACAGCTGCTGCAGCTCGGTGGCGTATTCGTCCGAATAGTTCACGCTGGTGAACTGCTGCGCGCCCTTGCCGTCCTTGGTGCGCTTGATCACGGTGAAGAACCACTGCGCCTGTTCCTTGTCCTTCGGCGACAGCTTGTTCATCCAGCTTTCGAGCTCCTGCTTGGTCGCGCCTTCCGGATAGAAGTTGGCGCCCGCCGGCTTCTCGGCCGGGATTTGCAGGCCGCCGAACTCCATCGGCATGAAGGAGCGGTTGCCGTCGATGATGGACCATGGCCCCTTGTTCAGCCAGAAGTAATCGCGCCGCGCTTTACCGAGCGGCGACGTGTCCTTCTGCAACGCGGCCCACAGCGCCTCGTTGCCGGACCAGCGCTGGCGCAGCTGCAGGGTGTCGACGATCTTCGCGGCCTCGATCAGCTTTTCGATGGCGACGCGGTCGCCTTTCGACAGCTTGCTGGTGTCGGCGCTCAGGTCGACCGGGGCGAAGCGCTTGGCCATCGTGTTCAGTTCGGCGGCGGTGGCGGGCTTGGCGGTGTGGGCATCGGCGGCCAGTGCCGCAGTCGGGATGGCGCCAGTAGCCAGCAATGCCGCGACGAGTGGGGTGAGCAGGTTCTTCATGGTGAGTCTTTGTCTCCGGATGTTATAGCCGGGCGATTGTAAGCCTGTTCCGTGCACCGGCCCTTTTAAACGTTTCGCTCGCGGTTTTCGCTCTCCAGGATTTTCAATACTTCTTCCCTGTCGATTACGTTGGCGTTATAGAGAGCATAGCCGTATGCATTCAGTGTGGCGCCCGATTTGGTGGCGGCGCATCGCAGTTCAATGTCATTGAGCCTGCCCGGGAAGAAGAAAGCAAACAATGCATCGAATTCATCCTGCTGCAGATACTCCATGGTGTGAGAACCGATGCCGCAGCCTGGAACGTTCGTGCCTTCGCTGATGAAACCCCGGGTCGACAGGATGTCGACAAACTGGACGAAATTGAATTCTCCACGCGCGATCCGGTCGGTCAGGTGATTGGAGCGGCTCATTTTTTTCCTTGCAGTGCCGGCCCGTTGTACTTCATCACCAGCCCCTTCGGACCCACTGCCCAGCCGCTTGAAGGCGACGCAAAACCGACCGTGTTGAGCGGCGTGCTATCCAGGAGGGTCCAGCTTTTGCCGCCATCGAGCGAATAGCCTGACCCTGCCAGCCCGCCGGCCACCAGCGCACGCGGCGCTCCTGGCACCGGCACCACGACCGACATGTAGCCGGCCGGCTGGATGGACACCGGCGTCCAGCTGGCGCCGCCGTCGGCGGTCACGGCGCCATTGATGCCGGCCATGCGCGTCTCCTTGTAGTCGCCGCCGGCCGCGAAGCCCTCTTTCGCATTCAGGAAAGCGACCGAGAACGCGCCGCGTGCGGGCGCGCCGGCCGGGATCGGCGTCGACGCCGCGCGCCAGGTCTTGCCGCGATCAAGCGAGTGGAATACGCGCGAGGTGGCGCTGCCGCCGGTGGCGATCCACGCATCGTTGGCGCCGGCCACCGTGAGGCAGGTGCCGCTGGCGGCAAAGGCGCCTTCGTTCGGCATCGCCTCCAGTCCCTTGGTCGCGACGTCAACCCAGCTGGCGCCGCCGTCCTTCGTCACGTAGACCTGGAAGCTGCCCTTGACCGGGTCGCCGAACAGGATGCCGTTGTCCTTGTCCCAGAACGCCATCGCGTCCCAGAAGCCTTCCGCCACCTGGTTCGTGGTCATCAGTTTCCAGGTGCTGCCCCCATCGTCGGTGCGGTAGATGCGCGAGGCCGCACCGGGCCCGGCGCCCATCACGATGGCGGTCTTCGCATCGATGGCGTGGATGTCGCGGAAGTCGATCTTGTCGGCGTCCGGCACCTGCATCGCCTGCCAGGTGGCGCCGTCGACGGTGCGCAGGACCGTGCCCTTGGCGCCGCTGGCCCAGGCGACCTTGTCGCTGACGACGGACAGGCCGCGCAGTTCGGCGGTGGTGCCGCTGGCGACGGGCCGCCATTCCTGGGCCATCGTCATGGCGGAGACGGAAACAGCGGTGGCGGACAGCAGTGCGGCGATCATGGCGGAGCGTGCGAACATAAGTATCGGCCTTCGAAGTGGTGGTGCGGCCATTATAATGAGCTCTTTTCCCGCACTCAGAAACGAATACCATGGCCACCACCCTGACCTACGAAGCCTTCCTCGACGAAGTGACGACCCTGCTCACCGAGATGTACGACATGGAAGATGAAGCCGCCATCAAGCTGGTGATGCAGGCGCAGGACGCCGAGTACTTCGTCACCCACGACGACAAGCCGGAACTGCGCACGCTGGAGCAGGCGAAAGCGGAAGCCGTCGCCCTGTACAAGGCGCGCCAGAACCGCGTGGAGACGCAGCAGAAACAGCAGCGGGCGCAGCACCAGCGCAGCACCGGCCCCAAGACTGGCCCCAAAAAGGGCTGAGCGACCGCAGACAGCGAACGCGCAAAGAAAACGGGGGATGGTGCAGCGAGCACCATCCCCCGTTTTTGTTTTATACCTTACCTATTAATTGCCGGCCTTGGCAATGGTCGCCACCGGCTCCCCCTGCGTCCAGCCACCACCCAGCGCACGTGCCACCGACACCGCCGCCAGCAGGCGCTGGGTACGGATCTGCGCCGCTGCGCGGTCCGCCGCCAGCGTGCTGCGCTGGGCGTCGGTCACGTCCAGATAGGTCGACACGCCGCGGTCGTAGCGCGCCTGCGCCACCAGCAGCGCGCGCGCGGCGGCCTGCTGGGCTTGCGCCTGCACCTCGCCCTGCTGCTGGCGTTCCTGCACGTCCGACAGCGCATCCTCCACTTCACGCAGTGCGACCAGAAGGCGGCCTTCGTGGTTGGCGACGGCTTCGTCGTAGCGCGCCTGGGCCAGCTTCAGGTTGGCGCGGTTGCGGCCGGCGTCGAACACCGGCAGCGACAGTGCCAGCGGACCGAAGGAGAACTGGCGCGCGCTGCCCTGGGCCAGGTTGCGCAGGTTTTCCGAGGCATAGCCGTAGTTACCGGTCAGGGACAGCGCCGGATAGAAGGCGCCCTGCGCCACGCCGATCTGGGCGTTGAAGGCGCGCAGGTTGGCCACGCTCGAGGCCAGGTCCGGGCGCTGGCCCAGCAGGCTGGCCGGCAGGCCGACCGGAATGGCAGGTGCCTGCGGCAAAGCGCTATCCTGGCTGGCGGCGACCAGCGGCGCGCTCGGCGAGGCGCCCACCAGCACGGACAGCGCGTGCTCCAGCGTGTTGCGCTGGCGCTGGGCTTCGTGCAGGTCGGCTTCGGCGTTGGCGCGCTCGATGCGGGTGCGCGAGACGTCCAGCTCGTTCGACAGGCCGGCGTTGAAGCGGGCCTCGATCAGTTCCTGGGATTCGCGGCGGGTCGCCAGCGCGTTGCGCAGGATGGCCAGCTCGGCGTCCAGGCCGCGCAGCTGCCAGTAGGTGGTCGCCACCTGGCTCGACAACATCAGCAGCACGCCGTCGCGGTCGTCCTGGGCCGCCAAGGCCTGGGCATCGGCCGCTTCGACTACGCGGCGCACGCGGCCCCACAGGTCCAGCTCCCACGAGAAGCCGACGCCGGCCGAGTAGTTGTTGCCTTCGATCGAACGGTGGCCCAGCGCCAGGCCCTGCGAGGTCTCGGCCGAGGTGCGCGAGTTCGAGATACCGGCCTGCACGTTCACGCTCGGCAGCTGGCCGGCGCGCACCACGCCCAGCTGGGCCTGTGCCTGCACCAGGCGCTGCGCGGCGGCGCGCACGTTCGGGTTGTCGTGCAGCGCGCGCTGCTCGAGGCTGTTCAGGGTCTGGTCGCCGAACACGGTCCACCAGTCGGCCGGCAGGCGCGCAGCTTCAGCAGTCTGCGTGGATGCGTGACGGTATGCCGCGGTATCGACGCCCTGGGGCGCCTTGAAGTCGGCGCCGACGGTGCCGCAGGCGGACAGCAGCGCGGCAACGGCGGCGGCGATGGCGGTTTGGATGACAGGTTTGAACATATTAGTTTTCATTTGAGTTATCCCTCACGTCGCCCCCGCGAAGGCGCGGGTCCAAGTTTGGTGGTTTGCCACGAACTTGGGTCCCCGCCTGCGCGGGGACGACGTCGATTAATCTGCGTTCACGCACGCTTCATTAGTGACCGCCACCGCCGGCGCCGCCGGGCGACTTGACCTTGTCCGCGAACCACAGCGGCACGATGGCCGCGAGCAGGATCGCGCCGACGATGAAGAAGCCGTCGTTGTAGGCCATCACATAGGATTCGCGGCGGACGATGCGGTCGACCGCTTCGAGCGCCTGGTTGGCCGCCGTCGCCGGGTCGATGCCGCGCGAGACGAAGGCCTGGGTCAGCTGGTCCAACCTGGCCTGGGTCGCTGCCGAGAGCATCGTGACCGATTCGCCCAGGCGCGCCGAGTGGAAGTGCTCGCGGTTGGTCAGCGAAGTCGCCAGCATCGCGATGCCGATCGAGCCGCCCAGGTTACGGGTCATGTTGAACAGGCTCGAGGCCGAGGGCATGTCCTTCGGCGCCACGCCGTTCATCGCGAAGTTCGACAGCGTCAGCATCACGAAAGGCTGGCCGATCGCACGGATGATCTGGGTGACCATCAGCTGGTCGTAGCCGGTGCTGGCATCCATGTAGGCGTTCATCAGACAGGAAATGCCGAACAGCGCCAGGCCGAACATGCACATGATGCGGTTGTCGATCTTCTGCGACAGGCGCGCCACGAAAGGCATGACGAACAGCTGCGGCAGGCCCATCCAGGCGATGACTTCACCGATCTGCATCGGCGAATAGCCGGCGATCTGGCCCAGGTACAGCGGCAGCAGGTAGGACGAACCATACAGGCCCATGCCGATCACCGCCGACAGGATGGTCGCGACCATGAAGTTGCGCGTGCCGTACAGGCGCAGGTTGACGAAGGGGTCGGCGCGCCAGAAGCCGATCACCACCCAGCCGAGGATGCCGACCAGCGCCAGCGCGGCGAAGGTGATGATGAAGCTCGACTCGAACCAGTCCTTCGAATTGCCCTCTTCCAGGAAGATCGTCAGGCTCGCCAGGCCGACCGCCATGAAGGCGATGCCCAGCCAGTCGGCCTTGGCCAGCATCTTGAGGTTCAGCGGTTCCTTGTCCAGGCCCCAGTACATGCCGGCGATGAGCAGCACGCCCGGCACCCAGTTGATGTAGAAGATCGAGGGCCAGCCGTACAGCTCCGTGAGGTAGCCGCCCAGGGTCGGGCCCATGGCCGGTGCCAGAGTCGCGGTGAGGCCGAACATTGCCATGCCGACCGCGCGCTTGGAAGCCGGCAGGCGCGTCATCACCAAGGTCATCGCCATCGGGATCAGGGCGCCGCCGGTGAAGCCCTGCAGCATCCGGAACACGATCATGCTCGACAGGCTCCAGGCCGCGCCGCACAGGGTCGAGAAGGCCAGGAACAGGGCCGTGGTCAGCATCAGGTAGCGGCGCTGGCCGAAGGCGCGCACGAACAGCGCGGTCATCGGGATGACCACGATCTCGGCGCACAGGTAGGCGGTCGAGATCCATGAGCCCTCTTCCTGCGTCGCCGACAGCGTACCGAGGATGTCGCGCAGCGAGGAGTTGGTGATCTGGATGTCGAGCACCGCCATGAAGGCGCCGAGCAGGCCGGCGGCCACCGCGATCCAGGTGCGCGCATCGACCCGCGCGTTGTTCGCGGGCGGCGCCATCGTCTGGGTGGAACTCGTCATGACGATCCTTTATTACTGAGCCGACGCGGTGCGCTGCTGCTGTTGCTGCGCGCCTTGTGCCGGCTTCTGGCGCAGGTCGACCTCGACCACGGTCGACATGCCCGGCGCCAGGCGGCCGGCGTACTTCTTCAGGTCTTCCGGCTTGAAGGTGATCTTGACCGGCACGCGCTGGACGATCTTGGTGAAGTTGCCGGTCGCGTTATCGGCCGGCAGCAGTGCGAACTGGTTGCCCGAAGCCGGCGAGAAGCTGTCTACGCGGCCGACCAGTTCATGGCCCTTCAGGGCGTCGACTTCGACCTTGACTTCCTGGCCCGGCACCAGGCCCGGCAGCTGGGTTTCCTTGAAGTTGGCGGTCACCCAGACGTCGTCCTGGACGATGGCGGCCAGCTGCTGGCCCGGCTGGATGCGGGCGCCGACTTCGACGCTGCGCTTGCCGATGCGGCCCGACACAGGCGCGACGATCTGGTTGTAGCCGAGCTGCTGCTGGGCGTCCTTGAGTTGGGCCTGCAGCACCTTGACCTGGGCCTTCAGCACGTCGCGCGCCGAGGCGGCGGCGGCGATTTGCGCCTTGGCGGCGCTGGCGTTGTCGCGGCGCGCGGTGACGTCGGCGGTGGCGCCGGCGCGGGCTGCGGTGGCGGCATCGACCTCGGCCTTCGACACGGCCTTCATGTTGGTGTTGTACAGCTGGCCGTAGCGCTCGGCGTCCTGGCGGGCGCGCACCAGGTTGGCCTGGGCCTGCGCGACCTGGGCGCCGGCAGCCGATGCCTGGGCTTTGGCCTGCTCGACGGCGGCGTCGGACTGCACGATCTGCTGCTGCACGCTGGCGATCTGGGCCTGGATCTGCTCGACCTTCACGCCCTGGTCGGCCGGGTCCAGCTCGGCCAGCACGTCGCCGGCCTTGACGATCTGGTTATCGTCGAACAGGACCTTGGTGACGACGCCCGGGATGCGGCCCGACACCGGATGCACGTGGCCGGTGATGTAGGCGTTTTCGGTTTCGACGAAATTGCTGCTGCGGTACCACATGCGGCCGCCGGCGCCGAGGGCGGCCAGCGCGATGATGCCGACCACGATCAGGACGCGCTTGGGCGGCCCCTTGCTGGCGTTGGCGGGCACAGCGCCCGGTGCGCCTGCCGACGCACCCGGCCCTGCCGGCGGAACGGCGGCGGACGGTTTCTGCTCGACCGTGGTTTGCGAATCTGCCATGAGTACGACTCCGAAGAAAAAATGAAATGGGTTCATCGCATTATTCGACAAAGATCTGGCGAAGTCAAGAAATGAAACGGTTGCATTTCATTTTTTGATGGGCTACAGTGACGGCATGGACAAACCCGTTAATGATTGCAAGGCAGCCGGGCGGCCCAAAGCCGCCGATGTCGAGGCGCGCATGCAGGAGCTGCTGCAGACTGCCGGCCAGCTCTTCCTGAAGAACGGCTACACCAAGACCAGTCTGGAATCGATCGCCCGTGCGGCCCACGTGGCGGTGCGCACCATCTATGTGAAGTTCGGCGGCAAGGCCGGGCTGCTGCACGCGGTGCTGGCGGACAAGCGCCACCGCTTCTTCCGCAGCCAGCCGATGCAGACCGATACCCGTCCCCTGAAGGAGATCGTGGACGACTTCGCGCGCCAGATGCACGAACTGCTGACCTCGCAGGAAGCGATCGACATGCAGCGCATCGTGCTGGCCGAGGCCCCCGCCAACCCGGAGCTGGCCGAAGCCTTCTGGAACGGCGGCCCGCGCCAGACCCGCGAGATGCTGGCGCGTTTCTTTGCACGCCCCGACATCCAGGCCCAGATGCGCGCCGACGTCCCGCTCGACCTGCTGCCCGGCCACCTGATGGCCTGCATCGGCGGCGACCAGCTGTGCCGCTTCGTGTTCCCGGAGCAGAAACCCACGCCCGAGGAAGCGCGCCGCGAACTCGAGCGCCGCCTGGAGTTGTTCTACCGGAGCGTGCTGCCCTCCCCTTGAGCGGTCCGGCCAATGTGCGGCATCGCACGGACCGCTTGCACCATCCTGAGGCATCCTGACTGCCTTATGAAGGAGGGTGTCATGAACACGAAAAATACAAAGACGGCAGTTCGCCGCAAGGAGGTAGCATGAGCAAGTCGTCCCGTTACGAATGGCGTGACCAGCAGGCAGCGCTGCAGGAGCGCATGAAGGGCTTCCTGGCCAATCCCGGCAAGGAACAGCTCGACGCCATGGTCGCCGAAATGCGCGCCTACGCCGACGCGGCCGAGTCCGGCCATATCGAGATTCCGCAACGCTGGACCAGTTACAACTGATTCCTGCCCGGGCTACTCACCGAAGCATGCCGTCCAGTGCACTGGGCGGCATTTTTTTTGGCTGCCTCGCTTCCACTCGCGCCGCCGGATTGCAGTTCGCGCTGCCCGGCGGCGCTTCGTCGCATGACCGCACCTGCATGCGTACGATTGCCTACGATGCTCCCATCATCCACGACAAGGGAGCACCAGCATGCACGCCGCCGTCCGCCTCGCCATCCTGACATTCATCTGCAGCGCCGCCCAGGCCCGCGCCGCCGACCTCACGATCCGCATCGACAACGTCGAGAGCAACGAGGGCCAGCTCATGGTCGCGCTCTACGGCGGCGCCGGCGAGTGGATGAAGCGGCCGCTGCAGACCGCCGCGGTGGAAGCGATTGCCGGCACGACCACGGTCCAGTTCAAGGACCTGGCGCCGGGCGAGTACGCCTTCGCCGTCTACCACGACGCGAACGGCAACGGCCGCCTGGACCGGAACCGCATGGGCATGCCGGTCGAGATGTCGACCTTCAGCAATGACGCCCAGGGCTTCATGGGTCCGGCGCCCTTCGAGGCCGCGAAGTTCGCGTTGCCGGACGCCGGCCGCAGCCTGACTGTCAACCTGCGTTGATCCATGGTAATTTCTTGGCTGCTCAACAAGGAGAGATGATGCCGACGAATCCCGGCCGCGGCGCCCACCCGCTGGACATGTTCGCGCTGTTCCGGCGCTGGCCCGCCTCGACCCGGCGCAACCTGGTCTATACCGCGCTGTGGAGCAGCCTGATCGGCATGATGATGGCCGCCATCCTGTTTGCCACGAACCCGCGCGGCGTCGGTCCACGCCTGCCCGGCTTGCTGGGCATGGTCCTGCTGACCTCGAACACCATCGGCTTCCTGATCCACGGTGCGCTGGCCGGCCTGCGCTGGGCCTTCCCCGCTGCCGCCGCGCGCCGGTCCTGGGCGCTGCGCGCCTGCCAGGTACTGCTGATCGAAGCCAGCGCCGTGATCGGCTTCACGGTGCCGGACGCCCTGCTGCGCGGCGCCAACCCATTCAGCGCCCTGCTGATCGACGGCGCGCTGGCGCCGGTCCTGCCGATGGGACTCGTGATCACCGCCATCACGATGGCGATCCTGGCCGTCAACGAACGCCGGATGGCGCGCGAGACCGCGGCCGCGCTGCAGCAGCAGCAAATCGCCGAGGCCGGCCAACTTCTGGCCGAAGCCCGCCTGCGCACGCTGCAGGCCCAGATCGAACCCCACTTCCTGTACAACACGTTGTCGAACGTCGTCAGCCTGATCGGCAGCGAACCGGACCGCGCGAAGCACATGCTGGAGCGCCTGATCGACTTCCTGCGCGCCAGCCTGTCCGCCAGCCGCGCCGAGCAGGCGACCCTGGGCGCCGAGCTCGACCTGGCCGGCGCCTATCTCGACCTGCTGGCGGTGCGCATGGGCGCGCGCCTGCGCTGGCGCATTGAAGCTTCAGACGACTGCCGCGACCTGAAGATCGCGCCGATGCTGATCCAGCCCCTGGTCGAAAACGCGGTCATGCACGGAATCGAACCGAAGCTCGAAGGCGGCGAGATCATCGTCCGCGCGTCCTGCGACGATGGCCTGCTGCGCATCGAAATCAGCGACAACGGCATGGGCCTCGGCAACGCCCCGCCGCGGCCGGGCGGCGGCGTCGGTTTGTCGAACCTGCGCGAGCGCCTGCGCAGCCTGCACGGCAACAAGGCTCAGCTACAATTATTGGAAAATCAGCCCGCCGGCGTGACCTCGCGCCTGCTTTTACCCCTGTCGCCAACCCTGGACCAAGCGTGACAACCGCCCTGCTCGCCGACGACGAACCCCATCTGCTCGCCTACCTCGAAGAGCAGCTTGCCACCGCCTGGCCGGAACTGAAGATCGTCGGGCGTGCGCCGAACGGCATCGAGGCCTTGCGCCTGATCGACGAACTGGCGCCGAGCGTCGTCTTCCTCGACATCCAGATGCCCGGCCTGAACGGCCTGCAGCTGGCCAGCCGCCTGACGGCCGGCGGCAGCGCCCCGCAAGTGGTCTTCACCACCGCGCACGAACAATATGCGCTGCAAGCCTTCGACAGCGAAGCCTTCGACTACCTGCTCAAACCGATCCGTCTGGAGCGCCTGCAGCGCACCGTCGCGCGTTTGAAGGAGACGCTGGCGGCGCCCGCTGCTTCTGCGCCCGCGGCAAGCGCCGACACCGCGGCCCAGCTGGCCGCGATGCTGCGCCAGCTCGGCGTGCCCGTGCCCAACGCGCCGGCCGCATCGCCCGCCGCGGCGCCGCTGCAGTGGATCCGCGCGGCCCAGGGCCAGGAGACGCGCCTGATCGCGGTCGACGAAGTGATCTACTTCCAGAGCAACGACAAGTACACCAGCGTCTTCACGCCCGATGCCGAGCACCTGATCCGCACCCCGCTGCGCCAGCTGCGCGAACAGCTGGACGAGCAGAAGTTCTGGCAGATCCACCGCGGCGTCATCGTCGCCGCCCACCACGTGGCCGGCACCCGCACCGACTTCCGCGGCCGCCTGCTGGTGAAGCTCAAGGGCCGGCCGGAAGAGCTGGTGGTGAGCCGGAACTTTGCCGATCTGTTCAGGCAGATGTAGGCGTCTCGAAAGTCCCGATGTAATCCAGCTTGCCGATCCTGACGCCCTGGTTGCGCAGGATGTCGTAGGCCGTCACCAGGTGGAAGTAGAAATTCGGCAGCGCGAACGTCAGCAGATAGCTCTCGCCGCTGAAGCTCGCGCCGAAGCTGCCGAACTTCAGGCTGACCTCGCGCTCGGCACCGGCATCGACCTGGGCCGATTCGACGCTCTGGAGATAGGCGATGGTCTTCGCGATGCGCTCTTGCAGCTCGGCGAAGCTGGTTTCATTGTCCTCGAATTTCGGGGCCTCGCCGCCGCTCAGGCGCTGCACCGCGAACTTCGAGGCGTCGCTGGCGCGCTGCACTTGGGCGGATAGCGGCAGCATGTCCTCGGCCAGGCGCGCGCCCAACAGGGTCTCGGGCGCAATGCCGGCCTGCGCGGCATGCTCTTCTCCCTTCTTCAACAGGTTCGACAGGACGGTCAGGCCGCGCATGAAGGCGGGCACGGAAGCTTTGGACATAGTCAGCGACATGGGAACTCCTCCTTGTAGTGTGCAAAAAGTCTAGCAGCTCTCGTCCGCAGGGGTGCGGTCTGGCCAATTTCTCAAAATAGATACAAAAACTGACCGCACGATTCAACTGGCCAGACCAATTTAATGTCCCTGTGATAATATTTTCTGGCGTCATTTCGACGTCGGAAGCAAAACTCACCGGGACATAGAATGAAAAAAATCATCATGGAGACCCTGGTATTGGCGGCACTCGCCACCGGCCAGGCTTATGCAGCACCGATTTCCCTCGACAACGCCACCGTCACCGCCACCTACCACGGCGCGACCGACGGCATGCTCGGCCTCGACGCCGGCTACCAGCCCGGCCCCGGCAGCAACACCAGCCACGTCGATGCGTCCGTCACCGGCATCGAATTCATCAGCGGCGACTACCTGTTCGCCTTCGACTTTGCCGCGGACGGCCTGCTGACCGTCTACAACAACATGCCGCTCCCCACGGACGGCAGCCCGGACTACCGCTTCCGCTTCGACTTCGGCAACACGCTGCCGGCGCCGATCGGCAGCTTCGCGCTGGTCGACGGCAGCATGGTCGACGGCCTGCCCGGCCTGTCGGTGATCGACGGGCACAGCATCGCTTTGGACCTGAACGGCCTGGCCTGGAACGGCGACTTCGCCTCCTTCACCGCCCGCATCGGCGCGGCCGAGGCGCCGGCCGGCGACGTTCCCGAACCCGCCAGCCTGGCGCTGACGATGCTGGGCCTGGCCGGACTGGCCGCCGCTTCGAGAAGGAAAGCGCGATGAGCCATCCGACACTGAAAACCACGCTGACCCTGCTGGCGGTCCTGTGCGCATCCGCCGGCCTCAGCGACGTCAGCGGCGCCACCGTCGATGCAGCCCGCGCCACCGCGCCGCTTGACGGCTGGGCCAGCCAGGCCGGCGGCACCACGGGCGGCGCGAATGCCGTCACCGAGCAGATCTACACCGTCGCCAACCGCGCCCAGCTGCTGGCGGCGATCGCCAACGGCGGCGCGCTGCCCAAGATCATCAAGCTGGTCGGCACCGTCGACATGAGCGAAGGGAAGCCGTACACGAGCACCGCCGACCAGTCGGCGCGCGGCGCCATCCGCCTCAAGAGCAACACGACCCTGATCGGCGACGGCGCCAGCGCCGGCCTGGTGAACGGCCACATCCTGCTGTCGAACGTCTCGCAGATCGTCATCCGCAACCTGAAGATCGTGAATCCCTGCGACGTCGAACCGGTCTGGGACCCGACGGACGGCGCGACCGGCAACTGGAACGCGGCCTACGACGCGATCGGCATTTCGGGCTCGGACCACATCTGGATCGACCACAACAGCTTTACCGATGCGCCGATGACGGACAACTTCGCGTCCATCGAAAACGGCCACGTGAAGCAGTGCCACGACGGCGCGGTCGACGTCGGCAGCGCGTCCGACTACGTGACCCTGTCGTACAACGTGTTCGGCGAACACGACAAGAACAACCTGATCGGCTCCAGCAGCTCGGCGACGGGCGACGAGGGCAAGCTGCGCGTCACCTTCAGCAACAACGTGTTCCGCGACGTGCAGTCGCGTGCACCGCGTGTGCGCTTCGGCCAGGTCCACCTCTTCAACAACTACTACGTTGGCAGCAAATCGGCCTCGGTGTACAAGAACAGCTACAGCGTCGGCGCCGGCACGAATGCGAAGATCCTGTCGAACGCCAACGTGTTCGAGATTGCGGGCGCCGCCAGCTGCGACGCCGTCGTCAAGAACCCGGGCGATACCACCGCCGGCACCTTCAAGGACAGCGGTTCGCTGCTGAACGGCGCCGCGCTCGGTAGCTGCTCGCTGTCGAACGCCACCGCCTGGACGCCACCCTACGCGTTCACGCCGCGCCCGGCCGCGCTGGTCAAGGCCAATGCGCTGGCCCAGGCCGGCGGCGGCAGGCTGAGCACGAGCATCACCGGCACCGGCAAGGTCACGGTCGACACCGGCCCCTCGCTGAACTGCCCCAGCACCGGCCTGTACTTCTGCGACGACTTCCAGGGCGGCGGCTCCGACAAGTGGAACCTGCTGCCTGTCGCCGGCCCTAATGGTTCGTTCAGGGTCGTCGACGAAGCCCCCGGCAGCCCGAGCAAGGTACTGCAGTACACGGCCGCCAGCACCGGCGGTGTGCTGGCCCTGGTCAAGCCCGAGGCTTTCAGCGGCGTCCCCTCCGCCGATTACTACCTCGAAGCCCGCATCCGCCCGATGGCCAACAGCACCACCGGCAACAAGCAGCTCTACCTGATCACGCGCTACGTCGACCAGGCCAACTGGTACGGCGCCGGCCTGAACGTCCAGAGCAGCACCACCAGCACGCAAGTCGAAATCGCCAAGATGCTGGCCGGTTCGCTGAGCCGCCCGAGCCAGACCAAGTCGCCGATCGCGATGGACGCCCAGTTCTACACGGTGCGCTTCGAACTGATCGGCAGCACGCTCACGGTCTACCTGGACGGCAGGAAGCTCGGTTCGATCAGCGATACGAGCTTCGCGCAGCGCGGCCTGATCGGCCTGTACACGGCCAACAAATCCTTCCAGATCGACGACGTGCGCGTGGGTGACCCGCGCCAGAAACCGGTGCAGCTGACCCTCGATCCGGCCACCCTCACCTACACCGCCGAAGCCGGCGACGCGCCGAAGCAGTTCGCCGTCACCGCCGTCACCGCGGACGGCACGGCGGACAGTTTCACGGTCGTCTCCAGCAAGCCGGACGTCGTCAGCGCAGCCGCCAGCGGCAACACGGTCACGCTCACGCCGCTGTCCGCGGGCTCGGCCAGCATCGTCTTCACCAGCGGTTCCGAACCGTCGCTGACGCGCACCATCGCCGCCACTGTCGGCGGCCAGTTCGTGCAGCCGACCCAGGTCTATCCGTTGCAGGGCGCCGCCAGCCCGGCCGCGCAAGGCAGCGCGGTCAACGTCGACACGCCGCTGAAGCTGACCTTCGACAAGCCGCCGACCCTGGGTGCGGGCGGCAGCATCCGCATCTTCCGCAAAGCCGACGATGCGCTGGTCGACGTGATCCGCACCAGCGGCGAATCGGACGCCATCGGCTATCCCGGCCAGGCGCTGGTGCGGCGCGTGAATACCACGCCGGTGCGCATCGAGGGCAACAGCGCCATCTTCAATCCGCACAGCGGCAAGCTGGCCTACGGCGTCGAATACTATGTCGCGATCTCGGACGGCGTCTTCACCAACACCACATTGAAAGGCCTGCCTTTCGTCGGCATCGGCAAGCTGGGCGGCTGGTCCTTCACCACAAAGGCCGCGGCGCCGGGCGCCACCACCGTCACGGTCGACGACGACGGCGAGGCCGACTTCCGCACCGTGCAGGGCGCGCTGAACTACGCGATGCAGAGTGTGGCGAAGAGCACCCCGGTGACGGTCAACGTCAAGAACGGCGTCTACGAGGAACTGCTCTACCTGAACGGCAAGGACAATCTCACCATCCATGGCGAGAGCCGCGACGGCGTCACGATCCGCTACACCAACAACGAGAGCCTGAACTCGGGCACCGGCAGCAGCCAGGCGGCCAACGTGGCGGGTTCGCCGGCCGGCGGCCGTGCGGTGATGCTGGTCGAAGCCGCCGACATGCTCGTACTCGACAACCTGACGATGAAGAACACGACGATCCGCTCGGCCTCGATTTCGGGCCAGGCCGAAACCGTCTACTTCAACAGCGATACGCGCATGGTCGCGAAGAACGCCAGCTTCCTCAGCGAACAGGACACCCTGAACCTGAAGGGCTGGGCATGGTTTTACAACACCCTGGTGGCCGGCAACGTCGACTTCATCTGGGGCAGCAGCCACGCGGCGCTGTTCGAGAATAGCGAGATCCGCAGCGTGGGCGACAGCGCCAACGCGAGCAGCGGCGGCTACGTGCTGCAGGCGCGCGTGCCGGTTGCCACCGATCCGGGCTACGTTTTCCTGAACAGCAGCCTGACCCATGGCGCCGGCCCCGGCCCGAACCATGGCGACGTGCCGGCCGGCTCGGCCTACCTGGCGCGCAGCCCGGGCGGCACCGCGACCTGGGACAACATCGCCTTCATCAACTGCAGGATGGACACGCACATTGCCGCCGCCGGCTGGGCCGGCCTGGGCGTGAACGGCCAGCCCGCACCCAACCCGACCGTGCCAAGCGCGGACGCGGGCTGGCGCGAGTACGGCAGCACCACCCTGAACGGTACGCCGATCGACCTGCGCACGCGCGTAGGCGGCTACGCGCTGAGCGAGGCCGACGTGGCGAACCGCTTCGCCACGCGTGCGAAGGTGTTTGCGGGCTACGGCAACGGCACGGGGTGGAATCCGCAGCCCTGATCCAGCGTGCGAGCGCTCAAGGCTGCTGCGCACCCAGGTAGGGGTTCTGGGTACGCAGCAGCCTGACCACCGCGTTCGCCGCCGTCACGCCCATCGTCTGGTAACCGGCGCGGTTCGGGTGCAGGTAGTCGCCGGCGCTGCCCTCGCTGTTCGGCACAAAGGGCGCATACAGCGTACCGGTGCGCGGATCGGTGGTCACCGCATCGAAATCGGCGATACCGTCGAAGATGCCGCTGGTCCGGATGAAGTTGTTCAGCGTCCTGCGGTAGGCATCCGTCTGCGTGTTGCCGTATTGTTCGGCGAGCGTGGCGCTGGCCGCGGCCAGCGGGCTGTTGGCCGGCACCTGGCCGTTCGGCACCAGGCTGGACGTGAGCGTCGCGCCGATCACCTTGATGCCGGCCCCGTGCAGGGTCGATACGACCTGCCGGTAGCCCGGAAGGATCGGTTCCGGCGTCAGCTGGCCGCCGCCCAGGTCGTTGATGCCTTCCATCCAGACCACCGTATCGACGCCTGCCATGCCGATCACGTCGCGCTGCACGCGCTGGGTGGCCGGCTGGCCGGTCAGGTTGGCGACCACGGCGTTCCCGCCGATGCCCTGGTTGACCACGCTGACCCGGTTGCCGAGGCGCCGGTGCAGCTGGCGCGACATCGCGTTCGACCAGCGGTCGTTGCCGTTGAGCGTGGAGAAGGTGCCGTCGGTGATCGAATCGCCGAAGGCCACCACGACCAGCGTGTCCTTCGGCGCCAGCACGTCGACTTCGCTGACGAAGAACCATGAGGTGGTCGAATAGGGATAGGCGATGTCATCCTCGGCCGAGACCTTGTCGCCCGAGCCCTGCGCGCTGATGTAGGAGGTGGTGAAGGCCGTGTCGTGATGGCTCATCGGCCCCGACGCGCCTTCGACGGCGAAGCTGATGGCCAGGTTGCGGCCCTCCAGCGCCTGCGGCTCGGTATGCGAAACGAAAGGCAGCGCGACCGGATCGCTGTAGACCTGCTGCCCCGCCGGAATCGTGATGCTGCGGTTGCCCCGGAAGCGCAGGTCGACGCTGGTGCCCGGCACCAGATTGGCCTGGTAGCTTTGCAGCGCCACCGCGGCGTGGCTGAAGGTGACAGGCTTGGTCCCGAACACGTTCGAGAAGCGGACGCGCACCGTGCGGCCCCACAGGTCGGGCTTGACGATCATCCGGAAGCTCTGGTTGACGGCGCCATCGACGGTCGCATTCGGCAGGGGAAAGCTGAGGTCCGGCTGCGGGTTGAAGCCCGGCACCGAGGCGCCGTGCGGCGCGGTCGGCAGCACATAGGCCGACTGGATCGAGGTCGCCCATGAGGCCGCCCATTTGCTGCCGCCATGGCCCTTGTAGGCGGCATCGTCGGCACTGGCGGGCACCGGCGCCGCCAGGGCTGCCGCCAGCCCTGCCGCCACGCCCATCGCCGCCAGCAGGTGCTTGCGCCGTCCGCCGTTCACCTCGTTTGAAATGCGGATCGATGCGATCCACGCCGCCAGCCTGCCCTTCCAGTTTGAAGTTTGCATCCTCGCCTCCGTCGCGACCTGCGCACAAGTGGTTGAGTAGCTCCTCCCTCTCCGACTTCAACAAAAGGGGAAGCTGGCGTCAACCGTGCTGCATGGACGGATTGATGAATGTCACCGGCAATGCTCGGCGACGGAACTCTCAGGACTGGATGAAACGGAAAGTCGGCTCGATGTTTTTCGCGTGCAGGTGACGCACGATATCTTCCAGCGTCGCGTCCTTCAGCAGCAGACCGTCGGGCGGCGTCTTGGCCTTTGCCGGGGCTTTCGCCGGCGCCGGGGGTGGCGGTTGCAAAGCGAACAGCTCGGCATCGAGCGCATCGCTGGCCGCGCTCGATAGCGGCTCGGCCGGCGCAGGCATTGCAGCCGAAGCCGAAGCCGCCGGCCTGTGGCGCTGCTCCAGCTTGTGCAGGGCTTCGCGGAACTGCTCGTCGGCGATGCTGTCGAGCCCTTCCAGGAAGGCCGCCTGGCCCGTCAGCGGCGGCGCCATGTCCAGCCCGGATTCCTCGGCAAACGAGGCGCCCATGCCCGGATGGATGAAAGCCGCCCACTTGCCGCTGCGCGGGTTCAGGCAGGGCGGCAGGTAGACCGGCGCGGTGGCGGCGTCCGGCGCCAGCTCGGTCTGCCGGAAATAAGCTTGCTGCAGCAGTTCCAGGAATTCCTGGGCCTCGCCGGCCGGCACCGGCGTCTCCAGCGACAGCCACAAGCGATAAGCGCTGGCGCCGTCGATGCTGACCGCCGGCGCCGGCAGGCCGAGGTCGGCCTGCAGCGCATTCGCGACCTCGCACAGGCGGTCCCAGTGCCCGGCTTCGCCATCGCCGAAGACCTTGCGGAAGGGAATGGCCAGCGCGCGCGTCAGGCCGTCCGCCGTGGTCAGCTTGATGGCCAGCGTGGTCTTGCCGCCGATGTGCGCGGCCAGGGCGTCGCGGGTTACCGCCTCGGGCGCCAGATAGAGGCGCGTCAGTTCTGCAATCAGTTTTTCCATAGTCCTGCTTAGATGAGTCCACCCCTCCGTGCCGCATTCTTGCCCAGCGCCGCCAGGTCGAGATCAGCGTCGCCGTGGTCGACGGCTTCCTTCAGCACGCCCTGCAGCGCATCACCGAAGGCCAGCGGCAGGTTCTTGCCCTGCCCTGCTTCCACCGCCAGGCGCACGTCCTTCTGGCCCAGCGAAAGCTTGAAACCGGCCGGGCTGTAGCGCTGCTGCGCGATCATGCCGCCATAGCCTTTATACACGGGCGAGCCGGCAAACAGGGTATTCGTGATCAGGTCGATGAAGTTGGCCGGCGGGATGCCGTGGGCGCCGGCCAGCGCCGCGCCTTCGCCCATCGCTTCGATCGCGCAGGCCAGGGTCAGGTTGCAGGCCAGCTTGATCGCGTTGGCCTGCTCCGGGGCGTCGCCGAAACGCCAGGTCTTCTGGCCCATCAGGTCCAGCAGCGGCTGCACGCGGGCGATCAGCTCGTCGCTGCCGCCGGCCAGGATATTCAGCTTGCCGGCTTCGGCCACGTCGACGCGGCCCAGCACCGGCGCGGCCACGTAGCCGACACCCTTCTCCAGGTGCAGCGCCGCCATCTCGCGCGCGAACGCGACCGACACCGTGGCCATGTTGACGTGGATGCTGCCGGGCGCCATCGCATCCAGCACGCCGCCCTCGATCATCACGGCGCGGGTGGCGTTGTCGTCGGCCAGCATGGTGAAGACGACGTCGGCGATGCCGCATTCGGCGGCCGTGGCAGCCGGCTTGGCGCCCTTCGCGGCCAAAGCCTGCACGGGGTCCGGGTTGCGGTTCCAGACGTGGACGATCTGGCCCGAACGCAGCAGGTTGGCGGCCATGTGGTGGCCCATGGCGCCCAGGCCGATGAATGCAATGGTCATCGAATGCTCCTAAAAAGACGTCGCCCCCGCGCAGGCGGGGGTCCAATCCTTTATTAGACCAGCAATCGCGTTTGCATGCACCGCTAGCGCACCGCCGCGGCCCGCAGCGGCAGACAGCTCCAGGGTTCGACCATGTCGTACAGGTGGGTGCGCACGCCCACCTGGTAGCAGACCTGGTTGCCTGCCACCTGGTCCAGCGGCAGCCACGCCACCGGACGCTGTCCCTGCCGCTCAAACCGGTCGACAGCGACGACATCGTCGATCCGGCTGTCGGCGCGCGGCCGGAACTGCACCACCAGCCGCTGTTCCTTCGCCAGCGGGGTGTCCAGCTGCACCGCGATGCCGACCCGCCCGGCCTCGCGCACGAGAATCCCGCGCGGCCGCGGCATGCTGTCGATCACCGGCGCAAATTCTTTGCTCCATTGCCCGAGTTGCAGCGCATAGTCGTTCAGGACCAGGTTGAGGTCGAAGCCGGCGCGCTGGAAGGCGCTGCGATACAGTTCGTAGCCATCGAGCCCCGGCGGAAAGTCAGGTTGCGCGAGGATCGCCAGTACGCGCCGCGGCGCCTCCTCGCCGTAGCGCTTCACCAGTGCCTCGATCAGGCCGGCGCCGAGCGGGTATTGCAGGCGCCAGTCGATGTTCCGCTGCAGCGAGCGGTCGTCGAGCAGTTCTTCCTGGTTCAGCTGATGGCGCCGGAACATCGTCGCCACCGCCAACTGTCCCTGCCTGCGCAGCTCCGCATTGTTGCGGTACAGCGGTTCCGCCCAGTGCGCGAGGCCCTCGTTGAACAGCGACATCCTGTCGAGTCCCCGTCCGCGTTCCCCGCCCGCCAGCCAGCTTTCGATCACGTGCACCGTTTCATGCACGAGCGTGTTCTGCCAGCCCGGCTCCAGCGTGACGCGGATGCGGTTGTGCGAGGCCAGGCCGGCCGTGTGCCGGATGCTGCCGGCGAGGTCGACGTCGATCAGCGGCGCCTTCCCGATCTCGACCGACAGGGCACTGGCGGCGGTATCGAAGGCGTCATCGGCTTCCTTCAGCTCGCGCTCGTCGATGGCGCGGCCGGCGGGAATGTTGAAGGTGTAATGCGCCGTGACGAATTTGCGGGCCTGCCCGGCGCCCGGCCGCGCCGACGTGGCCGCTGCGGCCGCTGCGGCCGGCCCGGCAGCCACGGGAGCATCGCCGCCCTGCTCGTCCCCGCCCTTGTCGCGGTCCTTGCCAAACGTCTGGTAGAAAACGATGAACAGAGCGACCAGTCCGGCGGTGACCAGCAGGAACATGAAAGCCCGGTTCTGCGCCAGCCTCGCCAGACGCAGCATGGCGATGCCGCCGGCGCCGGCGAACAGCAGGTAGGCCGCCGCCAGGCAGACCAGCGTCAGGATGGCGACGGTCCACACCGTGTCGCCGCCCCAGCCTTGCGTGGCCCAGCCGTCCGCGATGAGCTGGGTGGGGTCGATCGCGGTGCCGGCGCGTGGCCAGGCGCTCCTGAGCATGAGCACGGCCGCGGCGCCGATCGCCAGCAGGGCCCAGGCAAGGTAGCGCAAAAAGCCGAATAGCAGGCCGAGCGCCAGGCCGGCCGCGAGCAGCAGCAGGTAGCGCAGGGCCAGCCAGCCCACGGAAGCTGCGGCGATCGGTTCGTCGACCGAATGGCGCAGCCAGAGGTGCAGCGCCCAGCCGAGCAAAGGCGAGAGCATCGCGTAGGCGAACAGGCAGGCGCCCGCCACCATCAGCTTGGACAGGAAGACCTGGCTGCGCCGCACCGGCAGGCCGTCGAGGAAGGCCAGCGTGCCGTCCTCGAGTTCGCGCGCGAGCAGGCCGCTGCCCATCGCGAAGGACAGCAGCAGCGCCATGACGGTGCTCTCGGTCCAGCGCGAGCCGGAGAACAGCGTGAAATTGCGGTGCCAGGTCTGCAGGTCGCCGGCCCCGAGTTCGAGCAGGTCGAGCAGGAACAGGACCACCAGCAGCCAGGCGAAAGGCCGCATGCCGGCCCATTCCTTGCTCATCAATGCGCGTTTCATGGCAGCTCCTTGCGGACGGCGCCCAGGCGGTAGCGGCAGCCCAGGGCGGGATCGAAGGCTTCGGCCATGACGAACACGCGGGTGCCGGCGGCAAAGGTGGCCGGCAGCACGCCGCTGGCGCCGGTCCCGGCCCAGTAAGTCGTCGACGGATCGACCGAGGGCTCGGCCGGACGCAGCGCCTTGTAGCGCACCGTCAGCCCGCTCGGTGCGGCGCCGCTGATGCGGTAGCGCAGTTCGGCGCTCGTGCCGGCCAGGCGCGCAGCCTGTACCTGCAGCGTGGACGGCGGCGCCGTGACCGCGTTTTTACCGAGATCCTGGCGCATGGCCTGCGCCAACTGGGGCAAGGATAATCCGCCCTGCGCCAGCAGATCGGCGGTGGCGGCGACCCGGACCAGGCTGCGCCCGTCGTCGAAGGACGGCTGTCCGAGCGCGGCGCGCATCAGCGTGCGGTAGCGCTCGGGGCCGAGGCGGTCGTGCAGGGTCTGCACCGCGCGCCATGCGTAAGCGCTGCCCAGGCATTCGCCCAGCAGTTCGTCGGTGGTGTCGGCGCGGCGCAAGGCGGCTTCATCGTCCAGTCCATACGCGCGCAGCAGGCGGGCGGCGAGTTCAGCGCGGCGCTGCAGCAGCGCTGCGTAGCCTTCGGTCCGGTCGGCCTCCCACCATGCGCTGAAACCGCGCAGCAGCCAGATACGGTCTTCGCGCCAGGTGTAGGCCGGCGACTGGTCGAGGAGCTCTGCGATCCTCACCATCTCCCGCAATTGCGGCAGCGCCAGCTCGGGCGCGCCGAGTGCGGCTCGCACCAGCAGCTGGTTCGGGCGGGCCTTGCCGAAGCTGATCTCGTGCGCCTCGCGCCAGGCATCGGGCACCAGCGACACCGGCGCCAGTTCGCGCAGTCCGAGCCAGGTCCGCATGGCGGCGAGATCGGACGAGATCTGCCCGGCCAGGCGTGCCGGCTGCATGCCGCCGACTTCGCTCATCCAGCCGACCTTGACGACCGGATCGCCCTGGCTGGCGACGGCCTGCTCCAGCTGGAAGGGCGGCGGCGGCGCGCGCCTTTCGATCAGCGTCGACAGCCCGCCCACGATGCCGAAGGCGAAGGCCATCAGGGTCCGCGCACGCGAGGACATGCGCCGCGCCAGCACCACCGCGAGCGCGCCGCGCGCCGACACCGCCAGCGCCAGGCTGATGGCCATCAGGCCCAGGGCCAGGGCAGCGGTGATGCCGATTTCCGGCCACGGCGGCAGCGCGCCGAACAGCGCCATCGCCTCCCCTGCGACCAGGAAGGGCGGCCATTCCGACGGCGGCCGCTGCGCGCGTTCGCCCAGGGTGACGACAAGAAGAAACAGCAGTCCCCAGACCACGAAGCGGAAGCGCAGGGTCAGGGCGACCGCGAAGGCGCCGGCATACACGAACAGCAGATAGACGATGCTGCGCAGCGCGACCAGGCCGACCAGGTCGGCGCGCAGGAAGACCTGGTCGCGCACCGCGTACAGCGCGATGCCGAAGGCCGGCACGAAGAACAGCATCAGCGCGCACCAGCCGAACAGCCATTTCGTCAGCAGCACTGCGCCGCGCCCGATCGGCAGCACCTCCAGGAACAGCTGGGTGCCGAGACCGTACTCGCGCATCACCAGCCGGTTGGGCAGGATGATGGCCGCCAGCGTACCGAACGTCACGACCTGCATACGCCAGGCCTGGAACTGCGAGATCGCGTTGTGCGCAGTGACCCACGCCAGGCCGAAGATCACGCTGCCGATCAGGTGCAGCACCAGGATGAAGCGCCAGTGCTCGCGCCATTCCTTGCGGATCAGCGCCATCATGCCGCGCGCAGCTCGTCGGTGCGGGCGAAGGCGAGGAAGATGTCTTCGAGACTCAGGTCCTGCACCGCGGCGCCCGGCGGCAGGCTGGCGCCTTCCCATGCGGCGGCGTCGGCGCGGTAGACGTCGCCGCGCACCTGCTGCCAGCCGGGCTGCTCGAAGGGCTGCACCAGTCCCGCAATCCGCCGCACCTGCGCGCGCAGGCTGCGCACCGTCCCTTCGAAGCGCGTCGAACCGGCCTGGATGATGCCGACCCGCTGCGCCACCTGCTCGACTTCGCCGACCAGGTGCGAGGAGAACATCACGGTCGTCCCCTGCTCGCGCTGCAGCTCGATCAGCTGGTCGTTGAATTCGCGCCGCGCTACCGGATCGAGGCCGGTGGTCGGCTCGTCCAGCAGCAGCAGCGGCGGCCGCGAGGCGAAGGCCAGCGCCAGCGACAGCTTGGTGCGCGTGCCGCCCGACATGGCCGAGGCCTTGCGGTCGGTCGGGATGTCGAGGCGCCGCAGCAGGCGCTCGAACTCGGCCGCATCCCAGGTCGGATAGAAGTCGCCGACGAAGCGGCCGAGCTGGGGCGCCGTCATCCACGGATAGAAGTGCGGTTCCTGTGGCACGAAGCCGATCTTCTGCTTCAGGCGGACCGGCACGGACTTCACCTGCTCGCCGAACAGCTCGATGCGGCCGGCATCCGGCGGGCTCAGGCCCATCAGCAGGCGCAGCGTGGTGGTCTTGCCGGCGCCGTTACGGCCCAGGAAACCATAGATCTCGCCTTCCGGCACGGCCAGGTCGAGGTCGTTCAGGGCAAGCACCTTGCCGAAGCGGTGCGTGATTCGTTCGAGGCGCAGCAAGCAGTTCATCGGGGATGAGGGCAATGGAAATGTTTGCATCGTAATACAAATCCGATGGGTGAAATCTCATCCAAAATTGCATATGCAAAAAAAGAAGCTGCGCGCGCTGGAAACGCGGCGCTGTCTGCCGTCCTTTCGCGCTAAGCTGGCATGCGTGGAAATCGCCGCCATCACCTGCCTGCTCCTGCTGGTCGCCACGACCTTCATCCACTACGAGGTGCTGCGCCTGCTCACGGCCGGGCTGCCGGTGCTGCGCATCCGCCCGCGCCTGCAGCTGATCCTCGTGATCCTGGGCGCCTTCTGCGCGCACTTCCTCGAGATCCTGCTGTATGGCGCGGCTTACTGGGTGCTGGCGAGCTGGTTCGACATCGGCGGCATGGGCCCGCTTGGCCCGCTGCCCTTTTCGCGCTGTCTCTACTTTTCGGCCGAGACCTATACCACACTGGGCTATGGCGACGTGCTGCCGCACGGGGACTTGCGTTTGCTGGCGGGGCTGGAGGCGCTGAACGGGATGCTGCTGATCGGCTGGACGGCGTCCTTCACTTTCCTGTCGATGGAGAAGTTCTGGGGCCACGGTCAGCACTGAAGCCGAGGATCGCCTCGAGATCCTGGGCAATGCGGTCCATGCCGGCCTGGTTCGGATGGTAGGCGACCGGCTCGCGCCAGCTTTCCACACGCGCCGGATGGTAGCCGGTGACATAGCCCGCGGCCGCGCAGACTTCATGGCCGGCGCCGAGCGCGGCCGCGTGCACCAGGTCGACATGCTTGCGCGCAGCGGTGGCTTCGAACACCTGCGTGAGACGCGCCGTGGTGTCGCGCATGCGGTCCGCATCGGCCAGCGCCAGCGGCAATTGCGGGCACGCGCCGGCGTCCTGCGCCACCGCCGGCAGGTAGCCGACCATGACGATACGCGCGTCCGGCGCGCGCCGGCGCACTGCGTCGATCACGCGATCCAGCTTGCCCGGCAGCTCGGCCAGGCGCTGCGCGAGCTGCGCCGTGCTTGAGACCTGGCAGGCGCCCTTGCCTTCGCTGCGGCAGGAAAAGCCAAACAGGTCGCCCACGTAGCCGATGTCGTTGCCGCCGATGAGGAAGGCGACCAGCCTGGTGTCCGGCGTGACCGCTTCGATCTGCGCGGGAAAGCCGTTCTGGCCGCGCACCAGGATGTTCTCGGTGGTGGCGCCGGAACAGGCCACGTCGACCAGCGCCAGTCCGCGCCGCTGCGCCACCGTGCGCGCGTAGTTGCTCAGCGAACGTCCGCAGTCGCCGCTGGCCGCGTCGTGTACGCCGACGCCCGGACCGGCGGCGTAGGAGCTGCCCATCGACACGAAGCGGGCGCCGTCCGCCGCAGCATGAGCGGACCAGCTGGCGAGCGCCAGCACCATCGTTGCGAACATCGGTTTACGTATCTGCATGACGCCACGATACGCGCGCACCGGGCGCTCGTCCATAAAAAATCAAGCCAGCACCGACACGCCGTTCAGGCCGGGCGTATCGGCGAAGACGCCGGCGATGTAGTCGATAAACACGACAGCCCGCTGCGGCAGCAGGCGCTGCGCCGCGTACACCGCGTAGATGGGCGTCGGCCCGGTCGCATGATCGGCCAGCAGGACGCGCAGGCTGCCGTCCCGCACCTGATCCCAGACCATCCAGCTGGGCAGGTAAGCGATGCCGATGCCGTCGAGGACCGCGCGCCGTATGGCTTCCAGATTGTTGACGCGCATGCGGCCGCCGACCGGCATGTCGCCGTCGCGGAACGGCCAGACATCGCCGCGCGCCATGTAGGTGTACAGGATGCACTGGTGGCGGGCGAGATCGGCGGGCGTCTGCGGCACGCCCCAGGTATCCAGATAGGCGCTGCTCGCCACCACCACGCGCTCCGAGCTGCCCACGCGGCGCGCCCGCAGCGCACTGTCGGCCAGCACCCCGCCGCGCAGCGCCAGGTCCAGGCCTTCGGAGACGAGATCGGCATAGGCGTCGCTCAGCCGCATATCGAGCTCCACGTCCGGATAGCGCGCCATGAAGGCCGGCATCGCGCCGACGACCTGCTCGACGCCGAGCGCCTGCGAACAGGCGATGCGCAACAAACCCTGCGGGTTCTGCTGTCCCCGCGCATCCGACTCGGCCTGGGCGATCACGTCCAGCGCCAGGCGCGCCTGCTCGTAGTAGCGCTGGCCTTCCGGCGTGACGCTCAGGCTCCGCGTGGAACGGTGCAGCAGCTGCGTGCCGAGGGCTTGCTCGAGCGCGGCGATCTGCCGGCTGACGTTCGGCTGGCCGATCCCGAGCTCGCGCCCGACGGCCGAGAAGCTGCCGGTTTCGACGGCACGGATGAAGCAGGTCATCGCGCTTAATTTATTCATTATTGATTCAGGCTTATTGGGATTCATGCGGATTTTGCATGGATATTATGCGCTTTGCCTCTCTTATCGGAAACGGTTTGCAGGCGCAGACTGCATCTGTCCCGGCAAATTTAATTGCCGCCTCACCGAAACGAAAGGAAGATCATGTCCAAGAAGCTCGATGGAAAAATCGCAGTCGTCACCGGCGGCAGCAGCGGTATCGGCCTCGCCGTCGCCAAGCGCTTTGCCCTTGAAGGCGCCACCGTCTACATCACCGGTCGCCGCCAGGCCGAACTGAGCGCTGCCGCGCAAGCCATCGGCGCCGGTGCGGTCGGCGTGCAGGTGGACTCGTCGAAACTGAGCGAACTGCAAAGCCTGTTCGGCCGCATCCAAGCCGACCACGGCAAGCTCGACATCCTGATGGCGAACGCCGGCGGCGGCTCCATGCTGCCGCTGGGCCAGATCACCGAAGAACACTTCGACGACACCTTCTCGCGCAACGTCAAGGGCACGTTGTTCACCGTGCAGGCCGCCCTGCCCCTGCTCGGCGCCGGCTCCTCGGTCATCCTGACCGGCTCGACCGCAGGCAGCACCGGCACCGAAGCCTTCAGCGTGTATGCGGCCTCGAAAGCGGCGGTGCGCGCGTTTTCACGCAACTGGATCCTCGACTTGAAAGGCCGCGGCGTCCGCATCAACACCATCAGCCCGGGGCCGATCAAGACGCCGGGGCTGGTCGAGCTGGCGGGGCCGGATGCGGCTAATCAGCAGGGGCTGCTCGATCACCTGGCGTCGCAGATTCCGATGGGGCGCGTGGGGGATCCGGATGAGATTGCCAAGGCGGCGGTGTTCCTGGCTTCGGATGATGCGAGTTTCGTTACGGGGGTGGAGTTGTTTGTTGATGGCGGGATGGCGCAGATTTGAGCCGCGTGATGGCGCGATGGACGGCCAGCATGGCTGCCAGCACAATCGCGAAGTAGATGGCAATGTCGAGGATCAGCGCGCCGATATGCAGCTGGTCCTCGATAAACGCGAGCTGCCGCTCCACGGAGATGCCCGGTGCGTCGAACAGGTAGGCAAATGGGAAGCCACCCTTCAATACGGGCTCGAGGCAGGGATCGTCAGTGTATGGGCCGCACAGGTTGCCGTATGCCGCCTGTTCAGGGCCGACGCGCTCGATATTTACCGACGCCAGTGTCAGCGTGATTGCGACGATAAGCGCAAGGCTCATGAGACACAATTTGGCGATGTTGTTTGCTACTCCGAGCACTATCGATTGCATGATGATCAATCCGCATATTCAACATATGTATGGTTTTCGCCTGCAAGTTCCTCTTGAATGATCATTTGGATGACGTCCCAATCGCCACCTGCCAGACCTGCACCGATTTTAGGATAGCCAATGCGCTTTCCGGAAAAAGTTAGCCGGACAGTTCTCATCACGCTCCGGATCGCTTCGTAGTCCGCTTTAACACCATTACCTCGCCAATGGACCTGCGTGTAGCCATTGACGACGTATAGGATGTGCCCATTTCGTTCGATCTCTGCTACAGAGACCGTGCCGAGCTTAGTTGCGTCACCTTTCGTAGTTTGACAGTCTGCTGCATATGCCTCAGGAAACTGACGTTTGATGGAAAGTGCGATGCCTTTGCCCATCTGGCATTGACAATTGCAACCGTGAATGATCACGTCAAAATAGCCATCGATAGCGAACTGGAGCAAATCTCCGGCAATACTTTTCATCAATAATCTCTTTCAATTTTGGGCGGTTTAACGCTCGTCACCCACGTGTATCTTGGAACGAAGCACGCTGTCAATCCAAACGACCGCGTTTGGCTAGTAACGGACCAGGCTGGATAGTCCGCTTTCGACCCTTAGCAGACATTGACGGACCTAACCGATAGGTCGATCAAAAAACTCCTTAAGCCAGCCACTAGGTAGCTCATTGATGTCCCAGCGATAACCAAGCTGTTGACAATCCGCGCGGAACTCAAGCTCTTCTTCTTCCGTCATCCAATCTGGCCGCGTCTCGAAGACGACAAATTCTGGGTAAGCCAATCGTGCTGCATCAACCGTCGGCGCGTCGAGTAGTAGCCAAACACCACCACTTCCGTAGTCGTAGCAAGCGAGAAAAGGATAAAGTGCGTTATTCGTCATGTAAGTGCTTTTAACAACTGAAGGAACGTCTGCTCCTGACCGAAAGCAGCCGTAAAAAACCAGTGTATGTCCCTAATTGCCCAGCCAGCAAGCCCGAAAAAAAACCGGGACCCAAAGGCCCCGGTTTCCAATAAAACCCAGCGCAAAAATCAGCGCTTGCGCGGCGGCGGCAAGTCCGTGCAAACACCTTCGTAAGCCTCAGCCGCCATACCAATCGACTCACCCAAGGTCGGGTGCGGGTGGATGGTCTTGCCGATGTCGATACCATCCGCGCCCATCTCGATCGCCAGCGCGATCTCGCCGATCATGTCGCCGGCGCTGGTGCCGACAATGGTGCCGCCGATGATGCGGTGCGTCTCGGCGTCGAACAGCAGCTTGGTGAAGCCTTCCGAACGGCCGTTGGCGACGGCGCGGCCCGAGGCGGCCCACGGGAAGTGGCCCTTTTCGACCTTGACGCCCTTGGCCTTGGCTTCTTCCTCGGTCAGGCCGACCCATGCCACTTCCGGATCGGTATAGGCCACCGACGGGATCACTTTCGCGTCGAAGAAGGCCTTCTCGCCGTGTGCGGCTTCCGCGGCGACGTGGGCTTCATGCACGGCCTTGTGCGCCAGCATGGGCTGGCCCACCAGGTCGCCGATCGCGAAGATGTGCGGCACGTTGGTGCGCATCTGGCCGTCCACGCCGATGAAGCCGCGGTCGGTCACTGCCACGCCGGCAGCTTCGGCGCCGATCTTCTTGCCGTTCGGGCTGCGGCCGACGGCCACCAGCACCAGGTCGTAGGTCTGCGGTTCCGGAGCGGTGGCGCCGGCTTCGGCTGCTTCGAAGGTCACCTTGATGCCTTCGGCCAGCGCTTCCACGCCGACGGTCTTGGTCTTCAACATGATGTTGTCGAAGCGTTGCGCGTTGTACTTCTGCCAGACCTTGACGGCCTCGCGGTCCGCGCCCTGCATCAGGCCGTCCATCATCTCGACCACGTCGATGCGCGCACCCAGGGTCGAGTACACCGTCGCCATTTCCAGGCCGATGATGCCGCCGCCGATGACCAGCATGCGCTTCGGCACCTGGCGCAGTTCCAGCGCGCCGGTCGAATCGACGATGCGCGGATCTTCCGGCACGAAGGGCAGCTTCACGACCGAGGAACCGGCCGCGATGATCGCCTTCTGGAACTGGACGACTTTCCTGGCGCCGTCCGGACCGGTCACTTCGATGTGGTTCGGGCTCAGGAATTTACCCACGCCCTGCACCACGTTGACCTTGCGCGCCTTGGCCATGCCGGCCAGGCCGCCGGTCATGGTCTTGATGACCTTGTCCTTGTAGGCGCGCAGCTTGTCGATGTCGACGTCGGGCTTGGCGAAGCTGACGCCGATGTCGGCCATGTGCGCGGTCTCGTCCATGATGTGCGCCACGTGCAGCAGCGCCTTGGACGGGATGCAGCCCACGTTCAGGCAGACGCCGCCCAGGGTCGCGTACTTCTCGACCAGCACGGTGTTCATGCCGAGGTCGGCGGAGCGGAAGGCGGCCGAGTAGCCGCCCGGGCCCGCGCCCAGGACCATCATCTCGCATTCGACGTCGACCTGGCCGCTGTAGCTCGATGCGGCAGGCGCCGGCACGGCGCCCTTCGGTGCGGCGTCGGCCTTGTGTGCCGGTGCGTAGGAGTCGGTCGGACCTGCAGCGGCGGTTGGGGCAGTCGCCTGCGCGCCGATCTGGGCTGCCGGCTTGTCCGAGCCGCCCGCAGCCGGTGCAGGAGCCGACGCGGCAGGCGCCGATGCGCCCGCGCCCGATTCGTCCAGGACCAGCAGCAGCGAGCCTTCGCCCACCTTGTCGCCGACCTTGACCTTCAGTTCCTTGATCGTGCCGGCGTGGGTCGACGGGATCTCCATGCTGGCCTTGTCGGACTCCACGGTGACCAGCGACTGGTCGACCTTGATGGTGTCGCCCGGCTTGACCATCAGCTCGATGACTTCGACTTCCTTGAAATCGCCGATGTTGGGTACTTTGACTTCAACGGTGCTCATATGCTCGGCTCCTTACAGCAGCGTCTTGCGCAGGTCGGCCAGGACGTCGGCCAGGTAGGCGGCGAAGCGTGCCGCACCGGCGCCGTCGATCACGCGGTGGTCGTACGACAGTGCGATCGGCTGCATCAGGCGCGGCTGGAAGGTCGAGCCGTCCCACACCGGCTTCATCGCCGACTTGGACAGGCCCAGGATGGCCACTTCCGGTGCGTTGATGATCGGCGTGAAGTTGGTGCCGCCGATGCCGCCCAGCGACGAGATCGTGAAGGTCGCGCCCTGCATGTTGGCTGGCGACAGCTTGCCTTCGCGCGCCTGCGCGGACAGCTCGCCCATCTCGGTGGCGATCTGCGAGACCGACTTCTTGTCGGCGTCCTTGATCACCGGGACCACCAGGCCGTTCGGCGTGTCGGCCGCGAAGCCGATGTTGTAGTACTGCTTGAGGATCAGCGCGCCGTTCGGCTCGTCCAGCGACGCATTAAACGCCGGGAACTTCTTCAGCGCGGCGACCGACGCCTTGATCACGAAGGCCAGCATGGTCAGCTTGACCGGCGACTTGGCTTTCGCGTAGGCGGCGTTGGAGTCGACGCGGAAGGCTTCCAGGTCGGTCACGTCGGCTTCTTCGAAGTGCGTGACATGCGGGATCATGACCCAGTTGCGGTGCAGGTTCGGACCGCTGATCTTCTTGATGCGCGAGAGCGGCTGCACTTCGGTCGGGCCGAACTTGCTGAAGTCCAGCGACGGCCACGGCAGCAGGTTCATGCCGCCACCACCACCGCCGGCGGCTGCCGGTGCGGCGGTCGGGGCTGCGGTCATCACGCCCTTGACGAAGCCCTGCACGTCCTGCTGGGTGATGCGGCCCTTCGGACCGGAACCCTTGACCTTGCCGAGATCGACGCCCAGTTCGCGGGCGAACTTACGCACCGACGGCGAAGCGTGCGCGTTGGCGAAGCTCGGGGCCGGGCCAGACGATGCAGCAGGTGCGGCGGCAGGCGCCGGTGCTGCAGCCGGTGCGCTGGCAGGCGCCGACGATGCGGCGGCAGCCGGCGCTGCGGCTGCGGCAGGCGCCGGGGCGGCAGCGGAACCACCGGCCGTTTCGACCAGCAGCACCAGCGAACCCTTGGCGACCTTGTCGCCGACCTTGACCTTGATTTCCTTGACGGTGCCGGCGTGGCTGGACGGGATCTCCATGCTCGCCTTGTCCGATTCGACCGTGATCAGCGACTGTTCGACCTTGATCTGGTCGCCCGGCTTCACCATCACTTCGATGACTTCGACTTCCTTGAAATCGCCGATGTCCGGCACGGTGACTTCGACGATGCCGCCCGATGCAGCGGGTGCGGCGGCTGGCGCCGGAGCAGCAGCGGCAGGCGCGGCAGCCGGAGCAGCCGGTGCAGGTGCAGCGGCCGGAGCCGGCGCAGCGTCGGCGCCGGCAGCTTCTTCGAGCATCAGCACGATCGAACCTTCGGCAACCTTGTCTCCGACCTTGACCTTGACTTCCTTGACGACGCCGGCGTGGCTGGACGGGATCTCCATGCTGGCCTTGTCCGATTCCACCGTGACCAGCGACTGGTCGACCTTGATGGTGTCGCCCGGCTTGACCATCAGCTCGATCACTTCCACTTCCTTGAAGTCGCCGATATCGGGGACTTTGACTTCCACAATGCTCATAGTGTTAGCTCCATATTTTTATTAGCTCATCCGTCGCCCCCGCGCAGGCGGGGGCCCAAGTTCGTAGCGGCTTGCTGAAACTTGGATCCCCGCCTTCGCGGGGACGACGTTCATGCGCGCGTGAGCGCTCGAGCATTACTGGGTCACAGGATTCGGCTTGTTCGGATCGATGCCGTACTTCGCGATCGCTTCCGCCACGGTCGACGCCGGGATCTTGCCTTCCTCGGCCAGGGACTTCAGCGCGGCGACCGTGATGTAGTAGCGGTTCACCTCGAAGAACTCGCGCAGCTTGACGCGCGAATCCGAGCGGCCGAAGCCGTCGGTGCCCAGCACTTTATAGGTGCGGCCGTTCGGGATGTAGGCGCGGATCTGCTCGGCGAACAGGCGCATGTAGTCGGTGGTCGCGACGATCGGGCCTTGCGTGTCCTTCAGCAGCTGGGTCACGTACGGCAGGCGTGCTTCTTCCTGCGGGTGCACCAGGTTCCAGCGGTCGGCGTCCTGGCCGTCGCGGGCCAGCAGCGTCAGCGACGGGCAGGACCAGACGTCGGCGGCCACGCCCCAATCGTTCTGCAGCAGCTCGGCGGCGTATTCCGACTCGCGCAGGATCGTGCCCGAGCCCATCAGCTGGACGCGGTTCGCGGTGCCGGCCTGGCCTTCGCGCAGCAGGTACATGCCTTTCAGGATGCCCTCTTCGGTGCCCGGCTTCAGGCCCGGCTGCGGGTAGTTCTCGTTCATGATGGTGATGTAGTAGAAGATGTCTTCCTGCTTCTCCACCATGCGCTTCAGGCCGTCCTGGATGATCACCGCCACTTCGTGGCCGTAGGTCGGGTCGTAAGGAATGCAGTTCGGGACCGTGGCCGCGATGATGTGGCTGTGGCCGTCCTCGTGCTGCAGGCCTTCGCCGTTCAGCGTGGTGCGGCCGGCGGTGCCGCCCATCAGGAAGCCGCGGGCGCGGATGTCGCCGGCCAGCCAGACCAGGTCGCCCACGCGCTGCATGCCGAACATCGAGTAGAAGGTGTAGAACGGGATCATCACGCGGTTGTTCGACGAGTAGGACGTCGCCGCGGCGATCCACGAGCACATGCCGCCCGCTTCGTTGATACCCTCTTGCAGGATCTGGCCAGCCTTGTCTTCGCGGTAGTACATCACCTGGTCCTTGTCGACCGGCTCGTACAACTGACCCTGCTGGTTGAAGATACCGATCTGGCGGAACAGGCCTTCCATGCCGAAGGTACGCGATTCGTCGACCAGGATCGGCACGATGCGCTGGCCGATCTCCTTATCCTTCAGCAGCGTGGTGATCACGCGCACATAGGCCTGGGTGGTCGAGATCTCGCGGCCCGGGGCGGTCGGATCGAGCGCGGCCTTGAAGGTTTCCAGGGCCGGCACCGGCAGCTTTTCGTCGGCCTGTTCACGACGCGACGGCAGGTAGCCGCCGAGGGCCGCGCGGCGCTCGTGCAGGTACTTGATCTCGGGCGCGTCGTCGGACGGCTTGAAGAACGGGATCTCGGCCAGCTTGTCGTCCGGGATCGGGATCGCGAAGCGGTCGCGCATTTCGCGGATGGCTTCGTCGTCCAGCTTCTTGGTCTGGTGCGCGGTGTTGCGCGCCTCGCCCGACTTGCCCATGCCGAAGCCCTTGACGGTCTTGACCAGCAGGACGGTCGGCGAGCCCTTGTTTTCCTGGGCATTCTTGAAGGCGGCGTAGATCTTGTGCGGATCGTGGCCGCCGCGGGTCAGGCGCCAGATGTCGTCGTCGGTCATGTTGGCCACCATCTTCAGCAGCTCGGGGTGCTTGCCGAAGAAGTGCTTGCGCACGTAGGCGCCGTCCTTGGCCTTGTAGTTCTGGTATTCGCCGTCGACGGTTTCCATCATCACGCGCTGCAGGATGCCGTCCTTGTCCTTGGCCAGCAGGTTGTCCCAACCCGGGCCCCAGATGACCTTGACGACGTTCCAGCCGGCGCCGCGGAAGTCCGCTTCCAGTTCCTGGATGATCTTGCCGTTGCCGCGCACCGGACCGTCCAGGCGCTGCAGGTTGCAGTTGACGACCATGACCAGGTTGTCGAGCTTCTCGCGCGCGGCCATGCCGATCGCGCCCATCGATTCCGGCTCGTCCATCTCGCCGTCGC